>ENA-ORUO01000628-ORUO01000628.1-human-gut-metagenome-genome-assembly--contig:-NODE-628-length-42139-cov-18.702832_pt1 | contig 42139 bp, 33 predicted proteins | sample MGYA00242082_ERZ509215 | MGnify/ENA primary metagenome ERZ509215 (study PRJEB26280, sample SAMEA2338829) | human gut metagenome | biome: human gut; feature: human-associated habitat; material: faeces... | reverse complement strand
TGCCATTGAACAGGAAATTGCTGCCGCTGAAAAGCAGTTGCGGCAGTATTATTCCGTCAAGTCCAAAATCATGGAGGAGATCGACACACTCGACCCGGATGACCGCCATTACATCATCCGCAAATCTGACCTTGACGAGCGGCTTTACAAGATGTACGATAAAATCGAGGAAACAGAAAACACCCTGATGGATGCCCGTGCAAAGAAGCAGGCGATCGAAGCGGATAAAATCACAGGTGACAACATTTACAAGGTTCTCATCTGCTTTGAAAAGCTCTACAATGTTATGAATCCCCTTGAACGCAAAAAGCTGATGGAACATCTGATCTCTGAAATTCAAATCTACCCAGAGCGTCAGCCCAACGGTCAGTGGCTCAAATCCATCAAATTCAGACTGCCTATCGTTGAAAAAGATATCGATCTGTGTTTGGACAACGAAAGTCATACCGAGGTTGTGAGTTGTTATACCAAAACGATGTAACAAACGCAACCCTCAAGCCATTGCGAGTGCGTCACGGCATTTGTCCGCATAAATCCTTGATTTTCAGTGTTTCCAAGGCATAAAAGCGCCGATTTGCCACCTTTGAACCGGCTCCAGATCCATCGAAACAGTACTCACTGTTTCATAGCACTGCAAACAAGAAAACCGCCCTGCCGTATTGCTACGACAGAGCGGTTTTCTGCTGTATGGACTCGAAGGGAGTCGAACCCTCGACCTTTCGGATGCGAACCGAACGCTCATCCCAACTGAGCTACGAGCCCTCAACTGTCCTCTGACCACTAGAGCCAGAGGACATCGTTCATTTTGACTTTATTATTTTACTGCTTCTGGAATCATTTGTCAAGAGTTTCTACCTTCCGGCGAAGCAGACTCATGGGGGGCAGCTCCGGGGTGGGGATGGTGTACTTTTCCATGGCGTGGGGGGTGGATTCCACGCTCTCCCCTGCCTCGTTTTTGATCCACTCCGGGTGCAGCGGGATGCTGCGCCCATCCGGGCAGAGCACCTCCAACGTGTCCCCAAGGCTCCATTTGCCGCGCTGCTGGCAGGAGGCAACACCATTCTCCCAGCTTTCCACAGTGCCCACAAACTCCCACTCACGGATATAAGTAGCGCTGTCAGTTGCCTGACGGGCCTGCTCGCGGCCAAAGTAGAAGCCCGGGGAGTAGTGCCGGTGGCTGGTACGGGTCAGCTCGGCCAGAACGTCATCGCTCAGCTCAAAGTTATCGTTGAGCGGGTCGGCCAGATACTGATCCAGAGCCTTACGGTAGGCGGCGGTGACGCTGGCGACATAGTAGAACGTCTTGGCGCGGCCCTCGATCTTCAGGCTGTCCACACCTGCCTTGCAGATGAGGTCGATGAAGGGAGCGGTGCACAGATCGTTTGCATTGAGGATATAGCTGCCGTTCTCATTTTCGCCGATCTCATACAGCTGGCCCGGGCGGGTCTCCTCGCTGAGGTAATACTTCCAGCGGCAGGGCTGAGCGCACTGGCCCCGGTTGGCATCCCGGCCTGCCATGTAATTGGAGAGCAGGCACCGGCCCGAAATGCTCATGCACATGGCTCCGTGGACAAACGCCTCGATCTCCAGCTCCGGCGGGGTCTTATCGCGCAGGGCAGCGATATCCTGCAGGCTCATCTCACGAGCAAGCACCACACGCTTTGCACCCATGTTGTAAGCGGCACGCGCAGCGGCCCAGTTGGTGATGCCGGTCTGGGTGGACATGTGGACATCGATTTCCGGGGCGAACTGCTTACAGGCTTCCAGCACACCCAGATCGGCCACGATAAAGGCATCCACACCGGCGGCAGCAGCAGCTTTGATGGCTTCGGGCAGGCGGTCAGCTTCCTCATTGGTGGGCAGCGTGTTCATGGTCAGATAGACCTTGCGGCCGCGGGCATGGGCATAGATCACACCCTCGGCCAGCTGCTCCGGCGTAAAATTGGCAGGAGCCGACCGCATACCGAACTCCGGCAGACTGCAATAAACAGCGTCTGCTCCATAGTTGATGGCATAACGCAGGCGCTCCAAGTCGCCTGCCGGGGCCAGCAGTTCCGGGATCTGTAACATAAAATCGTCCTCTCTTTTTAACACCCTCTCTGTCATCGCTGACGCGATGCCGCCTCATCGGATCGGTTTCTGCAAACCTGACTCCGGAGCCGCAATTGGCACTCCCCTTGGGAGAGCTTTCAGCATAGCGGAATGAGAGGGACTTACTTCTTCAAACTCTGATTGACTTCAGCCGCTTTCCGGCAGTTGGCCTGATGTTCAGCATAGGTCTTGGCGTAATAGTAGTGACCGGAAAGATCCGTAACAAAGAAATAGCAGTCCCGGACTTCCTCATCACACTGAGGTGCCAGAGCAGCCTGAATTGCGGCAAGGCCCGGGTTCGAGATGGGTCCGGCGGGCAGGCCCTCACAGGTGTAGGTATCGTAGGCATTCCGGATGTTCTCGGGGATATCCTCCCAGCCGCCATAATACGGAGCCACCCAGTTCCAGAGGTAGTTGTTGTCCTCATCGCTCTGGACATAGCTGGAGGTGTTGCTCTGGAGCTTGGGGTAGGGCGAACCCTCGGCCAGACGGTTGCGGAACACCTGCGCCACATTGGAATCCTGATCGTTGCCCGCTTCCTCCTGCACAAAAGAGGCCAGTGTAATGACCTCGGGCAGGGTCAGCTCCTGCTTTTCCAGTTTCCTGTACATCTCGTCCGTAAACTGCTTATCGAAGTGTGCATAGAACGTTGCAACGTAATGATGCACGGTATCGTCCGTCAAAAACTCATAGGTGTCCGGAAAGAGGTAGCCCTCACACTTCATAAAGCGGTCGGGGGCATCGTCCGGGACATACTGCCAGAAGGTGTACTCGCTGAAATCTCCGGTGTTGGCTTCTTCCAGAAACTCCTCGGCAGTACACAGACCGGCTTCCTCCATTTTCCGGGCAATCGCAATGGCAGTGGTTCCCTCCGGGAAGGTCAGACGCACCGAATCCGCCTTGGCATACGTGGACAGCTCTGCGATCAGGCCATCATAGGAATATCCGCCGGTTTGCAGCGTAAAATCACCGTACTGCAGTTTTCCGGCGGCACCTTTATGCCCCACATACCAGCGGAACAGATAGGCCGAACGGATCACTCCAGCCTCCTTCAGCTCCCTTGCGATGGCAGCAACGCCGCTGCCCTGGGGGATGCTGACGGTCACCTCTGCACCCGGCTTTCCTCCATTGCCGTTGATCTCGTTATACGCAAACACGCCTGCCGCACCGACTGTCAGTACCAGCAGCAACAGCACGGCCAACAGGATCTTCAGCGCACTGCCTTTTTTCTTTTTCTGGTGTTTCTCTGCCATATCCACGTTCCTTTCAGTCCATCATCAGGCGCATGTAGCTCTCCGAAACATCAAAAGGTTCTCCTTCAAAACGGATGAGGCCATACTCCTGCCGGGTTCCCTCGCCCAGGAACAGATTCTGGGCAGCCCCCACCGTGATGACGGCCTTTTCCACAATGACCTCTTTCTCCCGGGCGGCTTCCATCAGCACCTCGGCAGCACGGTCATTTTCCGCCATCATCTCCACAAAGTAAAGGGTATCCTCCCTGCGGAAATAGATGCCGTAGCCCTGCTCACTGGATACGATGGTCGCGCCACGGGAATACAGGTCCCGCAGAACTTCCCCCATCTGCTCCGGCGGCAGCTGAACGGTGTCGGGCCAGTATTTTGCCCGCAGCTCGCAGAGTTTTTTTGCCGTCACGGAATCGAATTCCGCCTGGCTCCACAGGTTGCGCTCCACCTCCCGGGGCAGGCAGCGCAGGGCAAAGGCTTTCTGGAAGCCTTTATCCTGCAGCAGCGTTGATTGTTCCGGGCTGGCGGGCACTGCCACCACAAAGCCTGCGCCCCGCAGTTTCTGCTGGGCACACAGGGTATCCACCAGGCCCGCAAGGAGCAGGCTGCCCTGCCCGCACAGACCGAACAGATAGCTGCCCGGGCGGCCCTGCAGGGTCACCGGCACAGCCAGTGCCACAGCCTCAATGTGGTCGTTTTCCTCCGCGACGTAGACATTCTGCACCCCGGCAAAGCGCTCCACAGCGCCACGGACAAACTCCTCCGTGTCGCCGCACTGGGCCTGCCACAGGGCCAGCACCTCCGCCCAATCGGACGGCTGCATCAAACGGTACATGATATAGGATGCCTCCTTTTGTTTCAAATAACAGCGAGAGCAAGAGTTCTGACCTCTCCCTGAATATCCTCAATGCTTCGCATCTTCTCCCCTGCCGTGCAGTGGACGGTATCCCAGCCGAGGTGAGCGGCACAGTATTCTGCCGCCCGGCGGCTGCGGGCCAGATATTCGGTGTCCTTTTCATGGACATCCTTCTTGGTCTCGTCGCCATGGTAGCGGGCAGTCATCAGCCGCTGGCTCACCGCCGGGTCAACCTGCAGATAGATCACCTTATCCGGTGCAGGCAGGCCCAGCAGGTGGTATTCATAGTCAAAGAGCCACTGCAGGAATGTGTTCCACTGCTCCGGCGGGAGCTTCGAGCACTGATGCACGGCGTTGGAAGTCGTGTAGCGGTCAGCGATCAGGATGCCGCCTTCCTCGTAGAACTTGCCCCAATCCGATTTATACCCCGCATAGCGGTCCACCGCATAAAAGCTGGATGCCGCGTAGGCGTTGACATCGTCAGGCTTGTCACCAAACTGCCCGGCCAGATACATCTTGACCAGCGCACTGGAATCACTGTCATAATCCGGGAAGGTGATCTCTCTTACCAGATGATCCGTCACCGTCAGGTGCTTTGCCAGCAGCTTGGCCTGCGTGCCCTTGCCGCTGCCGTCCAGCCCTTCCAGAACGATCAGCTTGCCTTTGCTCATACACCAGCCTCCTGCTTGATGGCCTCATACTTTGCGCGGACTTCGACAGTTCTGCCGCAGCACATCTTGCCCTCAGGGCAGGGGCCGCTGACACAGGCCGGGCCGGCCTTGGCAAAGATATGGGGTGCCACCGGGTAGACCAGCCGGAACATCTCCTCAGCCAGCTGACGGATTTCCCACTGAGCACGGGAGCAGCAGCGCAGATGGAAGAAATTCTGCAGACTGCGGGCGTTCATGGTCACGACCATCTTCGTCTCGCAGGCGTTGGGCAGCACGAAGCGGGCATCCTCGTTGGCCTGTTTGGAGGCCTTGGCGCGGGCCTGCTTTTCGGGCATCCCCTCCGCCATCAGGCGGGCAGTGTGGCCATCCTCCAGTTTTTTTGCAAGGTCCAGGTAGCGCTTCGCGTCCTCATCCATGCTCTCAAGAAAGGCTGCCTTTGCCTCAGGGATGGCCTCGATCTCCGGCGGGATGACATAGTGGAAGTCGTCCAGCCGGACATACCGCTGGCTCTGGACACTGAAGGATGCGATGCGGTGCCGGGTGATCTGGGCCAGCAGCGTGCGGCTCACACCCTCAATGCCAAAGGTGAAGCTGGCATGTTCAATGGGGCTGGCATGGCCCAAGTCGCTGAGCATGGTCAGGAACTTGGCCGTTTTCTCCTCAGTCAGGCCGTCCAGCAGGTCGGTGATATGGGCATCGGAGTAGCAGAGCTTGGCCGCTGCCGCCACCACCTTTTCCGGTTCCGGGGTATGTGCGATCAATCGAACGGTCATCATAGTTTTCTCATTCCTCCGTGATTTTCGTCAGCGGCGCAAAATTTGCCATGGTTTTCTTCACGCCGACCTTTTCAAAGTTGATCTCCACGATCTGGTCTCCGGCAACAGCCTTGACCGCCAGCACCCTGCCCCGGCCAAAGACCTTGTGCTCCACAATGTCGCCCTTTTCATATCTATTCGTCACAAATTCTTTTTTCCGGGCTTGTACCGGCTCTTCAAAGAGCATTTTCATGGTTGACATTCGTGCTGGCATTGATTTTTCGTACCCTATCACATTCTTTTCAACAGTTCTAATTGTGTCTTCCGGTATATCGCTTACATCTAGTATATATACCGTATTCAATCGTGGATTAAAAACACCTAATTTATTAATTGTTTTGAATTCTGGTCGGCCAGAATGTACCCCCATAATCCAGTACATCAGCAATTGCAGTGTAGTTTTACTTGTCAACTTATTTTTAGATACTTTATAATCCCACAAAGTATCTTCTGTTAAGTAATCACCATCTCCGCGGTCAACATCATAGGTATACCCACCATAGCTTCCATTTTTCGTCATTTCTTTCATTTCTTCTTCAGATGAATCAGGCATCGGTTCAAATGTAAAGCCATTTTTAGTTGGTGGTCCGTACTTATTCCAAAATGATACGCTTCGATTTATCATTGTGCGAATATTTGTAACAGTATGAGCATCAGGATCGTTCTTCTCTCTACTCTCATGCTGCTTAGCCCACATCGGAACTCTATAATATGCATCGAACCATACCATTCGACATGCATATACTATCGATTCATTATCTAGTCCCTTTATTTTTCTGAGAAAACTTTTAGCAACATCAACCGCGTCTGTGTAACCTAAATTTTTAGCATACATTGCACCCATGCACGATATCCTAAACGCATCTGTAAGTTTTGCCCCCATGATATAACGGGTCATATAATCCACAACCATTCCCACTGTCGCTGGAGACAAATTTTCTGTTAAAGCCAATTCTGTTTCATCAGAAATTCTCACTTCCTTAAACAGCGATGGTTTTATAAAACCTCCATATGGCTGTTTAGCTGTTCGTACAATTTCTGTAACGCTTGCCATTGCCTTAACCCTTTACTTGTCTATTACTTTTTCTAGCATTGGCGCATTTGCCATCATTTTCTTTGTTCCATTACTTTCAAAGCTAACAATGACCATTGCATCCCCATGCCTAGAGTCAACCTCCAATATCTTTCCACGGCCAAAAGCCTTATGATATACAGTATCTCCCACTTTATAGTCTTTAGCAGGAAGAGACTGCATTGGTTTCAAAGCCGGGCTCCCGGTAAAGGTAGTTGTTTTCGACGCTGCCTTAGGGGCCGCGGGGCGGCCATAGCCCGCGCCAAAGCCGGAGGAGCCGGACGCGCGCGGGGCGCTGCTTCCGCTGCCAAACCCGGAAGCACTGCTGCCACGGCCTGCATAACCGGAGCCGAAGCCGCCGCGCTCAGAGGCATTGTATTCATGGTTGAGGTAGCTGCCGCCGGTGCGGCCGCCGAAGCTGCTGGAATTGCGGCCCCAGCCGGACGCGCCGGAGTAGCCCGAGGCCCCGCCAGGAACGGTATCACTGTAACTGGAACCCCAGCCCATGGAAGAACGGCGTTCCAACGCCGGGCTGCGGGTCTCTTCTATATACTCAGGCTCGATCTCGCGCAGGAAGCGGCTGGGCTCGTTGCGCTGGGTGCGGCCGTAGAGCATCCGGGAGACGCTGTTGGAGATATACAGCTCCTTCTTGGCGCGGGTGATGCCGACATAGGCCAGACGGCGCTCTTCCTCCAGATCTGCCTCGGAGTATTTGCTCATCTCGCTGGGGAACACCCCCTCCTCCATGCCAATGAGGAACACATAGGGAAATTCCAGACCCTTTGCAGAGTGGATGGTCATCAGAACCACCTGGTCAGCGCTCTCGTTGTAGCTGTCAATGTCGCTGATGAGGGCGATATCCTCCAGATAGCCTTCCAGTGAGGCCTCCTCGCCGTGCTGATCGCAGTAGTTTTTGACGTTGTTGACCAGCTGGCCCAGGTTCTGCAGGCGGTCTGCCGCATCCTCGTGGCCCTTGGCCGCATCGGCTTCCAGCATGGCCTTGTAGCCGGTCACCTCAATGACATCCTGGGCAAATTCGTCCAGTGTCCTGGTTTCCAGCGATTCCTGCAATTTTTCGTAGATCTGCCAGAATTTCAACAGCGGCATAATGGCGCGGCTGAGTTTGGCGTATGCATCCGCGTGGGAGATGACTTCCAGCATACTGATCCCCTGCTGGGCGGCAAGGTCAGCGATCACATCGACGGTGGTGTTGCCGATCTTCCGGGCAGGCTCGTTGATGATGCGGCGCAGGCGCACATCATCCCGGGCGTTCGCCACGATGGACATATAGGAGTGGATGTCCTTGACCTCTTTGCGGTCATTGAAGCGCTGGCCGCCCACGATCTTATGGGGAATGCCCGCGCGGGTAAAGTAGCTTTCGATGGGAGCCGACTGGGCATTCATGCGGTAGAGCACCGCATGGTCCGCCAGATGCCCGCCCTCTTTCAGGTGCTCACCGATGACATCCGCAATGTGCATGGCTTCGTCCTGCTCATTCTCGGCAGTGTAGACCTGCACCTTGTCGCCCTCGTCATTCCGGGTCCACAGGGTCTTGCCCTTGCGCTCGGTGTTGTGCTGGATGACGCAGTTGGCAGCATTCAGGATATTGGAGGTGGAGCGGTAATTCTGCTCCAGACGGATGGTCTTGGTGCCGGGGAAGATGCGCTCAAAGTTCAGAATGTTCTCAATGGTGGCACCGCGGAAACGGTAGATGCTCTGGTCATCGTCACCGACAACACAGATATTCTTTTCCGGGCCGGTGAGCAGGCTGACCAGCCGGAACTGGGCCACGCTGGTATCCTGATACTCGTCCACCAGCAGGTAACGGTACTTGTTCTGGTAGAACTCCCGCACATCCTCGTGCTCCGCCAGCAGCTGAACGGTCTGATAGATCAGGTCGTCGAAGTCGAAGGCTCCTGCCTCCCTGAGCTTTTTTTCGTAGGCGGCGTAGACTTTGGCGGCAATGGCTCCCTTGGTGTCCCGGGCCGGGGTGCGCAGCGCCTCCTCCGGGCTGACCAGCTGATCCTTCCAGCGGCTCATCTGGTTGATGGCGCTCTTGATCGGAAAGAACTTATCGTCGATGCTCAGTTCCTTATAGACCGCCTTCATCACGCGCTGGGAGTCATCGGTATCATAGATGGTAAAGCTGCGGGGGTAGCCGATGGATTCTGCCCAGCGGCGCAGGATGCGCACACAGGCCGAGTGGAAGGTGGAGGCAAACACCTCGTCCCCCTCTTCGCCGCCCAGCATATTGCGCAGGCGCTCTTTCAGCTCCCCTGCCGCCTTGTTGGTAAAGGTGATGGCCATCACGTTCCAACTGCGGACAGCGTTCTGCCGCAGCATCCCGTCCAGCCAGGCGGGCGCATCGGTGCCAGTCATAATTGCCGTTTTCAGGGCCTTGACATCCTCCTCCGTCACCTCACGGGGGGTCCAGTCAGAGCCATGGGCTGAGCCAAACCGGATCAGGTTTGCAATGCGGTTGACCAGAACAGTGGTCTTGCCGCTGCCTGCACCGGCCAGAATGAGCAGCGGGCCGTCGGTGGTAAATACCGCCTGCCGCTGCATATCGTTCAGGCGGCCAAACTGCTTTTCAATATAGGTATCGCGCAGAGCGCAGAATTCCTGTTGGAGACTTGCTGCCATTGTTTCACCTGTTCTTCTATAAAATCACTTACTTTATAAGTATATCACAATTCAAGAGGGTTGTACATAAAAAACCGCCCTTCCTGTACAGCACAGGAGGGGCGGCAGTGTTCAGATAAAACTTAGCCGAAGATGTTGATCAGGATACCGGCAGCAACAGCGGAGCCGATAACGCCAGCGACGTTGGGGCCCATGGCGTGCATCAGCAGGAAGTTGGAGGGGTTCTCGCTCTGGCCGACCTTCTGAGAAACACGGGCAGCCATGGGAACAGCGGAAACACCAGCGGAGCCGATCAGGGGATTGACCTGACCGCCGGTCAGGGCGTACATCACCTTGCCACACAGAACGCCTGCAGCGGTACCAAAGGAGAAGGCGATCAGACCCAGCACGATGATGAACAGGGTGCGGCTGTTCAGGAAGGTGTTTGCAGAGGTGGTGCAGCCAACAGACAGAGCCAGGAAAATGGTGATGATGTTCATCAGCTCATTGCCGGCAGTCTTCTGGATACGATCCACAACGCCGGACTCCTTCATCAGGTTGCCCAGCATCAGCATACCGACCAGAACGGCAGCATCGGGAACGATCAGAGAAACAATGATGGTGACCATGATGGGGAAGATGATCCTCTCGGTCTTGGACACAGTGCGCAGCTGCTTCATCACGACCGTGCGCTCTTTCTTGGTGGTGAGCGCCTTCATAATGGGCGGCTGGATCACGGGCACCAGAGCCATGTAGCTGTACGCCGCAACGGCAATGCTGCCCAGCAGCTCAGGTGCCAGACGGGAGGTAACGAAGATGGCGGTGGGGCCGTCTGCACCACCGATGATGGCGATTGCAGCGGACTGCTTCTGGGTGAAGTCCACAATGCCGGTAGCGGCCAGCAGACGAGCACCCATGTAAGTACCAAAGATACCGAACTGAGCGGCAGCGCCCAGCAGCAGGCTCTTGGGGTTGGAGATCAGGGGGGCGAAGTCGGTCATGGTGCCGATGCCCAGGAAGATCAGCGGGGGGTAAATGCCCAGCTTGACACCCATGTAAAGCATATCGGCCAGACCGCCATTGTTCAGGATCTCGACCCACATCGGGTGCTCGAGACCATCACCAACGAAGTACTGCATGTGGATGATGCCGCTGCCGGGCAGGTTGGCAAGGATCATGCCAAATGCCATGGGCAGCAGGATCAGGGGCTCAAATTCCTTCACGATGGCCAGGTACAGCAGGAAGCAGCCCACGCAGATCATAATCGCGTAGAGGTAGCCGCCCGGCTCACCGAACCGTGCAAAGCCGGAACTCTGGAAAATACCGACCAGAGTATCGATAAACTGTGTCATGTTTTTCCTCCTGTGTTAAAAAGGTGCGGTGGTGTCGTTGACACCAGCCTTGCTCCAGCCATTTGCAGCACGGCGCACGGCCTTCAGGGTGTACTTGCCATTGCCCATGGCATGGATGGCAGCCATAATCGCGGCAACCACATCGCCGGGAATGCCTTCCTCCACCACAGGGGCGGGAGCAGCCTGCTGTACGGGGGCAGCGGGCTTTGCGGCAGCCTTGGGAGCAGCAGGCTCCTTGGCTGCCTTCTTCTTGGCGGCCATACCGTCGAAGATCTTGCCTTCCAGCGTGATGATGAGCATCAGCAGGATGAGGATGGCAAACACCAGCACGATACCGGTAATGGTGATAACCACATCAGAACCCAGATTCATGGTCTTCCTCCTAATAATAATTTACTCCGCACTCCGGAGCAGACCCCGGCGCGCAAAAAGCGATTTGACAATATTATACAATATTTCCCGACCCGATTCAACAAGTATGAACAAAATTTTGTTGCAACTTTTCCAATTTCTTAACGAGCCGGGCCAGGGCCCCGGTTAACGGCGGCCCATGCGGGGGGTCGCATCCAGGAAGCCGGTCTCCAGCTTATCGTTCAGGCCCAAGCTCATGGCGGTGCCCAACGCCACGCAGTTCACGGGATCGGGCGAGACGGTCACATCCACCTTGAGCTCCTGGCTCAGGTATTCGGGCAGGCCATGCAGCTGTGCGCCGCCGCCGGTCAGCACCACACCATTGCGGAAGATATCGCCTGCCAGCTCGGGCGGGGTCTTTTCCAGCACCTGATGGGCGGCAGTGCCGATCTGCTCACTCAGCATCATCACAGGCTCGTAGAGGTCGCTGGTGGAAACATTCACCTTGATGGGCAGGCCGGTCAGCAGGCTGCGGCCCTTCACCTCCATCGTCTCGTCAAAATCAGCCTTCTGGGGGCAGCAAGCGACATTCTTTTTCAGCTGCTCTGCGGTACGCTGGCCGATGGCAATGCTGAACTTGTTGCGGACATGCTTCAGGATCTCGTCATCATAGTGGTTGCCCGCTACGCGGACACTGGTGGCCTTGACCTTGCCGCCCAGAGACAGGACAGCGATATCGGTGGTGCCGCCGCCGATATCAATGATCATCCGGCCATCGGGCTGGGTGATGTCGATGCCGGAACCCAGTGCAGCGGCAATGGGCTCATCGATCAGGTAGACCTGACGGGCACCGGCGGCCATCACGGCCTCCACCACGGCATCACTCTCAATGCCGGTGATGGCAGCGGGCACGCAGACAGCCACCCGGGGCTTGACCATGTGGGAGCTGTACACCTGATTCACAAACCGGCAGATCAGCTCCCGGGTCATGGTGTGGTCGCTGATGACACCGTCCTTCAGCGGGAAAATGGCGGAAATATAGTTGGGGGTGCGGCCTACCATGGCCAGGGCCTTGTCGCCCACCTCCAGCACGGAGTTCTTGCGGGTATCCATTGCCACCACGCTGGGCTGGTTGAGCACGACCCCCTGCCCTGCCTGTGCAATAATAATGGTCGTTGTGCCCAGATCGATGCCGATGTCATTCTGTGCCATAATGAAACGTTCCTTTCTCTGCTCCCCTGTTTTCTATCGTAAATGCCCGTTCGGGCGGGAAATCAAATCAATTTATATTGTAGCATAAGCCAGTAAAAAAGTATAGACCAAACCGCTCCGTCCTCCCTATGGGATGCCACCTTTCCTAGTAGGAGAGGCAAGCCAGCAGCCTGGCTCCCCTATTAGGGGAGCTGGCGCAGAGTGCCTGAGAGGTTATTCTGCCGCCATCTGTTCCGGCGGCAGATTCTCTTTCAGCAATTCGCACAGGCCGCTGTACCGCAGGTTCTGCCGGACATTGGACATCATCCGGTTCACCACATCCCGCCGCCCGGCCACGATGCACAATTTGCGGGCGCGGGTCACGCCGGTGTAGAAGAGGTTGCGGTAGCAGAGCCTTGGCGGCACCTGCGCCACCGGCAGCACCACCGCCGGGAACTCGCTGCCCTGGCTCTTGTGCACCGTGATGGCGTAGGCGATCTCCAGCTCGTTCAGGTTTTCCGCCGGGTAGAGCAGGCGGCGGTCATCCATCCGCACCACCATGGAGCGGTCGCGCATGTTGATGGATTCCACAATGCCGATATCGCCGTTATAGGCTCCCACGCCCTGCTCCCCGCCAATGCGGTTCCAGACGATCTCGTAGTTGTTCCGCACCTGCATCACCTTATCGCCCACCCGGAACACCCGGGAGGCGCTCTGGAGCTGGGGCTTGCCCTTCTGCTCCGGGTTGAGCAGGTTCTGCAGCTCCACATTCAGCGCCTGGGTGCCGGTGGGTCCCAGCTTGGTGGGGCAGAGCACCTGAATATCCCGGACAGGGTCAAAGCCATAGCTCCGGGGCAGACGGGTGGTAACAAGATCGCACACCAGTTTCTGCGCCGCATCGCCGTCCGATTCCAGAAAGAAGAAATCGTCTGTCTTACCGCCCTTCTGCAGCGGCTCACTGCTGATGATGTGGTGGGCGTTCTCCACAATGAGGCTGCGTCTGGCCTGCCGGAAGATCTCGTTCAGGCAGACGGTGGGCACCAGCCCGGAGCGGATGACCTCGCCCAGAATGTTGCCGGGCCCCACGCTGGGCAGCTGGTCGGCATCGCCCACCATAATAATGCGGCAGCTGTACCGCAGGGCTGCAATGAGTGCCTGAAACAGCTTCACATCCACCATACTCATCTCATCCAGAATGACCACATCACATTTGAGCAGGTTCTTGTCATTGTGGATAAAGCTGACCACACCGCCGGAGTAGTCCACTTCCAGCAGGCGGTGGATGGTAGAGGCCTTGCGGCCGGTCAGTTCACTCAGCCGTTTGGCCGCACGGCCCGTGGGGGCGCAAAGCGCCACCCGGTCGGCCTGATGTTCCAGCAGCTGCAGGATGGCGTTGACCGTAGTGGTCTTACCGGTGCCGGGGCCGCCGGTCAGCACAAGGCAGTTTTCGGTCATGGCCTTGCGGATGGCTTCCCGCTGCAGGGGCGCATAGGCAAAACCCTGGGTCAGTTCCAGCACCTGAATGTTTTTATCAAGGTCCCGCACCGTCTGCTTTTCCCGCTTCGCCAGCAGGGTCAGCCGGTCGGCAATGGCCTGTTCTGCTTCCAGCAGGTCAGGCAGATAGATATACGGCACCGCCTCCAGCATTTTTACGCCAAGCTGCCCGGTCTCAATGCAGTGGTCCAGCGCACGGGCCAGCTTTTCGGGCGGCTGCTGGATGAAGTGGGATGCCGTGTCCAGCAGCTGCGCACGGGGCAAGCAGGTGTGGCCGTTGCCCGCGTTGTGGCGCAGGGTGCGCAGAAGCGCTGCTTCCAGCCGCTGGGTGCAGTCCCCTTCCATGTGGTAATACTGTGCAATGCTGTCCGCATGGCGGAAATCCAGCTGCAGGGGTTCCCCACAGAGCAGATAAGGGTTCTGGGAGATGGCCTGCATGGCACTGGGGCCAAAGACGCGGAACACCTCCATGGCGCGGCGGGGGCTGATCTCGAACTGGGCCAGATAGGCGATCAGCTCCCGCATTCCGAACATCCGCTTGAACTCCTGCTGGATGCGGTCGGCCTTGTCCGCCGAGATGCCGGGGATCAGGGTGAGCTGGGCAGGGTCGTTGGCGATCACCTCCAGCGCCGCCGCGCCGAATTTGTCGATGATCTTATTGGCCGTGCGCGCCCCGATATAAGGCAGGGAGCCGCTGGCAAGGAAGGCGTATACCGCTTCCAGATCCTTTGGCATATCAGTCTCACACTCCTGGGCGTGGAACTGGCGGCCATAGGTGGCGTGGTTCTCATATTTACCGCGGCAGACCACGCTCTCGCCCGCATGGAGCTCGCCCACGATCCCGCACACCACGGTGACCGTGCCGCCGCCGGAAATTTCAAACACCGTGTAGCCGTTATCCGGGTTCTCGTAGATAATGTCCTCCACCGTTCCCTCGATCTGTTCCAGCTCCATGCTCCTCACCCCCTTGTGACATAATTATTTATAGTATAATCGTTTTGGTGTTATTTGTAAAGGAATTGGGCAGGCCCTGCTCTATACAGCCTCTCAGCTTTGGCGTTGCATGAGGCTTTCCCTCTTCGCCAAGGCCTCCCCTACTAGGCAACAAAAGAGCCGCCCTTCTGCGGTTTCGCAAAAGAGCGGCTCAATTTTTACAAGTTTGCGTGCGGTCTTGCTTTTTCCTGTTTCAGCTTCCGGAACACAACGATATACGCCGGGATCAGGAAGAAGCAGGCAAAGAACCAGGCCACCGGGTTTGCAATGCAGGCGGCAAAATAGCCCCACAGCGGCACGAACAGGAAACCCACCAGAGCACGGGCGATCATCTCTGCCACACCGGCAAACATGGCCAGGCTGGAATAACCCAGACCCTGAATGGTGTAGCGGTAAATGATAAGGACCGCCAGCGGGATATAGAACACGCTGTTCCAGAAGATGAAGCTCTGGGCGTTGGCCATGATCTCGGTCTGGCTGCTCTCAAGGAACAGGCCGATCAACGCCTTATCCAGCACGCGCAGGATCAGGAAGGATGCCACACTGTACACACAGCCGATGCCCAGGGCAGTGTTCACGCCCTTGTTCACACGGTTCAGGTCGTGGGCACCCATGTTCTGGCTGGCGTAGGTGGTCATGGCCGTGCCAATACTCTCCAGCGGGACGGACAGGAACTGTGCCGCCTTGCCACCTGCAGTCTGTGCTGCCACGATGTCACTGCCCAGACCATTGACTGCACCCTGCAGCACAACGGAACCGATGGCCGTGATGCTGCACTGCAGACCCATGGGGATGCCCATGCCGCACAGCTTGACACAGTGCTGTCTGCTCAGGCGGCTTTCTTCTTTGTTCCAGCGTAGCTCATTATAATGCTTGAGGATGTACCACAGGCTGCCCAGACCGGCCACTGCCTGGCTGAACACGGTGGCGAACGCCGCACCGAACACACCCATCTTAAAGGTGATGATACAGAGCAGATCCAGCCCGATGTTCAGAAAGCTTGCCACCAGCAGGAAGTACAGGGGCCGCTTGCTGTCGCCCAGAGCGCGCATCAGGGCGCTGGTCATGTTGTACAGCAGCGTAAACGGGATGCCGATAAAGATGGTGCGGATGTAGATGTCCGCCAGATCAATGATGTTGTCCGGGGTATTGGTCCAGACCAGAATGGAACGGGTCATGGCCACTGTGACCACGGTAAGCACTGCGGCAAAAAAGACACTCAGCCAGACGGCATTGGCGGTGTAGCGGCGCATCTCCACATAGTCTTTCGCACCGAATGTCCACGAGACGGGGATGGAAAAACCGCAGGCAATGCCATTGACAAAGCCCAGCACCAGATAGTTCAGACCGCCCACACTGCCGACTGCCGCCAGGGCTTCCACACCCACAAAGCGGCCCACGATGATGGTATCCGCCAGATTATAGAACTGCTGGAACAGGCTGCCCAGCATCAGCGGCACCGCAAAGGCAAGGATCAGCTTGAGCGGGCTGCCCTGCGTCATATCTTTCGTCATACGCACGTTCCTCCTTGGGAAAGCATCACAGACCTTATTACACGAATTTTTTCCGACAAAAACGCCCTGCCGCGCAATGGGCAGGACGTTTTTGTTCATGTGGGTATTATATCAGGTTGCGATGAATTTTCAAGAGGTTTTTTCAAATTTTTCAGTGCTTCCCGGCCAGATGCTTCAGCAGCTGGAACAGAATGCTCCAGAACCCCGTTCCGGCATTGCCCGAAGGCGGGGTCTCCTCATCCGGAATGCTCAGCGGCGTATCATCCTCCGTGATGTCCATAGCAGCCGACACACCATATTCGTCCTGAGCAGCCCCCTCATCCGAAGAGGAAGCCACCTGAACCACTGCCGCACTTTCGGTTTCCGCAGCCTCTGTGCCGCTGGCAGCCAGTGCGGGCAGACCCGCCGTAAGGACAACCCCTGCGATCAGTGCTGATGCAACACCACGTTGGAATGCATATTTCAATTTCATTTTTGTTAAGCCTCCTCCAATTGGGAATGGATCAATTCATGTTTCAATTATAGCACAAAATCCCGAATGATTATCACTGGTTTTTGCATAAAGCGTTATTTTTTCGCAGATGTGAAAAAGTTTCAGATTTCTGTTCACAAAATACAATGTAGTTATGCAGTCCAAACCTGCTCTGTACAGCAAAACCGCCCCGGCGTGCGTTTCTGCACGCCGGAGCGGTTCGGGTCATTCCACATTTTGGACGATTTTCTCAAACGCCTGTTGCAGCGGTGCTTCGATTCCCTGCGCCGCATAAATCGTTGCGATCATCAACTCGTCCGGATCTACCGCAGTGAAATCCAAATCATACCCCGCATTTTCTGCTAACTGTGACAAAAAGACGCGCTGTGTCCGCCCATTGCCCTCCCGAAATGGGTGCAGCTCGTTGGTTCGTTGATAAAGATCCACCAATGCAGCGATAAAATCATTTCTTGCAAGCCCACAAAGAATATTATTCTGCGCAAGACGCTTAAAAATTGCCGCACTCACCCGTGGGATTTCCTCCACCGGGCAGAACTGCGTTCCTTTTTTGGACAGGTTGACCATCCGCACCTGTCCTGCCCAATCATACAACTCACCGAATAAATGTCGATGGATTGCTTTATAGTGCTCAAAATCAAATGCTGCACATCGGGGGTTCTCTGACCATTGTATCGTTTTGGCCGTAACCAGAACCGATTCTACTGCATTCAGCTCTTTTTGCGTATGCAGATCAAATTTATTGACCAGGACTGTCGTTCCCGGATAGCAGCCGTCCTGAGCCGCTTCGATAGTATAAGGCATTCGTCACCTCCGGGACAGCTCCTGCTTTTTCTGACGTTTCAATGCTTCTCTTACAAGGGTTGCAGTGTCGATTTTTCCATCCAGATAGCGCAGGCAGTCTCTCTTTTCCTGCTCTGAGATCTCCAGCCCCTCCATCCGGGCCGATGCAACTGCGTTTGCAAGTGCTCGTTTCCGTGCTACTGTCATTTTTCCGCCCCCCTGTTTTTATCAGTATACCAAAAAACACCCACAGAGTGCAAGAGATAAAACCGCCCCGGCGTGCATCTCTGCATTCCGGGGCGGTTCGGGTCATTCTGAATAATGTGCGAGGAACTGTCTGGTACGCTCTTCACGGGGGTGGTCGATGAGCTGTTTGGCCGGGCCTTCTTCCACGACCACGCCGCCATCCATGAACAGGATGCGGTCAGCCACATCGCGGGCAAAATGCATCTCATGGGTGACAATGATCATCGTGGTCTTGCGGTCAGCAAGGTCACGCAGGACCTTCAGCACCTCGCCGGTCAGCTCCGGGTCAAGGGCGCTGGTGGGCTCATCAAAGCAGAGGATATCCGGGTGAAGCGCCAGCGCGCGGGCAATGGCCACACGCTGCTGCTGGCCGCCGGAGAGCTGATGCGGGTAGTGGCCGGCCCGCTCCGAAAGGCCCATCTGCGCCAGCAGTTCTCTTGCCTGCTGTTCCAGCTCCGCGTGGATGGCCTTTTTATTCGCCTGATACTCCGGGCGTTCCTTTGCCAGCAGTTCTCCTGCCAGCATCACGTTCTGTAAGGCCGTGTACTGCGGGAACAGGTTGAAGTTCTGGAACACCAGACCGAAATGGAGCCGCTTTTTACGGATCTCGCTTTCCTTCTGGGTGGCAGGGTCGGCAGCATCCCACATGGTCTCGCCGTTCACCTTGATCACACCCGTGTCAGGCCGTTCCAGAAAGTTCAGGCAGCGCAACAGAGTTGTTTTGCCGGAACCGGACGAGCCGATGATCGCCAGCGCTTCACCCTGCTCCAGATCCAGGGAGATGTCCTTCAACACATGGGTCTCGCCAAAATTTTTCCCGATACCGGAAGCTTCGAGCAACGCCATAATCTATCTGCCTCCTTAGCAGCGGAAATAATCGAGCTTTTTTTCAGCCCAGTTGAACAGGATGGTCAATGCGCCCACAAACACCAGGAAGAAGAGCGCGGTGGAGAACAGCGGCCAGATCAGGCCCTTTGCGCTATACTCCTTGGCCATCATAATGATTTCCTTGTTGGCAATGGTGTTTGCCAGCGAGGTATCCTTGACCAGCGTGATGATCTCGTTGCCCATGGGGGGCAGGATGCGCTTGACGACCTGAAGCAAGGTCACCTTGAAAAAGATCTGTGTTTTGGTCATGCCAAGCACCTGCCCGGCCTCAGTCTGCCCCTTGGGCACTGCTTCAATGCCGCCGCGGTAGATCTCAGAAAAATAGCAGGCATAGTTGATAGCAAAAGCCACCACCGCCGCCACCATCCGTCCACCGGAGCCGGAGGGCCAGGGGTTGTTCATGCCCAGCAGGCCGGGGCCCAGATAGATCACAATGATCTGCAGCATCAGCGGGGTGCCGCGGATGATCCAGACAAAGGTCTTGACCAGCCCGGCCAGCGGCTTGCAGCGGCTCATGGAGCCAAACGAGACCACCAGCCCCAGCGGCAGTGCAAACAGCAGTGTCAGGGCAAAGAGTTCACAGTTGAGCAGGAACGCGCCGGACAGGCGCATAAGAATCACAGACACAAAAACACACCTTTTTTATTCAGAATCCATATTCCCTTCCATCACAGCCGGTGAAAGTTCCCTCTGCTCGGGAGCCTTTCACGCATCGGCAACAAAAAGCCTCCCTCACCGAGGGAGGTTGCATCGCATCGCGATGACGGAAGGCGTTGTTCAACAAATTCAGTCAGCCAGTGCCAGATCGTACTGATCGGCCAGTGCCTGCATGGTACCATCGGCCTTCAGTGCATCAAAGGCCTCATCCACAGCGGCGGCAGCATCACTGCCCTTGCGGAATGCCACGCCGTACTCCTCGGCGTTCAGCTCGTCCACGATCTTCAGGTCGGCATAGTCAGTGCCCCCACCGATCATGGCGTTGGCCAGGGTCAGGTCAAGTACAGCGGCATCGGCAGTGCCTGCGGCAACTTCCATCAGGCAGTCGGTCTGAACGCTCTTGGAAACGTAATCAGCCTGTGCCAGGTTCTCGTCTCCCTCAATGGCAGCCTCACCGGCGGAACCAGCCTCGGCGACCACAGTCTTACCCACCAGGTCAGCGGTAGAGGTATAATCGGTGCCATCTTTCACAACGACCACCTGTGCATTCTTTGCATAAGCCTTGGTGGTAGCGGTGTTCTGCATGATGTCATCGGTCAGGGTCATACCGTTCCAGATGCAGTCGATGCTCTTGGCATCCAGCTCCACGACCTTGGTGTCCCAGTTGATCTCCACAAACTCCGGCTCCACGCCCAGCTTTTCGCAGACAGCAGTGGCCAGCTCGGTATCAAAACCGGTGAAGTTGCCATCGGCATCGGTGTAGTTCATGGGCTCGTAAACAGTGTAGCCAATGACCAGCTTGCCCTTGCCCTTGATGTAATCCAGGTCGCTGCCTGCGGTCTGGGATGCGGCAGCACTGCCGGAAGCAGAGGCCGAAGCAGATGCGGCAGTGGAAATGGAAGCGGCACCGCCGCAGGCGGCAAGGCTCAGTGCCATGGCACCGGCCAGGAATGCGGATACAAGACGTTTCATATACGGTTCCTCCCTCAGTGGCAAGCAGCTTTGTTTTATTGCTTTACCATGCTAAATTGCTAAACTGTGGTTATAGAATAGCGCGTTTTCTGCCATTTGGCAAGGGGGAAACCTGATTTTTCGCAGTTTGCTCAAATCTTTACCGCTTTACCACGGCAAAGCGGGCAATTTGACAAAACAAAAACGCCGCGTCGGCAGCTGCCAGACGCGGCGAGATGTTTCTCTCTGAAAATTCAGCGGAATGCCACCGCCCCCCTATCCGGGAGAGCCGGTGCGCGATTGCGAGACCGAAAAGGGCTTCCCCCTCAGCTCAGGGCATCCAGCGCCGCCTTTTGCAGATCGGTGATGTCAATGGTACACAGAGCCTTCAGGTCGGCATCGCCGCCGGAAAGCCCGGCGATCTCGGTGCGGGTCTTGCCCTTGAGGGCATCACAGAAGCCCTCGCTGTGCTCATACCACTCCTTGCCCAGCGCCGACGCACCGCGCATCCCGTAGTCCTCACCCAGCTCCAGCTTGGTCTTGACGAGGTCCGGGGCTGTCACACCGCCGTCTGACACCACCGTCAGGGCCGGCTCGGCCATATCCGCAATGGCACTGGTCACACGGCGGTCCGCATCGGTGGTCAGTGCCACGATGCTCACATCCACCTGCGCATTCACATCCTTGTCATCGGTGGCGGTGATGTCCGAAGTCCCGTTCACCGCTTCGATGCCCAGCGCGGCCCTGTCGCCCTTGGCGGCACCCAGTGCCCTGGCATTGGCGCAGGCCCGGGTCACGGCATCCCGGTAGCGATCCACAGCGATGGTACACCCGCTCAGCAGGTCGGCATCCGTGGCTTTGCCATCCTTATCCACTTTGAGCATGGAGACCTGTTCCGGGGTCATGCCGATCAGGTAACTGGCAAAGGCATCCGCCTGTTCCCCCCAGCCCTTTTTCAGGGAAGAGACCTCGGCCAGCGGGTAATCGTCCCCCTTCTGCCGCTTGGTGCGCCAGTCGGTGGGCAGGGTCACATGGCCGGTGCTGTCCGCCGAAACAGACACTTCCAGCTCATCCAGCAGAACACTCTCCAGTTTGCCCTCGCCATCCAGCAGGACAGCGGCCGCTGCCAGTTCAATTTTCCCTGCCCTGTCCTGATCGGTGGCCTCTGTCACCACACCCAGACCGGTTTTCCATGCCGCTGTCTGGGTCTGTGCGGAGGATGTGCCGCTGCTTCCGCTCATGCTGCCGGAGCTGCCCGACCCGGCGTTCGTTTTGCCGCAGGCGGTCAGCAGCAGCGCCGCCGCCATGGCACAGCTCCAAAGAGCCCGATGGTTCTGATTCATAGATACGCTCCCTTTCCACACGGCCCGTTGGGCCTTTGCCCCATAGTATGTCCAGAAGAACGTAAAATTACGCAGCCGACGGGAGTTTTCCAAAGCAAGTGTCCGCTGGGGTGGGACCCTGTTGCCGCAGGCAATAGGGCGGGCGATGGAATGGCCCGTTTCACTTGCGCGGAAAAGCTCCCCGAGTGCTGCGCGCAGCCGCTTACATCAACGGACTCAGCAGCCGCAGCACGCTGTCCAGTGCTGTGCCCGGCAGATTGGTGCGGCAGTCGGAGCGCATGATCTCCCGGCACTGCGGCAGGGTGCGTTCCACATCCTTCCGCAGTGCGGCGATCTGGCTGTTATGGAAGAGCAGTGTTCCGCATTCAAAGTGGAGGAACAGGCTCCGATAATCCATATTGATGCTGCCCACCACGGCGACACGGTCATCGCTGACATAGCACTTGGCGTGGAGGAAACCGGGCGTGAATTCATAAATGCGCACGCCCGCCCTGAGCAGGGGCAGATAGTAGGAACGGCTGAGCCGGAACACCAGCTTCTTATCCGGGATCCCGGGCAGGATGAGCCGCACGTCCACCCCGCGCTTGGCCGCATTTTTCAGAGCATCCAGCATCTCCTCGCCCACGGCCAGGTAGGGCGTATAGATATAAACATATCTCTGGGCCTGAGAGAGGATGTCCAGATAGACCGTCTCGGCCAGCGGTTCCTCATCCAGCGGGCTGTCCGCGTAGGGCTGTACCACGCCATCCTGCACTGCGGGCAGGCGGGTGGGCGCAAAGGCGGTGTAATCGGTCTCCTGCGGGCGGAAGGCGTTCCATGCATTGAGGAACATCACGGTAAAGTTCCAGACAGCGGCACCCTCCAGCCGGATGGCCGCATCCTTCCAGTAGCCAAAGCGCTGCTCGGCATTGATATACTCATCCGCCAGATTCACACCACCGGTGTAGGCCACATTGCCGTCAACCACCACGATCTTGCGGTGGTCGCGGTGGTTCATCACCAGCGAGACCAGCGGCACCACCGGGTTGAAGGGGATGCAGCGGATGTGCGCCTTCTCCATGCGGATGACAAAATCACTGGGCAAACCCAGCAGACTGCCAAAATCATCGTAGATCAGCCGCACATCCACCCCCTGAGCGGCCTTGCGGCGGAGGATCTGCTCCACGCCGTCCCACATTTTGCCGGAACGGAGGATAAAGAATTCCAGAAAGATGAACTTCTCTGCCTTGTCCAGATCCGCCAGCAGCTGGGGATACATCTCCTCCCCACAGGAAAAATAGTGGGCAGCGGTATCTTTCCAGGCCGGATACGGCCCGAACTTTGCCACATAGCGGCTCAGGTTCCGGCTGGAGATATCCAGCGCATCGGTCTGGCCCTCGGGCTGGGCAAGCTCGGTCTGATGGGCCTGTTCCACCTTCTGCATCCGCTCCCGCAGATACTTGGCGGGGGCCTTGTTGCCAAAAGCCAGATAAAGCGCGCCGCCCAGCAGGGGCAGAAGACCGATCAGAACGATCCAGCCGATCTTATAAGCACTATTTTCATCCTTGCGCACCAGATACAGCACGATCAGGATGCTCAGCGCCTTCAGGGCACCATTCAGCCAGACCCGCCCCGCCGTGAACGACCAGAACGCCCAGAGCAGCCAGAGCACCTGTAAAGCCACCAGCACCACTGTGATCGTGACACGGTTGAAGATGCGGTTAAAAAACTTGACGATAGGCAATCTGAACATGTGGTGTCCCTCCCCTGCCGCCCACGGCGATTTTTGATGCTGTTAGTATAGCGCAGAGCGGAAGATTTTGCAAACAAAAAAGCGCCCACAACGGCTTTCCCCGCTATGAGCGCCTATTCAATCGTGGGCAGAATTTTTCCGAGGGCCGTTCGCTTATGCTTCCGCGTCCTCATAACCAACCAGCAGGCCGCCCAGCTCTGCATAATAGCTGCACAGACCGCCGCATTCGCTGATGTCCACCTTTGCTCCATCAAACACAGCCTTTACCATGTGCTTCAGGCGCTCGGCGGCGGCGGGATTGCCGCAGTGAGAGATATGGAGCCTGCCGTTGGTGTAGCCGTGCTCCTTGAGTTCCAGCACGATGCGCTCCAGCGCACCATGCTCACCACGGGTCTTGCAGAGAACATCCAGCTCCCCGGCCTCACTTGCCTGTCCGATGACCCGGATGCCCAGCATCCGCGCCACAGCGGCAACGGCAGGCTTCACGCGGCCATTGCGGGCCAGATTGGCCAGCGATTCCAGCGAGAAGAGCAGATGGGTGTGCTTGTGGTAGCGGAGCATCTCTTCACAGATCTCGTCAAACTCCTTCCCCTCAGCCAGCAGATCCCGCAGATGCTCGGCCAGCAGGCGCTGCTCCGGGCCGGTGGAAAGGCTGTCCAGCACAAACACCCGCTTGCCGGGGTTCTCCTGCTGGTATTCCTCGGCGGCCAGCTGGGCGGCATTGTAGCTGCCGGACAGAGTGCCCGTGATGGTGATGGCATACACCTCGTCGGCTCCCTCGTAGGCGGCCAGCCAATCGCTGACGTTGGGGCAGGAAGTCGAGGTCTTGCCCTTATAGGTGCGCAGGGTCTGGGCCATGCCCAAGGCATCCATTGTGCCGTTGTCCAGATATTCGGCATCGTCGGTGATGATCTTCAGGGGAACGCATTCAAAATCCACGCCCTGCAAGGTGTACAGGCTGGCGGAGGAATCCACAACGATTTTGGTGTTCATAAGCATTTATCTCCATTCCGGCGGCAGAGGATGCCGCAGTTTTTCCTGTTGTTTGAATCACTATATCAGCTTTTCAAAAACCTGTCAACTGTTTTCTTGAATTATTTCAAAAGTTTTTAATTTCCTGTTGACCACATTTCCAAAACATGGTATACTGTCCGCATGAAATTAGAATCAAACCGCCGCGTTGCGGCCTGCGCCGCAGGGTTTGCCCTGCCCCGGTATGCAGAACTCCCCACCGTAGGGCTTTATCTGGATCAGAGTGTACAGTTTGTCAACGGGTGTTTCCGCACATTTCAGGGGGTGGAGCTCACCGCTTCCATGGTGAGCAACTACGTTAAGAAAGGGATCATCAGCCACCCCATCAAAAAGAAGTATACCCGGGATCAGCTGGCCTGCCTGATCTACATCGTAGTTTCTAAAAACGTCCTGTCCATGGAAAATATCGACAGCCTGTTCAAGATGCAGCGGGCGCATTATACCTCCGCGCAGGCGTATGATACCTTTTGCGATGAGCTGGAGAACTACCTGCCCTATGTGTTCGGCCTGACCAAAAGCTTTTCCGAGCTGGAGCCGGATGTTGATGATGCACGCACGCTCCTGCGCAGCACCATCATCTCGGCTGTAAACAAGATCTATCTGGACTGCGTTTTCACCGACCTGCGGCAGGAGCAGGCCCTCTGGCCCGATATCCTGCCGGATCTGGCATAACAACAAAAATGGCCCTCTCCGCCATGCTTTGCAAAGCAATGATGGAGAGGGCCATTTTTTCTTAAAATGTAAGCGTGGGGCTGATCTCATTGCGGCGTTGGGCCTGCACGATGCAGTCCTTTTCCGGCACGACACCCGCCGCACCCAGGGTGTTGAACATGGTCTGCAAAGCAAGCGCCGGGGTGTTGTTCTCCTGCGAGAGATGGCAGAGGGCAAACTTCTTGCATCCCTCCTGGATCAGTTCCAGCAGCTTTGCCGAGCACTCATCGTTGGAGAGGTGGCCTCGGTTGGACTCGATGCGGGAGCGCAGGTAGTAGGGATACCGCCCGCTGCGGAGCATGTGGAGGTCGTAGTTGCTTTCCAGCGCCACCAGGTCACAGCCGCTCAGGGCCTGATGCACCGGCGGGGTCAGGACACCCAGGTCGGTGGCAATGGTCATGGTCTTGTTGTCCGGGGTGTGGATGCGGTAGCCCACGCAGGGCACGTCGTGGCTGGTGGGGAACATCGTCACGCCGAAATCTCCCACATCCTCTTCCCCGCCGGACAGGGTGCGCAGCTCACAGCTGGCGGGCACAATGCCGTTTGCATCCAGAAAATCCAGCGTATCGTCTGCACCGTATACCGGCAGCGGATTCTTTTTGAGGAAGGTGGCCAGCCCCTTGACGTGGTCAGAGTGCTCGTGGGTGACCAGAATGCCTGCACAATCGCTGATGTTCAGGCCCAGCTCCTTGAGCGCCGCCGAGGTGGTGCGCACGCCCTTTCCCATATCGATGATGATGTACTTCTCCCCCGTGCGCACCACGCTGCAGTTGCCAGAGGAACCAGAGTATAACGAGATGAATTCAGACATTTCAAACCTCAAGAAACGAACCTCTCCGTCATGGCTTCACAAAAGCTCCCTGTCAGGGGAACTTCTGCAAAACAGACTGAGAGGTTCTGAATGATCACATTGCCGATTCCAGTGCAGCGGGCATCCGCTCCACCTTGCTGATCTCAGCGCCCAGGCCGCGCAGCTTTTCCACGATGTTCTCGTAGCCGCGCTCAATGTGGCCGATCTCCTCGATCTCGCTGGTGCCGTCTGCCATCAGGGCAGCAACGACCATGGCCGCACCGGCACGCAGGTCAGAAGCGCGCAGGGGAGCGGGGTTCAGCTTGTCCACACCCTCAAACACGGCCACCTGACCGTCCACCTGCACCACTGCACCCATCTTGCGCAGCTCGTCCACATAGCGGAAGCGGTTGTCCCACACGCTCTCAGTGATGGTGGAGGTACCCTTTGCCACGCTGAGCAGCACACCCATCAGGGGCTGCATATCGGTGGGGAAGCCCGGGTGGGGCATGGTGTTGATCTTCAGCGGCAGGATATCGCCCTTGCGGGAGACGCGGACGGAATCATCGAATTCCTCCACATCCACACCGGCACGGCGGAGCTTTGCCGTGATGGGTTCCAGATGCTTGGGGGTGACATTTTTGATCAGAACGTCGCCGCCGGTGGCAGCAGCGGCAACCATGTAGCTGCCCGCCTCGATCTGGTCAGGGATGATGCTGTAAGTGCAGCCGTGCATCTTTTCCACGCCGCGCACCTTGATCACATCGGTGCCGGCACCGCGCACATCCGCGCCGCACATATTCAGGAAGTTTGCCAGATCAACAACATGGGGCTCCTTGGCGCAGTTTTCCAGAATGGTCTGGCCCTGTGCCATCACAGCGGAGAGCATACCGTTCATGGTAGCGCCCACGCTGACCTTATCAAAGAAGATATGGGCACCGTTCAGTTCCTTGGCACGCACGGTGATCATGCCGTAGTCCACGCTGTCCTCTGCACCCAGTGCGCTGAACACCTTGAGGTGCTGGTCGATGGGGCGGGGGCCCAGATTGCAGCCGCCGGGCATGGCCACCTGTGCCTTGCCAAAGCGGGAGAGCAGTGCACCCAGGAAGTAGTAGCTGGCACGCATCTGGCGGGACAGATCGTCCGGGACGTTGGTGCTGTTCAGGTGGGTGGTGTCGATCTCGTAGGTATTGCGGTTCAGCATCTTGATGCTGGCACCCAGGGTGCTCAGGATCTTCAGGCTGACTGCCACATCACTGATGTCCGGCAGGTTTTCGATCACACAGACATCTGCCGCCAGAATGGTGGCAGGCAGAATGCCCACAGCCGCATTTTTTGCACCGGAAATGGTGACTTCGCCATGCAGGGGCTTGCCGCCCGTAATAACAAACTTTTCCAATTTTATAATCTCCTTGTCGCAGGCCCGCCAGCGGCAGGGCCACTCAGGGTTCTTACTTGATCTCTCCGCGCACCGCTGGGTACACACCCTCACGATACAACTATCTTATTATACACAACTTCTTGCAAAAAGCAAAGCCCCCTTTTCCCCTGCCGGATTATTTTCTGTTTTGCCCAGAATCTGCGGAAATATTCGATATTTTTGTTTCTTATTTCAAAAATTTTACAATCAGCGCCCCTTACCAGACGCAATCCTCGCTGCAGGTCTCCTTGATCCAGCCCAGCTGATAGGCCTTGACCAGCTGTTTCAGGTCGTGCACCCGCTCCCGCAGGTTCTCGCCCTCGTCCGTCTCTTCCACCAGAATGCGGTGGTTCTCCGTTTCCAGTATATTCTTCTGCGACACGATGTCAATGTTTTCGTTTACGGCCTTTTCGGCACTGACAAAGGGCTGATGGGTCCGCAGGGACATGGTGCGGCTGGAGTACACCAGCGTGTACCCTGCAATGCCGGTCTTTTCATGGTAGGCGCGGCAGAACCCGCCGTCAATGACGACCAGACGGCCCCCGCCCTTGATGGGGCTCTCGCCGCTCTTCTCCCGCACCGGCACATGGCCGTTGACGATGTGGCTGGTGCCGGGCAGGCCGAATTCCGCCAGGATGCGGCGGCAGGCGGCCTCTTCATTGTACCATGTATAATAGGGGTCCTTGACTTCCTCATGGGTGGCGGGGTCGGCAATATACAGCCGCTCAAAGGTGGTCATGGCGCTGCGGCCGAACAACGGCGACAGCTTGCCGCACCACAGATACCACAAAAAGTCCTGACCGCTCCGCCGGGCCGCGCTGCTCTCAGGGGCAAAGTAACCGCGGCGTGCCCGCTCGTCACAGTAGTCCATCAAGCCGCGGCCCGAGTAGTTGTGTCCCTCGAACCGCTCCACGGCAAAGCTGCCGGTCCTGGTCATGGGCACCACACCGTGGTAGAGCAGGTTGCCGTTCTCGATGTGGTAAACGCTGCCCTTGGCATACAAAAATTCCACATGCTGCTGCAAACGCTCGCTCTGCCGGAAGGATTCCACCAGCTTGCGGAGCACCAGCCGCTCATCATCATTCAGGGCGGCGGGGTCTGCCGGATCCACGGTGGGGAAGCTGGTGTCCCGCAGGGGGTATGCCTGCCCGTTCAGGGTCACTGTTCCCTTTTCCCAATCGATGTGCCGCAGGAAATCCCGACCCTGCATCTTGAAATCCGGGTTGCGGTCGATGACCTTGCACTCCATCTTGAGCATCAGAATGGTCACGGCCTTGTGCATCACGGCACAGCGGTGGAGCATTCCCTCGGTGTAAGGGCCGCGCGCCGCGTCGGTGTGGGGCATCCAGAGGGTCAGGTCGTCATTTCCGTAGAACTGCTCGGCCATCCGCTGCAGATGCCGCAGGTTGATGCCGTAGCAGTCCTCAAGCATGGCATGGTTGTGGTAGGCCAGTGTCGTTTTGAGCACAGTGCAGACGCAGATGGGACTTCCGGCGGCGGCACCCATCCAGACCACGTCATGGTTGCCCCACTGGATATCCACATGGTGGTGGCGCATGAGCTGGTCCAGTATGATGTCAGGCCGGGGGCCGCGGTCAAACAGGTCACCCACGATGTGCAGCTTGTCCACAGCCAGCCGCTTGATGAGCTCACACAGCCGGACAATGAACCGGTCGGCGCGGCCATTTTCGATGATGCTGCCCACGATCTGCCCATAATAAAGGTCCTTGTCGTGGTCCTCAAAGTGGGCATGGAGCAGCTCATCCAGAATATACCCGCAGCTGGACGGCAGGCAGGAGCGCACATGCTGCCGGGTATGCTTGGAGGACACCAACCGGCAGATATCAATGAGCTGAAGCAGGGTCTCCGTGTACCAATGGTCAAGCGCTTCCTCATCCGCGCACTCGGCTTTGAGCTGGGGCAGCTTCTCGTTGGGATAATAGATGAGCGTTGCCAGCTCGGCACGGGTCTGTTCCGGCACACTCTCCCCCAGCACGATGTCCACCTTTTCCCGGATGACACCCGAAGCCGAGTTCAGGATGTGGACAAAGGCCTCGTTTTCACCGTGCAGGTCGCTCATAAAATGTTCGGTGCCCTTGGGCAGCTTGAGCAGGGCCTGGGTGCTGATGATCTCACTGGCAGCGGCTGCCTGCGAGGGGTAATCCCGTGCCAGCAGGGAGAGATATTTCAAATGATCCCGGATCTCCTCGTTTTCGGTGCGCATGACATCCTCCGTCTGATATGTAGTATTTTTGCATGATATATAATATTCTATCATAGTATACCACATTCCATGTCATAAATGGTATAATAAACAAGAGTAATTCTGTCAAATCTTTTGCAAAGGACTTGGATATTATGCCCAAAACCATTTCTGTTGCCGTGCCGGAAGCCTGCACTCTCTGCCCCCGGCAGTGCAAAGCCAACCGGGCCGCCGGGCAGACGGGCTTCTGCGGGGCGGGTCGCACCCTGAAAGCGGCCCGCGCTGCCCTGCACTTCTGGGAGGAGCCCTGCATCAGTGGCACCCGGGGCAGCGGCACGGTGTTTTTCTCCGGCTGCACCCTCAAGTGCTGCTTCTGCCAGAACTACCCCATCAGCGCCGAGGGGCTGGGCAGGGAGATCACCGTAGAGCGCCTGGCCGAGATCTTTCTGGACCTGCAGGCGCAGGGAGCCCACAACATCAACCTTGTCACGCCTGGGCAGTGGCGGCCCTGGATCATCGCCGCCCTCGACCTGGCCCGGGCGCAGGGGCTGCATCTGCCCATCGTCTGCAACACCGGCGGCTACGAGACCGTGGAGAGCGTGCACGCCTGGCGCGGTTTCATCGACATCTGGCTGGCCGACCTGAAATATGTTTCCCCTGCCCTTTCGGCAGAACTTTCCGCTGCGCCGGACTATTTTGCGCAGGCCAGGCCCGCCATTGAAGCCATGATGGCTCAGGCCGGGCACCCTGTTTTTGACAGCGAGGGCATCCTGCAGCGGGGCGTGATCCTGCGCCACCTTGCCCTGCCTGGCCATGTGGACGACAGCTTTGCCGTGCTCGATCAGATGGCGGCTTGGAACAAGGCCGACCCCGGGTGCTTCCTGCCCAGCGTGATGAGCCAGTATACCCCCTTCTATCAGGCGGCAGACCACGGCATCGGGCGGCGCATCACCACCTACGAATACCGCCGGGTGGTCAACTACGCCATGGATCTGGGCCTCAGCTCTGGCTATATGCAGCAGAAGAGCAGTGCAAAGGAAGAGTATACGCCCAGCTTTGACCTGACGGGGGTGTAAACCCCACCGTCATCCCTGCGGGATGCCAAGGGCCCCACTATTAGGGGGGCTGTCACCGTAGGTGACTGAGGGGTTCTTTCGTCAAAACAACCAAAATTTCTTTTTCTTTTTCTCTCGGCCGAAACAGCATTTGCTTGCTATCCGGTGCGCTGTGCGGTATAATGGATACAACAATGTGTTCTCACATGAAATGGATCCCAGAAACGACTTTTTAGGAGGAGCGTTATGGAACACTACAATCCCATCCTCGGCAGCGAGCCCAACGGCCAGAAATTTATCACCTGCGGCGAGATCATGCTCCGTCTGACCCCGCCGAACTACGAAAAGATCCGCATGGCATCCAGCTTTGAAGCCAGCTACGGCGGCAGCGAGGCCAACATTGCACTGGCCCTGGCCAACCTTGGTGTGGACAGCACCTTCTTCAGCGTAGTGCCCAACAACAGCCTGGGCAAGAGCGCGGTGCGCTGGCTGCGCTCCAACGATGTGCATTGCACCCCCATGATCCTGACCGAGCCCAACGAGACTCCTTCCAACCGGCTGGGTACTTATTATCTGGAGACCGGATACGGCATCCGCGCTTCCAAGGTCATTTACGACCGCAAGCACAGTGCCATTACCGAGTATGACTTCTCCCAGGTCGATCTGGACGCGCTGCTGGACGGCTACGACTGGCTGCACCTGAGCGGCATTACCCCGGCACTGGGCCCCAACTGCCGCGGCCTCATCATCGATATGCTCAAGGTGGCCAAAAAGAAGGGCCTGACCGTCAGCTTTGACGGCAACTTCCGCTCTACCCTGTGGAGCTGGGAGGAAGCCCGCGATTTCTGCACCGAGTGTCTGCCTTATGTTGACGTTCTGCTGGGCATTGAGCCCTACCACCTGTGGAAGGACGACAACGATCACAGCAAGGGCGACTGGAAGGACGGCGTGCCCCTGCAGCCCAGCTATGAGCAGCAGGACGAGATCTTCCAGCATTTCATTGCCCGCTATCCCAACCTCAAGTGCATTGCCCGCCATGTGCGCTATGCCCACAGCGGCAGCGAGAACAGCCTCAAGGCCTTTATGTGGTACGACGGCCACACCTTTGAGAGCAAGCTCTACACCTTTAACATTCTGGACCGCGTGGGCGGCGGCGATGCCTTTGCCAGCGGCCTGATCTACGCCATGCTCCACGACTACCGCGCCATGGACATGATCAACTTTGCCGTGGCAAGCAGCGCCATCAAGCATACCATCCACGGCGATGCCAACATCACCGACGATGTCAGCTCCATCCGCAACCTGATGAACATGAACTACGACATCAAGCGGTAACATTCCTTTATACGCAAAGATCCCCTCCGGTACGCGCACACCGGAGGGGATCTTCTTATTATGCTTCAATCTTACAGAAACACATCCAGCATCTTTTCCAGCGGGGTGCGGGTGTCAAGCTCCAACCCGGCTTTCTGTTTCAGCATCAGGATGCGGCGGACGCTCTCGTTGAGGCGTTCCTCGCTGATGGTTCCATTCTGCACAGCCTCCAGTACACCGTCAAAGGCTTCCGGCAGGTCGGGCGGCATCAGCAGAAGATCTGCCCCGGCGTTCAACGCCGCTACAGCCGCTTCTGCTGCAGAATAGTGGTCACGAATGGCTTGCATGGACAGCGAATCGGTGCAGATGACCCCAGTAAAGCCCAGCTCCCCCCGCAGACGCTCGGTCAGCATAGTGTAGGAGAGCGACGCAGGCAGGCCATCCTGCGTTGCATTGGAGGTAGTGATGTGGGCGGTCATTACTACGTCGGCCCCAGCTGCGATTCCAGCCGCAAAAGGCTTCAGCTCCGTCTCCCGCATCTCTGCCCAAGTCTTGGTGCTGCTGGCCGTGCCGTAGTGGCTGTCCTCTGCGGTATCTCCGTGGCCCGGGAAATGCTTGAGTGTGCAGAGTATGCCCGCATCGTGAAACCCTTGTACAGCGGAGGCCACCATCTGTGCCGCCACTGCCGGATCCGACGAAAATGCTCGGTTCCCGATCACGGTATTGGCCGGATTGGTGTTCACATCTGCCACTGGAGCAAAGTCAAGATTCAGGCCGTAGGTCTTGAGGTAGCCTCCGACGATCTGCCCCATGGCACGAGCATTGGCCGGGTCCCCTGTTGTACCTACTGCCTGGGCACTCTGGTATTGGGGCAGATCAAAGCCGGAAGCATTGGCCAACCGGGCCACGCTGCCGCCCTCCTCGTCCACGGCGGTCAACAGACCGGTCCCGGATGCTGCCTGAAAATCTGCCAGAAGCTTTTTCAACTGCTCCGGGCTTTTCACATTCTGCCGAAACACCACAATGCCGCCCACCGGATACTTTTTCAGCCCCTGCCGTTCTGCCCAGGTCAGCCTTGTGCTATCAGACTGTCCACTGGGGTCCAGTGCCTCGACCCGCACCACGAACAGCTGCCCCACCTTTTCCCGCAGAGACATGGCAGCAAGCCGTTCCTCTACCGGGTCAATCTGGGCTGCTGCCGAAGCCGTTCCCGTCAGCAGCAGAGCCGCAGACAACAGCACAGCAGCTGCCCGCCGGATGATTTTTCGCACGAGAAACACCTCCTCTTTCTCTCAGTGTAGCACACCCTGCAAAGGTGCACAAGATGCAAAAATCCCCTCCGGTACTCACACACCGGAGGGGATTTTCCATATCAGAAATGCATCAGGAAAGGATCATGCGATCGTTGGCGAACTCGCCGCCGGACGCGATCTGGAACTTGGCCAGCAGGTCGGAGACGTGCAGGTTCTTCTTCTCTTCCCCGGAGACATCATAGATGATGTGGCCCTCGTGCATCATGATCAGGCGGTTGCCGTACTTGATGGCATCCTTCATGTTGTGGGTGATCATCATGGTGGTCAGGTGGTTCTCCTCCACGATCCTGGCCGAGAGGGTCAGCACCTTGAGCGCCGTCTTGGGGTCCAGAGCGGCGGTGTGCTCATCCAGCAGCAGGAGCTTGGGCTTGTTCATGGTAGCCATAAGCAGGGTCAGTGCCTGGCGCTGACCGCCGGACAGCAGGCCCACGCGGGCGGTCAGGCGATCCTCCAAGCCCAGGTCCAGGCTCTTGAGCAGTTCACGGTAGCGCTCCCGTTCGGCCTTGGTGATACCGATCCTCAGGCCGCGCCGCTTACCGCGCCGGGCGGCCAGGGCAAGGTTCTCCTCGATCTGCATGGTGGCGGCGGTGCCGGTCATGGGGTCCTGGAACACGCGGCCGATGTAGGCGGCGCGCTGGTGCTCCCCCAGTTTGGTCACGTCGGTGCCGTCAATGATGATCTTGCCGCTGTCCACGGGCCACACACCGGCCACAGCGTTCAGCATGGTGGATTTGCCCGCACCGTTGCCGCCGATGACGGTGACAAAATCACCTTCGTTCAATTTCAGGTTCAGACCATTCAGGGCCGTTTTCTCGTTGACGGTACCGGCGTTGAAGGTCTTGGAAACATTCTGGATCTCAAGCATTTTTTGCATCCTCCTTCTGTGCCTTCTTTGCCGCGGGCTTTGCGAAGTACTTGCTCTTCCAATAGGGCACGGCCAGGAACACGGCCACCACGGAGGCGCTCAGCAGCTTGAGCAGATTTGCGTCAAAGCCGAGGGTCAGCACCAGCTGGATGACGATGTAGTAGATGATGGCACCCAGCGAGACAGACACCAGCTTGAGGGCAAAGTTGTGGAAGATGCGGCTGAACAGGGCCTCGCCGATGATGACAGCGGCCAGACCGATGACGATGGCACCACGGCCCATGCTGACATCGGCAAAGCCCTGATACTGGCTCAGCAGTGCGCCGGACAGGGCCACCAGACCGTTGGAGACCGCCAGACCCAGCACCACATTGAAGCTGGTGTTGATGCCCTGGGCGCGGCTCATGGCGGGGTTGGAACCGGTGGCGCGGATGCCGCAGCCCAGCTCGGTGCCAAAGAACCAGTACAGCACACCGATGACCACGGCGCTGACCAGAATGACCATGATGATGGGGTTGTGCAGGGCAAACTCCTTGACCCAGCGCAGGGAGATCAGCAGGTCGTACTTGTCCACGTTGATGGACTGGTTGGCCTTGCCCATGATCTTCAGGTTGATGGAGTAGAGGGCCAGCTGGGTCAAGATACCAGCCAGAATGGCCGGAATGCCCATAAAGGTGTGGAGCAGGCCGGTGACAAGGCCGGTGGCCAGACCGGCCAGCAGGGCGATGAAGAGCGCTGCCCAGACGTTCATGCCGGAGAGCAGGCACATAACGCAGACCGCGCCGCCGGTGCCAAAGGAACCGTCTACGGTCAGGTCGGCCACATCCAGGATGCGGTAGGTCAGGTACACACCAATGGCCATGATGCCCCAGATGAGGCCCTGCGCACAGGCACCGGGCAAGGCACCGGGCAGGTTGGCAAGTCTTGCAAGAATATCCAAAACGTTTTCCTCCTGTAACTACACTTTTTTCTGATACGGGAAAGCGGAGAAGAACAAAAATTCGCTCTTCTCCGCTGATTTTATTGTAAAGTCTCTTCGTTACTGCAGCGTGAACTCTGCGCCCCTATCAGGGGAGCTTTCTGCAAAACAGACTGAGCGCTTGTTATTCCTCAATGGCCTCGTAACCCTCGGGAACGGTCATGCCCAGGTCATCGCAGATGGTCTTGTTGTACTTCTTGGTCACGTTGGTGTACTCAACGGGCATGGTGGAGATATCGGCCTCACCGGTCAGAACCTTGGCAGCCATCTCACCGGTGGTGTAGCCCAGATCGTAGTAGCTGATGGACAGGGTCGCCACGCCGCAGCCGGAGCAGATGCCCTCCTCACCGGCGAACACGGGCTTCTTGGCCGGGCGGCAGATGCCGTCGATGATGCCGGTGTTGGCAGCGCAGGTGTTGTCGGTGGGGACATACACTGCGTCGTTCTCGTCGGCAGCCTTCTGGCAGACAGAAGCCAGATCGTTGGAATCAGAGAAAGCGTACTGGGTGGCGGTAACGCCCTTGGCCTCCAGGTACTTCTGGACCTCGTCTACCTGATACTGGCTGTTTGCCTCGGCAGAGCAGTAGAGCAGGCCCACCTTGGTGGCCTCGGGCAGCCACTCGGTGATCATATCCGCCTGCTGATCCAGCGGAGCCAGATCAGAGGTGCCGGAGACATTGCCGCCCACGGTGCCATCGAAATCGGTCAGGCCCAGAGCAACACCGTACTCGGTGACGGAGGTGCCCAGAATGGGGATGCTGTCGGTGGCAGCCTGTGCGGCCTGCAGGGCGGGGGTAGCATTTGCCATGATCAGGTCAACGCCTGCGGAAACAAAGCCGTTGGCGATGGTGGCGCAGGTTGCGGAATCGTTCTGGGCGTTCTGGAAGTCAAAGGTGACATTCTCGCCGAACTGTGCGGTCAGAGCATCCTCAAAGCCCTGGGTGGCAGCGTCCAGAGCGGCGTGCTCCACCAGCTGACAGATGCCAACGGTATACTTCTGGCCGTCAGCCGCTGCGGAAGAAGCCGCAGCAGAGGAAGCGGTGGAAGAAGCAGCCGTGGAGCTGGAGGAACCGCCGCAGGCAGTCAGGGCAGCAGCTGCGCCGCAGACAGCGGCGGCAGACAGGAACGAACGACGAGAAATTTTACGCATGATATTACTCCCTCAATTCTACTTTCGCGGCAACAGGACACCGCATGAAAGTCAGTATTCAAGCGGCCAATCGCATCGCGCTGCCGCTTTACACTCGTGAAGTATATCACACTTTCCGCTCTAAAACAACCGGGAAACAGCCCGAATTATCAATCAAAGTAATTTTATCTATCACTTTTTTCGATGGTTCTGTGCCGCATCTGCATCCCTTCGAGCTTTTTCAGCTCACCGTCCAGCCAGAGCAGATTTTCTTCCAGCTGGGGGCGGTACTCTTTTGCAAAGTCGTACCGGTAATACAGCGCCTGCCACAGCTTTTCCTGCATCCGCCGGGCAAACACCGGCTCAAACAGAGCGTCCAGCCGCTCCACGGTATCCTCCAACTCCATGCACACCTGCGCCCAGCGCACATCGGTGGCCTCCCGGGCGGGCACATCGTACCGGGCCAGATAATCCCCCACCCTTGCCGCAATGACCTGCCCGCCGCACTGGGTGGGCTGCAAAAAGTAGGATACCTGACCGTCCTTCGTGATCTCCTGCGCCAGCGGGTAAAGGGCGCAGACCAGCGGCTCGGCATCGTGGATGGCGCAGTGGTTCCCGGTGAGGAAGGGGCAGTTGCCGCGCTCCTCCTTCAGCGGGGCCAGCCGCAGCACCGGCAGACGGCTGACCCGCCCGATGCTTCCCCGGCAGAACGCCCGGGCCACGGTGCGGGGCGGCAGGCGCAGGCGGGCCGCAATGCGCCACAGGTCAAAGCCCGACAGCACGATATCCTCCCGCCCCCGGCAGCAGCCGCCGCAGCCCGCGCAGGCAAACGAAAACGCCTCGTCCCGGGCAAGCAGGGGCGCGGTGCGGGTAAAATCGGTGCGGCCGCAGAGATCGACCTGTGAATCCTTGAGCATGATGGTTCTCCTGTTCTGTGAATGGTTTTGTTCCATTGTACCACAAAGCCGGGCACAGAAAAAGGGAGCGCATCCGCTCCCCTGTTCAGGACCCCCGGCTCACACGGCGGTAGACCGTTACGGCATCCTCGATGTGGTAGGGCGCGGTGCTGTGGTTTCCCCCTGCCCCGGCCGTGACCAGAATGTATTCCCTGCCCTTCACCTCGGCCAGACTGGCAAGGCAGAGCCCTGCTTCCCCGGTGTAACCGGTCTTACCGCCCAGGATCCGGCCACGGTGCAGCTCTGTGCCGTCCAGCTGGCTCAGCAGGGTGCTGTGCATCGTGAACCCCTGCGGGTGGCAGTTGGTGGCCGGAACGGTATACCGCTCCGTGGTAAACAGCTTGCGGAAGGTCTCGTTCTGCAGGGCCGCTTCTGTCAGCCGGGCCATATCCCGCACGGTGGAAACATGTTCCGGGGCGTGCAGGCCGGTGGGGTTGCAGAAATGCGTGCCGGTCATCCCCAGCTCTGCCGCTTTCTGGTTCATCCGGGCCACAAAAGCTTCCTCGCTGCCGCTCACCTCCCGGGCCAGCGCTTCGCAGCACTCGGCCCCCGAGGGCAGCATGGCACCGTACAGCAGATCCCGCACCGTGGCCGTTTCCCCGGCCTGAAACCCCGCCAGCGAGGCATTCTGGGCCTGCAGAGCCGGAAAGATCTCCTCGGGCAGGGTCACGGGCGTGTCGAGGTCCGGGTTTGCTTCTATGGCCAGCAACGCCGTCATCATCTTGGTCATGGAAGCCGGATAGATCGTGCTGTCGGCATCCTTTTCGGCCAGCACCTCTCCGCTGTCGGCCCGCAGTAAAATGGCATGGGGACTGTTCAGCCCATCCAGCGTGACCCGCCGGGGCCACAACAGCAGAAGCAGGGTCGCCAGCACCAGCAGCCAGAACAGCCGCCGGAAGGCTCTGCGCCGGTGCTTCCGGCGGTGCGGTGAAGTTTTCATTCTCGTTCTCATCCCTTTTTGCAAAATCAAAAGCGCTTTCATCCCCTAATACGGGACGAGAGCGCATTTTTCTGCAAAAAGTGGGGCCGCCCCACAAAAAAATGTGCAGCGGCCCCAAGCCAGTTTAATATTTTACCTTTTTACGTCATCTACAAGAACGTGTTCAGTGCTGTGCCTTATGGAACATGCTCTTGCGCTTACGCTCCAGCAGATAACCGGCAGCCAGCAGAACACCGCCTGCACGCACCAGAACATCTGCCATCCAGTTGGTGGTACCGGTCTGGATCAGCTTACCGCTCTCCGGGCGGGCATCCTGTACCGGCGGGTTCACGGGGGTCTCCGGGGCGGGAGTGGTCTTAGCAACTGCCTGCTCCACGGCGGGAGTGGTGGGCCGTGCATCCTGCACTGCCGGGGTGGTCGGCGTAGTGGGAGCCGGAGGAGTGGGAGCGGAATCCTCAGGCGTTTCCGGTTTCGGGTTCGTGGGGATCACAGGGTCGGTCACTTCCCGCAGAGCGCCGTAAATGGTCACGGTGTACCGTGCGGAGTCGGTGCCATCGATGTTATCGCCGGTGACCTTCACGTTGGACTCCGGGCCAAAAGCATCCAGCACGCCCGCTGCTGCGGTGGTGTTGGGGTTGTTCTGGCTCTCATAGCCCCAGACGATGGTATAGGTCTTGCCCTCATACTCGTACTCGGTGCCATAGACCATATCATAAGCGCTGGGAGCACCCTCTGCCTGTTTTTCGTAGTTGCCCCAGATGAGCTTGGTGTTGCCCTCTGCATCGGTGGTCTTGGTGAAGTTCAGGCTCTTACCGTTCACCACCATATCCCGCAGAATAACGACCTGATCGCCATTCTCAGCGGTCTGGTAGGCAGTGTCGAAATTGTATCCGGCCTGCTTCAGCTCTTCCAGTGCCTTGCCGATGATCTCCGGGTCATGGGAACCGTCCACATCCAGCATATAGTTCAGTGCGGCGGCGGGTACCCACACGGAGAGATACTGTTTCCCGGTCTCCTTGTTCAGGTCAGAGAGGTAGGTGTAGGTCTGGCCGTTATAGGAAAGGGCATCGAAGTTTGCGTGGGCATCATCCTTGGTCAGCAGGAAGTTGGTCAGCTTGTCGCCCTGCTCGTTCACCGGCCACAGGGTGTTGTCGGCCTTGTAACCATAGGTCAGCGTGCCACCGGTAACGATGAGTTTTTGGCCCACAGTTGGTATCTTTTTTATCGAGGGGTTAAGGGTAATCGTTGTTGCTTCCACATGGGAATTGTTTTTGATGCGGATGGTGCTGTTATCACCGTAAGCAAACAGTCCTGCCTTGTCGTATTTTCCCCTCACAAGAACAGTACCATTATCCACGACCAGTTTAGCATTCTTGCCCAGACCAACTGCCGTATAGGAATTCTCCATATCGGAAATTAGCTGTCCATTGTCATCAACCAGAATTTCATGTCCCCGGGCAGAGGTTGCCTGAATCCCCCAGTTACCCCGCGTACCGCCTGTTAGATGATATCGGCTGTTTCCGGTCACACGCAGTTTCAGGCCCTTACCATCACTGCCGCCCAGAGCATACATTGCCTGATGGGTGTTCTTGGAGGTCACAACGCTGTTGTTTGCGATTTCAACCTTCTGGAAACCGGCGTAAATTCCACGGTTTGCATCGATATCCACCGTGCTGTCGTTCACCGTCAGATTGCCGGTCCCGCCACGCTCATTATAAATGCCCCAGGTTCCCGCATCCGGGTTTTCAGAAGTAACTTTGATTTCGGCCTCTGTGCCATTTTTAAAGGTGATATTACTGTCACCGTGGGCGGCAATGCCATAGCCTGCGGCATTCGGGGTTTCCGGGGTAATATTGATATCGACTTCTGCATTGTCGAACGTGATGTCCCCGGCAGATTTGAGTACATTTCCCTCTTTATCTTTTCCGGCACCTTCATAGTCAATGCCGAAGCTGCTGCCAGCAATATTCAGCGCGCTATCCTCCACAGTCAGGCTTGCATCCGAACCTTGGTGGCCGTAAATACCGGTTGTAGCATCACTGATCTCCAGCGTACTGCCATCCTCGACTGTGATATCATCCCAGCTGGCAATGCCAATACCGGTATGTGACGCTTGCTTTGCATTGTCTTCCACACTGTCTATCGTTAAGGAAGAGCCGCCGGAGATGGTCAAATCACCATGCTGGGTCACACCACGGCCAGCCTGCGTAGAACCAGAGGTTTTTGTCTCCTCAATGGTCACGTTCGCCCCGTCTGTGATTTCCACGTCCGAGCCATCTGCCATTACCAGACCGCCTGTGGTATCACTGATGGTCAGCGAACCACCCGCAGAGCTTTCCGTTTCTTCTGTGTCTGTTTCCGCAGTTTCGGTCTTTTCTACACCGCCGCTGATGGTCAGGTTCGTTTCCGCACCCGCACTGGTGCCCGAACCGTCACTTGCACCGCCATCACCCACACGGATACCCTCGACATTGACATTCTTTGTAAGGATACCCTCTTTCTCGTTTTCAATTGCCTTGGAGCCATCAATGGCATTCTCGCCCTTCAGGGTAAGGTCCACATTGGAATTGTCCTGTACGTTGATACCCGCCTTACCGTTTTGTGTCAGGTTAATTTGGGTATTATCCAGCGTCAGGTCAACGTTAGCTCCTTTGTTATCATCTTTGTCATCCAGATTCACGCCGATATCGATACCATGGCCGCCGGTGGTCAGGTTGGAATCCTTGACTGTCAGGTCAACATCTGCACCTTCACCAATGGTGACAGTGGATTTACCTGTTTCGCTGGTATCCACATTCACACCGTCAACCACGATTTTTACATCGTTGCCTTCGGTACCATCGGTCTTATCCGTCTTTTTGACATCTTCCATAACGGTGATGGTGTTTTCAGTTGTGGTCTCAGACGTGGAACTGTTCTCTGCGTTGTTGCCAGAAGAATCTGTGGTAGTATCCGTCGGTGTGGTTTCCTCTGTACCATTGTCGGAGTTATTAGTGGATGGCGGGACTACTTCTGGCGCATTGCCGTCCTTGACGTAGATCGTACCATCGCCAGTTTCCGCTTTATCCTCATTGACGTAGGTGCGGTGCTCCTCACTGCCGTCCTCACCCTGATAACTGTACGCGCCGCGATCCACATCCTTGTCAACAGTTACACTGCCATCGCCCAGATAATACGTCACCGCAGAAGCACTGGGGCCAACCGTGCTCACTGCAACCGCAGTGGCCAGCGACATTGCTGCCAACTTGAATTTCTTGTTTGTCATTTTTCTTCTGCTCCTTTCCAGTTCATGCTCACATGATCGAAAAGTGGTGGTCAAACAGCAGGCCGATCCTTTGTCAACTGTTTTTTTGCATTGGAACGCGTTTCTCCCAAAAGCGTTTCCAACCCTATGATAGCACACTGTACGAAAAAATCAAGCAAAAATAGAAACTTTTGGCAATTTCTTTGCCAGCGAAAGAAAGTACTATGCAAAAACAACAAACCCCCAAGGAATTTCTTCCTCAGGGGTTTCATGTAAGTCGGCGACTACCTATTTTCACGCGCCGTTTCCAGCGAACTATCTTGGGCACGAGTGAGCTTAACTTCTGTGTTCGGAATGGGAACAGGTGGAACCTCACCGTCATCGTCACCGACCAATATGACTGACCAAGTATAACACATTGCTGTGTTCTTGTCCAGTATTTCTTGAAGGACGTGCCTTCAAAACTGAATAATCACTGCTGACATTTTATCATTGACTTGAGAATTCAAGCGAATTGTGGTCAAGCCCTCAATCTATTAGTACACACTTGCTGAATGGATCGCTCCACTTACACATCGTGCCTATCAACCTCGTAGTCTACAAGGGATCTTACCTGATTCAATCAGTGGGATATCTTATCTTTGGGTCGGCTTCACGCTTAGATGCTTTCAGCGTTTATCCGATCCGTACGTAGTTGCCCAGCTATGCTCCTGGCGGAACAACTGGTGCGCCAGAGGTACGTCCGTCCCGGTCCTCTCGTACTAGGGACAGCTCCCATCAAATATCCTGCGCCCACGACAGATAGGGACCGAACTGTCTCACGACGTTCTGA
>ENA-ORUO01000623-ORUO01000623.1-human-gut-metagenome-genome-assembly--contig:-NODE-623-length-42393-cov-2.930086_pt1 | contig 42393 bp, 49 predicted proteins | sample MGYA00242082_ERZ509215 | MGnify/ENA primary metagenome ERZ509215 (study PRJEB26280, sample SAMEA2338829) | human gut metagenome | biome: human gut; feature: human-associated habitat; material: faeces... | reverse complement strand
TTTCGGCTCGATTCACCTGTTTTTTGAAAAAAGGAGATCACCTGCGACACAGCCTGTAGATGTGCCGCAGGATATACTCCACGAGTGACTTGCAATCTTGCAAGTCCTCTTACCCAAGCGTTACTCGTTGCGATTCAATCAGCTGTTACGAATAAAAAACAAGTAAACTTGGTATAAGAGATTATAGCAGTTAAGTAACCGATGTGAGTAGAAATCCCGACCCCCATAATTACTGCAACCAAAATGGAGCCGAGATGTTACAAACCGTTGCAATTAGAACTCCAAAGCATCTCTGCATTAAAGACAATGCCCTCATTATCCGGGAAAAGGGATCTGCGACAGTCATCGGTAAAATCGCGTTGTCGGATATATGGGTCATCATCATCGACAACCCCCAAGTAACTATGACGAGCGCCCTGATATCCGGCATCAACGATGCCGGTATCGGAGTCCTATACTGCGGCTTGGACCATATGCCAAACGGACTGGCCCTCCCCTTGGGGGCACATTCGAGACATGCCGAGATCGTCGAGCATCAGCTTGCCATCTCAAAGCCATTGCGAAACCAAATTTGGAAACGGATCGTCATGAAGAAAATCGAGAACCAGGCTAAAACACTCGCTCTGTGCTTCGGCGACTCGGCTGAAGTAAAAAAAATCCGCGGCTATGCCCAAGAAGTCCAAAGCAACGACAAGACAAATCGTGAAAGCGTTGCCGCAAGTGAATACTTCAAGGCACTTCTACCATACGGGACACGTTGGAATGGCCCTATGACCGCCCCGCTTAACTACGGTTATGCGATTTTGCGGTCAGGTATCGCCCAGTGCGCCGTCTCACACGGCTGGCTCGTCTCACGAGGTATTCACCATCATAGCGCAGAAAATGCGTTCAACCTCGTCGATGACCTTATCGAACCGTTCCGTCCAATTGTCGATCTGAAGGTCATCAGTGACAATATTCTCGACCCCTTGTCCACATTGAATAAAAAAGCCCTTACGGAGGTGACTTCCGTTCTAGTATCAATCGACGGACGCAGACATTCCGTCCAGACTGCAATAGATATCTACTGTGAATCCTTGAGACGGGCCGTCGAGTTAAAAGATGCCGATCAATTGCTATTGCCGGACATCATCGGGCTCGAATGTGAAACATACGAAGAGAGACGGGCGAAAGGAAAGGTATGAGAATCATGCGGCTGCTCGTGATGTTCGATCTTCCGACGAAGACGAAAGCCGATAAGGACAACTACATCAAATTCAAACGGTTTCTGGATGACGACGGCTACCAGAGGGAACAGAACAGCGTCTATTCACGCAACCTTCTAAGCAGGGCCTCATCTGAAACCCATGCGGAACAGCTGCGCAAACATCTCCCACCGGTGGGACATGTCGTCGCCATGGAGCTCACGGAAAAGCAATATGTCGACCGGAAAGTCCTCGTCAACACGAATCCTTCTAACGGTCTTGACGATCAGGGTTCGGGGATGCAACTCTTCTTGGAGTTCTAAAATGCAAAGGGGACGAGTTCATACCCGTCCCCTTTGCGGCTGCCTGTTAAATCGGGAAGTTTTCAAATTTGCTGGCACGGTCCGATAGGAACCTCAACCAACACAGGCCGAGACAATCTTCCTGCATGACAGTCAGCGATGAGTCCCATTTCGCCTGCTTCGGAAACGGCTCATCCGATAGGGGCCCTGTCTTTTGGAGCGGTACGCTCTTCTCCCCAATTTTTGAATAAGATTTAACAGAGCTGTTCGACACGTCATACATGTAGTAACGCATCGCGCAACCATCTTGCACAAGCACGTCCCCCTGCTTCAGGAAAATGCGAGGCTCATCACCTTTCAGCTGTACTTTCGGCCAATAATCGATCGAGAAGTCTTTTGAGAAATCCCTGATGAAATCCTGCCTGATATTCGGAACGTCGATGTAATAGACGGGATCGAACCTCCATCTGCCGGACTTCTTCATATTTTCGTCGAATACCGCCATCAGGCCGTAAATCCCATCATACAGTTTGCATCCCCCACCGCCATCCTTCCACAGCGTGGATGCAGGCTCGATTTTCCCATTACGCCGATAAAGATCCTTCCCACGGTCGTCAACGCCGACATAGGGATATACCGTGTCCTTAAGCAGGCTGCCGGTCGCGGTACGGGAAACCGTCCGGGTCGGTACGATGCAGGGAATCCAAGCCTCGACCTGGTCCTTGAACTCGGGATACGGCATGGACTCGTAACGAAGCCTCTCCCGCTCCTTTATGTTCGACCGGCCGCTATTGACCCGTGCAATGCCCTTCACGATCTCAGGGCTGCAGCACGCGATTACCGCGGCATCGACCGCATGATGGCGGTCGTCGCTTCGATCCTTCCTCCCTTTCTCGTCAACAATCCCGATCCCCCAAATTCGACGCATGAGCGACGTCGCGGCACCGGCAACGCAGAAAACATGCTGCCTCTTATCATCGGGGAATGGCAGGCATTCGCGCACCCACATCGCGAGCTGTCGCGACATGTACCGCGTGTCGTTCAGGTTGCGATCGATGAATTTCTGCTCCTCTTTCCCGAACGTGCTGTTTTTCAGTTTGGAAAGCTTTGATTTCGTATAATGCGCAGACTTACCCTTTCCAGCCCACGCGTCCATACGTCTGCAAAAATCTCCGAAATCAGGCGCCGAAGGCTCGCCGGAAGTCATCCATTCATACGGCGTGCGGTTCGCCTTATCGCGGTTGCTTTTCGTAAGGCACAGAACCTTATTGGATTTCGAGTCATCGCAGGAACGCGAGAACGGGAGGATGTGGTCGATCTCGACATAATCACGGTCGTTTAGCATACGCTCCAGATTGATGCCCTTGCCCGTATAAGGGTCTTGGCCGAATTGCTCACGGTAGAGCCACATCTTCTCAAAATCGGCGCTGCTCACGTGGGCGTCATTCGGAAGACCGTAGAACGCAACGAGGTCTTTTTTCGCCTGCTCGTTACTGTCCTTATTGGCCTTATTCGTTGCCGTGATAATCGCCTTCTCATGCTTCGAGCGCTTGAGATCCTTAGCGACCTCGACTCGAATGATATCGGGCAACCCATAATGCCTGATAATCGAATTGATCATGCGGCGTACCTGTGCGGTCGCACGAAGTACCACCGGGTTCGTGCATGTCGGATCGAATTCGAGATAGGGGCATAACAGTCCGTCTTTACTTTCGTTCCTTTCCGCTGCCAATGCCTGCCTGGCCTCATACAGACCGGTCGCCTTCTCCGCATCGTACAGTTTCTCAATCTGCGGATCCTTAAATGCATCGCGGAGCATCTGCAGGGCACGAACTCCCGTGCTGCAATATCCCGAAAAGAGCTTCGAGGCGTAGGGAAGATCGAGCAGAGAATCGATATCCTGCTCCGACAGATCGAGACTGAGATTTTCAAGGGCGTTTCGCAGCGATTCACCTGAAGAGGCGTATGTCAGTGCGGAGCAGACGGCATCGGCTATGTCGGTATCATCATGAAGTCGATCGAGAAGCGTCCTGTTCGACGTGAAAAGACCCGTGCAGAGGGCATTCCAAGCCGGAATCTTGATGCAGTCGCCCTTCTCATCGGCCGGCAGGCGGCTGTCAAAGCTGTCGGATGACTGCATGCCGAGCTTTTCACGAAGTTGCGACCATTTGAGCGATTTTGGATTTTTCGAGACGGCAAACAGGGACTCAACGATCTCATTTCGCTTCTCAGTGGAGATGTATGTCGCTTCCCGACCCTGATGCTCAATCTTTATATTCGATAGCTTCTCATACGCGCGCACCATCTCAAAGGAAATCAACGAACTCGCGGCACGTTTCTCCGGGGCTCCGAGATAGGTGCAGTAACCGACCCTGCTATAGATTTTTTCATCGCGAGCGCTCGTATCGGTAAGCCAGCGAAGAGCGGAAAGGTACTCCCCTTCCAGCTCCTCGGTAGCGATATCGCTTCCAAGATCGCGTTGGTGCCGGAAGATGGTATGGACCTCGTCCGTCACCATCTCGATGTCGACCATATAGCGATAGTCACCTTCCCTGTTACGGGAAGTAGGCTGCTTCAAAAGATACTGGGCAATCGTCTCATAGCCGTTTTCATCCAGAATCTTACGGTTTACCGACAGGGCCTTTTTAACCTTACCGGAGTCGTCATCGGTAGCTCCCTTGCCGTGATCGATGTATCCACGCCTGTCGGCAAAAGCGTATAGAATCCGGGCAAGCTCGCGCCCATTCAGTTTATAGAGGAGCGCCTTCCCGCGAAGGTGAAGGACGTCCGGCTCGCCCTTCCGGATTGCAAACCACTGCCCGTCCGCATCGTCCGGAATCAAAATGTACTTCTTTTCGATATCGCGGACAGCCTTCTTTCGGTTCTTCCGGCGTTTTGTCGTGCGGCGAACCGAGCGATAGCCACGTCGTATGCTCGCGCCGCTCTGGCGAGCCGAAATATCCTTCTGCTTGCCCTCGACAGGCGCCTTGAAGATGTGGCTCGCCATAAGGACGATCTCGTGATTGCGTATATCGATCAGGCAGACCCCAACGCTTGCAATGCCCATATCGATACCGAGAATGAGCCTGCGCGTTTTGGAAGAAAACTGCTCGTAAGGCATCAACGCCGTCATGACCGTCTCCGGGCGGAATCCGAAATCACGTGGATCGCTGTATTCCATCATAGACCCTCACCTTCCTTTTCATTGATGATCAGATAGTCTAATAATACTACAAGCAGGTCCTTTTTAGTTTTCCCCACCGCGAGCAGACAGAATTCAATGCGGTAAAATCTAGACCGATCTAGCCACTTCTTCCATTGGAGACCAATCATGAAACGCCAAATATTTCCAACCGTGTCTAAATATCGCCGTCGAAGCCGGCGTGAATTTGGCGGCGAGACCGTCGAGTACATCATCGTGATATTAGCCGTCGTCGTCATCGGCGGTGGACTGATGGGTTTTGGCAACCAAGTCTCAGGGCAGATCGGAATAACCGGCAACAGTATCAGCTATGGTTCGGCAAGGCGAACGGCGCCGGAGATAATGCTTCTGGCGGGAACGGCTCTGGCGGCGGAAATAACGCCGGCGGTGAAAACAAAGGTGATGAGAATAGCGGCTCACAGCTCCAAGCCCCTACCGTGTCGGTAACGGGAATGGACGTCGTCGGTGAGAGGGTCACCGCTAAAGTGTCCAATTTACCAGAAGGCGCAACCCGAGTCAGCTACCAATGGCAGTACTCGCCTACAAAAACCGGAACTTTCAGTGATATCGAATACGGTGGAAATAAGAACTCCTACGAAATCTCGGAAGAAGACGAGTACTATTACCTTCGCTGCAAGGTGACGACATCCAGCAGCAAAGGCAAAGTCCCCGATGCCTACAGCGAGACAATCGGTGAAGTCTATGTTTTCGATTGGTCTAAATATCCCACCGGGAGCTATCGCCCGCGTTTTAATGGAAACTCGCTCGCATGCTGCGCTGCCCCCTATAACTCATCAACTCAGATTCCAAGTCTGGGTGAAGGGGATTACGCCTCCATCGTCTTCGACAACGAGCTTTCCGATATCCCGCAGGGCAATATCACCTACAGATGGTTTAAATGCTTCGGTCTTGGAAACGGGGCCGCGGGTGTTGTCAAGGAACTCGGCTCCAGCCCATCTCTGTCTCTCTCAGGTTTACAGGGATCGTACATCAATTGCGAGGTGACCTTGACCGTCAACGGGAAAAGCAAGACATTTGTTCCTAAGGCAATTTGCAACGGCAAAGTAAGCGACGGTATCTACGTACGTCCTAGAATCGGTTAAAATCCCAGAGGATCCCCGAGGTATGGAGTTTGGAAAAACAGTTTGGGTAAAAGTCAATTCCTTGAAACGGCTCCTTGACGCCCATAAAAAGAAAACAGCGTGCAGCCGCCCTCGCTTCGGGGGCGCTGCGCATCTTTTTGAATTGAATGAAGACAAGACACAGCCGATCGTCCTCACCAGGCTATGGGACAGAAAGACGGTTCACAAATGAGGGTTCCTTTTGGACTTGATGCGCACGGCAATGCCGTATGGGCAGACCAAATCCCCTACGACCGCAATGGGTTCAAGTGCGGACTTGTCTGTCCCGATCCGAATTGCGGGAAACGACTCAAGGCAGTCCGATGGTCGAAGGACGACCCGGAGAGAGGCATCCACTATTTGGCCCACGAGGCAAACAGCCGGTGCGCGGTCGAGTCGAATCCAGAGTCCCTTCTCCACCTGGAGGCAAAAGCCGTCCTTCAAGGGCTCATCGGCCATGATTTCTACCTCCCCAACCTGTCACTCATCGATAGCGTCCCGCATACGTCACGCTATCGGAACGCCGGCAAACTCGAATTCAAGAAGTATGGCAAACTGACAGTCCTTCCCGTTCCCGGCTCTTCTGTCCTAAAGTTCGGTCCCGAAACATACAAATCGTTCATTCCCGGTACCGGTTGCATGACTAAAATCGAGGATGTCAAAACGGAGCGCGATTGCGGCGCGATGTGCCCTGAAGGTCTCATTCCGGATGCGGTCGCACTGCTGTCGCATGCCGATACAGAGATCTGGGTCGCCATCGAATTCCGCGTCAGCCATCCGAAGGCCATCGAGGATGTGCGGAAATATGCCACCGTGGATTTCCCGGTCATGGAAATATCCATCACAGATGATATCGCAAATGCGGGGAATATCAGAAAGAGCCTGGCAGAACGAATTACAGGAACCGGCCATGCGACGCGTTTCGCCGGTCGCGAATGGCTCTACTCTCCTGCAGCTAAAAAGATTCTCAAGCGTAGCTGGCATATCGAGGCAGAACCATCCGATAAACCGCTCCGCCATAAAGGAACAGATCTCGTAAGGCTGGAGACACCGCTTCCGGCAATCACGGTCTATGCCGTGAAAGGCGCACCGACAGGTGAGACCTCATGGGACAACATCGACCTCACACTCCGGGAGATATCCGAAGCGACCGTCGAGAAGCAAGAAGAGGCACTGAGGAAGAAAAGGTCACTCAGTTCCAGATGCCCTTCCTATAAAAACAGCGCACCCGCCGGCCGACAAATAAAGCAGACCGAAGATACCGGTTTTGAAACGCCGACGAAACCGCACGGGATTCTCGGAAGGCTAAAAGGCCTCTTCGACAAATTTCGGAAGTGAAATTCGCAAACGTTTGCGAATTTGGAAAGTCCACACGAAAACGGGCTGAGAAATCGCTATTATGGTTAAGAGCACGAGTTTGATCCCCTTTCTCGTGCAGGGACATCTTCTTCCCACCGATGGATGTGCCCGCTCCCCAATCTCGGGCGCATCCATCACCCATTTTGCAAATATACCAATATCCGCGTAGTCGTCATATACCATCGCCGGGTTCAATCTCTTCTCATGGTCAGGGTCATTTTTTTAATGCGAAGTGGTAGAATCTTACAAAAGATATTCAAAGAAAGGACTTATGCAATGGTTCCGAAAGTAGACCCACCGAAATTTCCAGAAATGCTGAACGCTATTACGGAGAACGTCCGAGACAGCTATGCGGGCATGGTCTTTATCGACGATCCTGAAGATCTGGACTCATGGGGGTTCACTAAAGAACAACTTGATGAACTGGACTCTTTTGCACAAAAATATGGATTGACTGACGTTCTCGAAATCAATGAATGGAATCCCGATTCCAAGCCGGATTATATCCTTTCGGCATTTTCCGGCCTCGTGGATAAGATCGACGATCTGCAGGGACGAATCCGCCCAAAAGCCAATGATGTCTCGATTGAGAACTTTATCTGCCTGAATCAGGTCAAAGCCGGTGTCCCCGAACCGGACCAGCTTGCCCATGCCAAAGAGAATGACCATATCTTCGGTTTGATCTCTAAATTTGCCGAGGGACAGGACACCGCATTCGTCGTGCAAAAAGTCAACTTCTCCGGAACGAAACAAATCGGTGAACCCGAATATGAGCTTCTTCCTCTCGGTCCCGCTTCCGGTGAGGACCTTGCCGATTTCACCGAGTGGTTTATGGACGATTTCAAGAGCGGTGTCGACTTTGGTTGCGATGGGAATCGCGAGCACCTTGCCATGATCGCCCATACCGGACTCTATCGTGAAGGCGAGTATGTGGATCAGCTGCTCACCTTCCACCAACTTGATTTTTCCAATGCCCATGCCGTGACGGAAAAGTTTTCCTTTGAAGGCCGTCCAGAAAGCAACGAGTTCATAGGTGATCTCGACCAGCTGTTCCATGATCCAAATTCACTCGTCAGCTCGTCAGACATCATCGATATTATCGAAAACGGACCGGTCGAAGGTGTTTCCGACGGCGGAGCGCCCTACCATGAACACACGAGGCTTTCCGATAAAGCCGAACTCGCCAAATCTGCCTGCAGCAAGATCGCCGAATCTGAACAACGTGAACCGGGAATCGAGAAGCCGACTCAAATCGAGGCAAAATGATCAGCGAACGTGACCTCATGCTTGCAAAGGCAATCGTCGACCCATATATCGGGCAGGACATTATCGCTACCGCCGTACTTGGGACGAAGCTCGGGAGCGTGCTGAACGAGAACGCATACCGTGAAGTCGTCAACACTGCCCAAAGGCTTATCGATGAAACCGAGTCTATTCCGCGGGGCAAGACACTCGAGTTCATTTTGAGAAAGCGATACGTCGAGACAATCAAGGCCGATCGGAAGAGCGATCTATCCCTTTCCAAGATGCGCGGGCTGTTGAAGGGCAATCGTGCCGTAGCGCGAGACGATTGCGAGACGAATAACGAGAAGACTTACGAAGAGCGTTAAATGCGGCGCCTTCGGCACCTATGATCCGCTCGCAACGCTCGCTGATGGATTGTTTTCTACTCTACTAAGGAGGGAATATGTGGAAGGAAAAGCTTCAGGACACAGCAGCATCCCATCCATGGCTTGAGCCGCATGAAGCCATCAAACGGAAAACCCAAGCACCGGGAATGCAATTGGTAGATTGGTACGGCTTCACCGTGCCGAAAACAAAAAAGGAGATGTTTCTCAAGCAGTCCGCCCGTCGTGAAGATCTCCTTGTTGTCGGCGAGGTCGACAACATCCATTCTTTTTTCAGCGACTATGAGACGGAATGGAGATCGAATATCCTATTCGATGATCTCGACGAGGCGCTGCGCTACTGCGAGGACGTCCGTTCCGGTTTCATCTCCGATATCCAGCTGCATTCGAGTTTCATCATGTACAAAGAGCCGGGATTTAAAGCCATGCCGGGTGGCGGCTTCGCCGGATGGAGCGATCTATTCTATGCGGCTCACGGCAACCTGGAATATGCCAACAAGCTCCTTTTCGATTGCCAAGCCGGTGATCGCGACGGCATGGACCCGCGCCGATGCGCAAGGGAAGACTTGATCAACGGAGTCATTGCCGAGTTCGGCAGCGAGTACATCATGACCGGAGATGCCGGTCAGAAGAACCGTCTGAACAGCGCGGAAATCTTGCGCTTCGAACTCGATAGCGTCCCGACTGACGGGAATGGGCATATCACCGGGTATTTCCACGGTTTCCCTCTCGGTACGAGCCTGGAAGATATCAGTGCGGCAATCGACAACGTAGGCAAAGTAGAAAATGGCCATCCGAACAGAATCGATGTCCCCGAAGAACCAGAACGTATCGAACCAGAACAAAACGTAGGCGTTTCCAATGAAAAGCCTACCGTCACCGAGATCGAAGATTCTTCCATTCGAGAGCCCAAAAGCCATCCCACACAATCGGGAAAGCCGGTTTGGACGAACCTTGAAGTTCCTCCCGACAATGTAAGGCTCCTCACAGGTGTCTCAAGGAAGACGGACAGGCCATGGTATCGTGCCGATTGCACTCTCGGAGAGGAATCTTCAATCAAGCCAGGTGGCAAATTTAAAATCCTGCTGAGTGAGAGGCAGTACGCACGCGCCGATGCTCAAAAAAAGGCCGGTAAACCGGTCAGTCTCGGCTTGAAAACCGCCAGGTATCCAGATGGAGTCGAAATCGACGGCGAGATGGTCGCACTTGAAGACCTTGCCGCCGATATCAATGTCCGAAAAACCAACCCACTGCCCAAAAGTCCTGAGGAGTATCGCGGTGCCACGGAACAATCCTTTGACGGGAACGAATGGGTGAATTTTCGCTTCTTCCCGGACCTGGTCGACCTTTCAAAATCCATCGACCCAGACACGGCGAGAACGGATTATCGTGCCGATGTGACGTCCGAAGTCGCCGGGCGAAACTGCTCATTTACCCTGCATCTTGCAAAATGGCAGTACGATAAGGCCGTCAAGGACCAAAACCAGAACTCCCCTATCCATATCGGGATGAAGCTTAAATATATAAAGGGCGGCGTAATCCCAGTCCAGTTCGAAGGTGAACAGTCCACCCATAACTATTCTCCAAAGAAACTCGAAGAAAGCCTGCCGAAGGTGCAGAAAGCACGTTCCGTCAGCGGGTGTAGGCAGGGAAAAGGAAACCGGGTATCCTCCTATCAAGACCGATCCTATCGTTTCAAAACGAAGGAAGCATATGAACATGGACTTCCAGGAGCACACGAAAGCAGGAACTAAACATGAACGAAAACTCAACCATATCGAACGTTTATGATGGCAAGCATGATGAATACGGTCATGATCTACCCAGGTGGATGAATTTCGAGCATGTCATCGATATTGGTGAGGCGGACCCGACTCAAACGGCAACCGACTATTACGGCTTTGAACTTCCCAATGGCGTCGCAATGGTCATCCAGAGCCAACCAAGCCATAGGGATCATCCTTTCATCGTCTACAGTTACGGCGATGGAGCCTGTTTCCATGACGATGTCGAATTCGATTCGCTCCGCACAGCGATTAGCTATGCATCCCAGCTCCACAGCGGAGCAATCGATCCAGATTACCTGCGCGTCGAATATACGCATGATGAATATGAAACACTTTGCTGGCGCGATTTCTACCAGGCGGCACACGGTAATATCGAATACGCCTCACGTCTCGTCGACCAGTGCAACGGCGGATTTCGAGAAGGGTTCGGCCCGTATGCCTGCGCAGCCGAAGACCTCGCTGAAGGCGAAATCGTCAATTTCAACAACTGCTACGTCATCACGGATGCGAACGGACCGGATACAAAGGAAATCGCCGCAAAAAGGATTTGGGATGAACTCGGAGATGTCTGCATAGACGATAATGAATGTATCGATTCGGAATTCTACGGCTACCCTATCGGGACATTTCGGGAAGACATCTGGCATGACATCGAGGACCAGCTTGGAGTCCCGATCCATGAACTGATGTTTCCCGATGATGTAATCAAGGACATGACTAATGAAAGGAGTCTTGCTATGTCCAACGAGAATAAGAACACCAATGTCAAGGAAGAGACGACCTGGACGAACTTCAAGTTCTTCAACAACCAGGTCAAACTCAAGACCGTCGAAAAGGACGATCGTCAGATGTATCTGGCAGATTGCCGCTTCATGCCGGGTTCTGTCGCAAACGGCATCGATCTCGGCGATCAGGACGGCATCTCCGGCCATATGACCGTGTTCCTCACCGAGAAGCAGTATTTCAAGGCTGCTGAGCAGAAAGCTAACGGTGAGCAGATCAATGTCGGACTTCCGAGCACTCAGCTCAAGGACGGCAAGATCGAGGTCAATTTCTACAACCACGAATCTAAGAAAGCCCATACCATTCAGGTAAACCCCTTCGCTGCCTCCAAGGCGAACAAGGTCGCCCGCGATGCTTTCTTCAAGCGCAAGGATGCCGAGCGCGAGCAGGGCAAGGGTCTCGGTGCAAAAGCCGCATCTGCCCGCGATGCGTCCGAGAAGCTGGACGGTCAAAGTCAGACCGCGCCCGTCAAGGACAATCTTGAGCATTAAGTAGAAATCGATTTAGTGCTATCAGACATGCGGCCTGTCGTTCCATTCGGATGGCAGGCCGCTTTTTGTGCGGCGCGCACGCGCGCCTATGATCCGCTCGCCACGCTCGCTGATTTATAATTGATTTACGCTATCGAAGAAAGGAAAGTGACCTATGAAACTTATAACCTATTATCAGACTGGCAAGATCGATGTGTTCGACACTTCCACCTTCACGGCGACCGATCCCTTCAAGAGGGACGGTATGAACCTGATCACGGAATTCGCAATCCGCTTCGACCTGCTTGAAGACAAGAACTCGAATGAGGGCCTTGTCGTCGACGTCTATTGGTACGATGCGAAGATCCATGACAAGGACAATGCCGTGACATCGCTCGACGAGAAGAAGAACGCCACGCTCAACAATGCACTCCTCAAGGCGAGTACCCGCATCCGCCTGATTTCCAAGAGGGAACTCGAGGACGTGGCGAAAATCACCCTTGACGGCGAACTTGTAGAATGGCGCCAAGGCGGCGAGCTCGTCAACGGCGTCAAGTTCTTCAGCCAAGAGCTGCTGTATTTCAGCAACGGCCGCAGCGCGTCGATCACGGAGCGTGCCTGCAAGATCAGCCAATTCATCAAGAATGCCAATCCGGAGCTACCCGATGAGATCATTGCCGGATGGATGGGTCTGCCTCCGACCGTCCTTGAGACCATGAAACGCGACCAATTGCGCAACGATCAGGTCAGCGAGCAAGACGAATAGCCGGACTCCTCCTGTAGATGCGTGCTATAATATAATCTACGTTCCTTCCCTATCCAGAACGTTTTGCAGCACAGGGAAAAGGCGGCTTGCGTGATTTCGCGTAGGCCGCCTTTTCCTTTCTGTATGATCTTTGAATTCCTGGTTGACTTTCTTTTCTAATACCAAAGTGCTATAATATAAGTGTATAGAACTAGACTTAATTGTATTGGAGGAATTCAAATGGAATGGCTTTTACTTTTTATATTCGGTCCGCCGATTCTCACTCTGATCTTAAAGATCTTGATCTTCATCGTTCGGTACGGTCCAGGCTTCGTCGGTGCGATCTTCGATTTGATCGGCTGTGTGCTCGGGCTCGTCGGCTGCATCATCATGCTCATCATCCGTGGGATCATGGCAGTCTTCCACGGCCTCAAGGTGCTTTTCTTCGGGCACTCCTCACCGCCGCGGGACGCTTATGCCGATTCGTCTGTCTCACCTGATGACATCGAAAAGTTCATCAAGGCGCTCGAAAACAGGATGTAATCAGAAGCCCAGGATTAAAGGAATGGTGTCTAATGGTTGAATCCGAAACCGTTTTTCAGAAACTACAGGCCGCATGCATCGGCGGAGTGAAAGTTCCGCATCTGACGTCGCTGCCTGTTGTTTCGCATCTGAACGGTAAATACGAGCTGGCAATTTTTGTAGCCCTTTTCACTGCTGAAAAACTTTAAGGCTTGTTTTCGTGTACCTATTGGGTTGTGTGGCTGACAAAAAGTCCATCCGGGTAACGCATGTCATATGTATCCCGAACCTGTTTCATCAACTCGTCTCTCGTGCAGCAATTCGCCTGACAGCTTTCAACGATTTGGTAGCGAAGCCATCGCCGTTCCGCACCCGCGTCACCACCGTGCCGTTCAATCAGTTTGATCTTGACCATCAAGTTCAATAGACAATCGAGATCACTTTCCTTTACGGTCGCCACCGCTCTCCCCTCTCTAAATTCGCAAGCGCTTGCGAATCGCCCTGCCGATACCCCTAAAAGTACACAATTTAAAAAAGAGCCACGGCAATTCTTTGCATATCTCTTATCCAGATCGTGTTTGTCTGTGAGATCGGTAAATTTCTTCTCTTTTTCATTCCGATCTGCAATGGGTCTGGCATTCTGTACAGACATTTTTTCACCGCTGCGGAATTTGGTTTATCGCAAATACCCCCCTCACATTACATGGTGTAACCTGCGCAGCGGAATCCTTTGACAAAGCCCCGGTTGTCTACCGGGGCTTCTTTCTGTCTATTACGATTGCTCTTTCCGCTTGTACGCCGCCAGCTCGCGCTCGACCTGCCTGTCGCCGGTCTCGTTGACCCACCAGGGCCATTTCACCCGGCCGCACGGCTCGTCGACTCCGGCGAACCATTCCCTCAGCTCGTCGAGGCTCACCGGGGAGTGCCCGTTGGCATCGCAACCGACGTCGTAGCGCAGAAGGCCCTGCTTGCGGTTGAACTCGTTGTACGCGCCGCCGCCGCTGTGGATGTGTCCGTGGAGGTGCCACGATCCATGGCCCATACCCTGCCAGTCGGCCATGGGGTAATGGCTCAGGACGATCTTCTGCCCGTCGATCTTGAGCACGCAGATCGGCGGCTCCACGGTGAAGGCGCCAGCGACCGCCGGCTGGGTCCAGTCCTTGTCGTGGTTTCCCGGGATGAGGTGGATGCGCCTGCAGGCGATCCGCTTGCGCAGGGCATAGGCGTCCTGGGCGGTCATCTTGAATGAGAAATCCCCCAGGATGTAGAGCTCGTCGTCCACGGCAACCCTGCCGTTGATGCTGTCGACGATGGCGTCGTTCATCTGCCAAATCGTCTCCCACGGGCGGTCGGTGAACTTCAGCACGTTCTCATGCCCGAAATGGGTATCGCTAGTAAACCAGATCATATTTCCCTACCTCCCTTTTGCATTATGTATGATTTACAAAATCAATCATACCACGGTACTACCATATAATGCAATCAAACCCAAATCTCATTTCAGCTTGTATAGGCAATACCGGGAAGTACTTACAATCTTCTCGCTTCCCCTAACTTCTTTTTCAAATAGTCGCTGCTCATCCTTTCGAATGATAGCCACATCCCAATATCCGTCATTAAGTGTCTTGAAGCTTTTTGCATTCACGACATCGACATAGCGCTTGTAATCATCATGGGTACGCTCGCCGGCAATTGTCTTATCCCAGATTTCGGGTCGCATATCGTAGCTTACCTTTATGTCTTCCCACTCAAAATAATTCATCAAGGTATCGTCACTGGAGAAAATGCGTGCATCCGTACCCTTTAGTGCGTCGACAATCGGTGCCGTTTCTTGATCGAATGCCGACCACCCAGACGCCGTCGTGCCATCCGAAGAACGAGCCGCTTCCGAGGCGTTTAAAACCGAGGTCGCCAACAGCACTCCTATAAACAGGACGGGCATCAGCCGTATCGCGCTGCCCTCTTCCTCGCGTTCGATGCCGGTTCTTCCGATGCCGCACAGATAGGCACAAACAACAAAAGAAACCGTCCAGGCAATCCAAAAACACCGGATTTTCAGTACGCCCATCACCACCGCTGCAATCCAAAATGCAAGCACGCCGGTGTTCGGAACCTTTCCTTTAATGATTGCGATGGCAACGGGAATGACGATACACACCATCGTGCAGACGATGCCATAGGAATCATTCGGACTTGAGATAAATGGACGCATCTCGCTAATGACATTGCCGTAGGACGCGGCTCCCATAGAGAGCACTGTGTAGATCGCCCCGCCGAATCCGTAGGGATTGAAAAGTGAGGCTATGCACATCAAGAGACACGCCCTCAATAGAGGAATTCGATAGGTGTACCAGGCGACCATGTCGGTCTTAAACGTCTTGATATGCAGTTCCCCTATTTCCGGTAAAAGGAAAGACAGGCACGCCGCCAAACATAGGGGCCACATCGCCGCCTGAAGATTCACCTGAAGCAAGGTGACTGCCGGAAGAAGCCAAAGTGCCCGAACGTTACCGTCCTCGTGCCATGCAAAGAGGATATTCAACGTCACGAACAGGCAGCCGGCAGACCACAAGGTAGGCCGTATCGAGATGTAGGTAAACATATGAAAGAAACCGACCGCATACAGCAGCCAAGTGATCCCCTGGTGTCGGCAACCTCTCGTCAGCCTTTCAATTAAAAAATAATAGGCGATGGCCGCTATCGCCAGCGGAACCACCACCGATGTAGCGACGCCGGTATAGCCCGCAAGGGAATACCAGCCATAAAGCCATACATCGTGCAGCCATTGCTGGACAATAATGCCCTGCCCGGGATCCAGCGACCACGGGTTCTCGAAGGGAATCCCGTTGTGCACGATCTCACGTCCCGATGCCAACAGGAACCAGCCGTCCGTGTCCAACGTCCCGTCTGTACGGATATATCCCGTAAACCACGCAACGAAAATCGATACCATTGCCGCAGTGATGTACGAAAGCATGCGCAACGGGCGCGTGCTATCCCCGCTGTCCGATTTCTCGGTATGTACTCGGTCCAACACCATATACCTATCCACCTCTCGCCAAGCAAAACGGGCTCCTTGAAAGAAGCCCGTCATTTCAACCATTTGCCTACTGGGCGCCCGTACTGCCGAACCCGCCTGTCCCGCGATCGCTTTCAGGAAGTTCATCAACCTGGACAAACGTTGCATGGACGCATGGGATAATGAGCAATTGAGCGATACGATCCCCGGGGTTGATCGTGTATGGGCGCCTTCCGATGTTCACCAACTTCGCCTTTACGGGACCCCGATAGCACGAATCGATAATTCCAAGAGAGTTCGCAAGCATCAGCCCGTGCTTGCAGGCAAGGCTCGAGCGGATCGCCAACGCACCGAAATAGCCCTCAGGAATGGCGACCTCGATTCCGGTATTGAAAAAGGTCGATTCGCGCGGCTGGAGCGTTACCGGCTCCGGAATATCGGCGCGTAGATCGGCGCCGGCGTCCGTCGGGTGAACACGGACGGGCAGGAACCCCTCTTTTGCGACAGTCTCGATTTGCATTGAAATACCTTTCCCTAAAACTGATTCCACGTGGATTGATAGTCCCTGCCGGGTGCGTCTTCGCGCTCCCATGGAAGAGCCTCCCCTGCAGATGAGCAGGCGGGTGCGGCCTGCTTCTCGGCAGCCTTCTCCTTCTCCAGAAGGTCGGCGATGTAGGCCTTGACCTGCTCGCTGAACCGCTGTGGACACTCCAGTTGGACTGTGCCCTCACTCGCCTTCTTCTCCATACGCGCATAGAAGTCAATGACTTCGCGACTCGCATGGAGTCGGTTCTTCTCCATCTTCGGGAAGATGGTAAGCCCCTCGATGTTGGAGCAGCGGGACAGACCTACGTAGAGTTGCCCGGCGGCAAAGGTCTTCGTGTGGACGGTGCAGCGATCGAAGGTAAGGCCCTGGGACTTATGGATGGTGATGGCGTAAGCGAGCTTGAGGGGGATCTGCGTGAACTCGCCTACCGTGTCGGAAGTCACCTTGTTTTTCGTTTTGCCCTTCGGGTCGACGAACTCCTCGACAACCGATTTGAGGATCTTCCACGTGTGAGCCTCAATCTTCACCGGCTCGTCAGGATTGGCATCAAAGGCGACCGTCACGCTCGTCTTGGTGCATTTCACGACCGTGCCCTGCGAGCCGTTGACATATTTACCCTCAGGGTCGTTGACGAGCGACATGACGCGGGCACCGGCGCATAGGGTGATCTTATCGTCGGCCGCGCGATCTCCCTTGTTCACCTTTCCCGTCGCGCTGGCCTGATAGGTGTATTTCTTCCCGCTCAGCTCCGACACGCTCTCCGTATTGATATTCGATGCAAGCTTGTTGTTCGAGCATAGGAACAGGGCATCCTTGGGCGCGTATTTGCGATCCGATACGGAATGCTCGTTGAAATACGGGATGCATGACTCATCGCCGTTACGCGCGAGATTCAGGTTCCCGATGTACTCCGGATCGTCCTGGCGCACGACCTTCTTCAGGATGTGCGGCTCGAAGTCGAACCCATCCCAGTAATCGGATTCAAACGCCCAACCCTCGAAATTGCCGGGGTACAGCTTCATGAGGATTGCACGGTCATCTTCCGTGATGACCGGGGGAAGCTGGAAGAAATCACCGACGAGCACGACCTGCTTTCGCCCGGACGAGACCTGGGCATCAGAGATCATGCGCATGACGTAATCGAAAAGGTCGATGCGGCACATCGAGATCTCATCGATGATGATGACCTCCGCGACCGTCAGGACCTTGCGGGGACGAATCTTCTCGGACGGGTTGCATACACCGGCGCTCACCTGAAGAGTACGGTGGATGGTCGAGCCATTGTGCATGTTGAGCGCCGCGATACCCGTCGGCGCCATCGCCGTGTAGGGAACGCTACGGGCCTCAAGGTCATCGATGAACCGGTTGAGCACATAGCTCTTGCCCGTGCCGGCGTTTCCGGAAAGGAAGACGTTACGCCCCTCCTTCAGGGCAATGTAGGCGTCCCGCTGGTCCTCGGTCAGACCCTCCAGCTCAGTCTCATCGATTACCATTTCACTTCCACTTCCCCACTGGCGATCTGCGCATACGTCACGGTGATGCGATGCTGCTTGTTCCTACGCGTCGGCAACGTCGAACAGACCAGAAAATTACTGCTCGCCGACTCAAAGCAGACATCAACCTCAACCTTATCGAGACCTTCAGCCTTCTGGCGGCGCGTCGGAGGAAGAAGGACCTTCCCCTTCTTTCCCGTGTGGGCCATCGCCGCCGCACGGATCCTCTCACGGCCCTTGCTGCCGTAGGTCTCCTGCTCATACTCGAACATCGGTATCACTTTCCCCTTTTGTACGTCGGTCTTTTTGATGTAGTAGGATTATACCACAATACCATACTGTTTGTACTTAAAAAAGCCCTGCGTCGGCACCGGGACGTCGATAACCAGAACGAAAGCCTCGTTTGTCTGTGTGCCAGAAAAAGCGAAGTTCAAGCTCTGAATGGCGGTTTAGCCTATGAGTTGAAAGAACCCATAGGTTCTCATTTTCGATATTTTATTGCCTGCTTCGCTCATCTGCGGATAAGGAAAAATCGTCACCACAGATTACCGTCAATCGTCCCAATAAATCATCGTCAATTGTCCCAACGACGCAGGTAAACCGTATGATTTTAAGGGCGCTGCGGAAGCTGGGAAATGGACGGTTAAGACGCAAACCGTGGCTGGCGAGACGAAAAAGGGGAATCCCTTTTGCGGGATTCCCCTTTCCGAGTCGTAATGCGATTTGCACTACATCTGCTCGCGGCGCTTCTTCCGGTCGAGGAAGACGCCGGCCGCCACGAGGACGGTACCGCCGATGGCGAACGTCTCGCCGATGAGTCCCGCGCGGTCGCCGGTCTGGGCGAGGCTGCCGACCTGGGCGGTATCCGTGCCGGCGAGGTGCTTCGGGGTGTATGCCGCCTGCTGCTTTGCCGCCTCCTCTGCCTCCTGTCGTGCAATCTCATCGGAAAGCTTCTGCTCCGCTGCGATGCGGTCGGACTTCGCCAACTCGTAGGCGGCGAGTGCCGCATCATAGCCGGGCTGGAGCCCGTCCACCGCGGCCTGCTTCTCGTCCAGGATGGCCTTGGCGGGCGCGACCTTGGCACGTGCCTCGACTGCTGCGGCGAAAAGCGCGTTGAGGGCGTCATCCGCGTTCGCGTCATGGCCGGAAGCGATCGCCGCGCCGGCATCGATGGAGTTCAGCTTCGACAACTTGGCGTCTGCCTGCGCCTTTGCCTGCTCGGCGGCGGAGACCAGGGACTCGGCGGCGGCGGTATCCGCCTTCGCGGCATCAAGCGCGGCCTTGGTGTCATTGACGGCCTTTACTGCATCCTGCTCGCGCTGCTGTGCCTCTGCGAGCTTCGCGGCAAGGCCGGTGAGGATGTCGAGGTTCGACTGTGCGTCCTCGAGATCGGTCTGGGAGCCGGTAAGCCTGTCGGCGGCAACGCCGGTGTCGGCCTTTGCGGCATCGACGGCACGCTGGGCATCCGCGAGGGCGCGTGCGGTGGCGTCCGCCTTTTGCTCGGCGGCGGCGAGGACGGTCGCCTTCTCGACCTGATCGGCTACCGCCGCGTCATGGACGCTCTTTGCTGTATCGACCGCCTTCTTGGCGTCGGCGATGTCCTGGAAGAACTTCGCGAGGTCGGCGTTCGCATCCGTGACGCCCTGCTGCTTAGCAGCGGTGTCCGCCTTGGCGGAATCCAACTTAGACTGTGCGGTCGTTACGGCTGCGTTGGCAGCATCAAAGGCGACCTGCTTCTGCTGGACGGTCGACTTTGCCGTATCGACTGCCGCGTTGGCGGCATCGAGGTCCGATTTCGCCGCATTAAGCTCGGTCTGGGCATCCGCGACGCCCTGTTGCTTGGCGGCGACATCAGCATTGGCGGCATCGACGGCACGCTGGGCATCCGCGACGCCCTGCTTCGCGGCATCGACACCTGCCTGTGCGGAATCCGCTGCGACCTGCTTCTGCTGAACGGTTGCGGCGGCGCCGGCGGCTGCCTGCTGCTTGGATGCGAGATCGGCCTTGGCTGCGTCGAGTGCGCTCTTGGCGTTCTTGAGACCGTTGATATAGGAGGTCAGCTTCTGCTCGTACTCGTCGACGGAGATGGGGTTCATGTTCCAACCGGAGCCGGACCAGCCGGAGATCTCTGCGGTGTAGCACTGCGTCTGAAGCCCGGACATGGTGCCCTTGGTGCAGGTTGCCATTCCCATAACGGCGAGTTCGGGATTGATGATGTTCATGTAATGGCCGACGGTGCCGCTACTGCCGTTCTCCCAGTGGCAGTTGGCTGCAATCCAATGGTTGATTGCAACACCGTTCTTTGCATAGAAATCATAGGCATCCTTGCCGACAAGACCGGTGACTCCATAAAGGGCCTCCGTTGCCTTGTCGAAAAAGCCCTTCTCCTGCTCGATCCACTGCCCACTCGGATCGATTCCGTAATTCCATGCCAGGTTTTCGGCAAAATCATATTGACGGGCATGATCGAGCACGGTGTCGCTGTAGTTGGCATCTGCGATCGCACCGGCGATGAGCTTGTAGGTGACATGGAGCTCGGACAGGCCGACCGACTTGCGGTAGTCGTTGACGGACTTCATCCACTTGATCGCATTGAGCATATTGTCAAGAGACGTGGCGTCCTTGGAGTTGCCGACTTCGGTCTTTCCGGCATATTTGGCGTTCAGGATGATGTTGACTGCGTCATCGGCACCCATGGCACGGAAGAAGCCGATGGCTCCCTGCTTGAGTTGTGCGTCGGCGGAGTCGAGTTTCGCCTGTGCCTCGTCGACCTTCTGCTGGGCGGCGGTCACGGCCGCGTCAGCGGTATCCTTTGCGGTCTTGGCGTTCGCGAGCTCTACGTCGGCGGCTGCCTTGGCGGACTCAGCGTCCTTGACAGCCTGCTTCGCTGCATCCAACTTGGCGATGGCGTCGACGTTCGCCTGCTTGGCGGCATCAAGGTCGGCGTTCGCGGCAGCGAGGGCGGATTGGGCGGCGGTCACACCGGATTCGGCATCGGCCGCGGCCTGTTGCTTTACGGAGAGGGCCACCTGGGCATCATTCAGTTCGGTCTGTGCCGTTGCCGCAGCGGACTGTACCTGCTCGAGCTCGGACTCGCACTGGGACTGTGTCGCCTGTGCGGCAGCGAGGGCTGCCTCCGCGTCCGCGACCTTCTGTTTTGCCGCATCGTACTCCGGACCGCTGGCGCCTGCCTCCGCTGCGGCGAGGTCTGCTTTCGCCTTCTCGTAGGCGGCGCTGGCGGCTGCGGCCTTCGCATCCGCCGCGTCCTTGTTCTGCTGGGCTGCGGCGAGGACGGCATCGGCGGAATCCTTTGCAGACTGGGCCGCAACCAGCTTGGACTGGGCATCGGCAAGCGTCGCGTTGGCGTTGGCGAGATCGGCCTGTGCCCTGTCCACGGCAGCCTGGGCGTCGCGCACGGCCTGCTCGGCGGCACTGATTGCCTCCGGGGTGGCGCTTACGGCATCGGCCTTGGCTTTATCGAGGGCGTCCTTTGCAGACTGGGCCGCCTTGATGGCGGACTGGTACGCTTCGTCCTTCTCGGATGCATCCGCCTTGGCGTCTGCGAGACCCGCCTTCGCCTGCTCGAGGTCCTTGCCGGCGGCATCGGCGACGTCCTTACCCTCCGCGACCTGACGGGCGTACTCGTCCATTGCCGCTCGGTCGGCTGCCGTACCGGCATTGACTGCAGAATCGTAGGATGCCTTGGCCTGGTCGCGGGCGGAAGCCGCCTCGTTGTAGGGACCGGCGGCCTCATTGTAGGATGCCTTGGCGGCGTCCTCCTTCGCCTTCGCCTCGTCGACTGCCTTCTGCAGGTCCGCGATGGTCTGTGCGGCGGATTTCGCGCCGGTACCGGATGCCGCGCCGGCGTGGGCGGCGATCGGCGACATCACGGCGGGGTGCTGTGTGCCCCCGTCACCGGTCTGGGCGAATGCCGTGAACGGTGAGATGAGGCTCGATCCGGTCATGGCGGCCATGGTCGCCGCGGTGACGGTCAGACGCGCGATCCCCTTCGGGGCGTGAATCTTTTTGCTTGGCAGTGCGTGCTTCTTCTCGTACATGAATCTTTCATCCTTTCTGCGAAACGTGCTGTCAACTATAGCGGATGACAGCCAATTTCGTTTAGTAACGCCCTGTTTTCTTGACGTGTATCAGTATACCACGGTACTAGAGTACTACCTCTGAGAATCTTCTGAAATTTCGTCTGCCCAGTACCAATGATGCCCTTTCGCCTTGCGTCCGGTGGTAATCGCCCGTTTGATTCCACTCCCCGCATATCCGTAGGCAGACATACTCGCCGCGGCAATACTGTCGAAGATCTTCCCGTCATCGCGACGGACCCGCTTCTTACCGCTTCCAAGCCCTGCGTAGATGTCGATATCGCTCACGACCGTCCCTTCCAATAGCTGCATGTATTGCCATGTCCGGTTTCAAAGGCATGTTCCTCTCCGCGCCTGACGCACAGATATTGAATCTGGGTGTCCTCCGGTCTATGACGTTTGTCGCGAACATGGGGGTTCTGTATGCAGTGTGCACACAGGCTGCAGACCTTTTTCTTCCGTGCCTGTTCTTTTTGAAATCCACTGACTGAAGCGCGAAGATCATCATCAGAAACCATGGCTCATCCTTTCATCGGCAAGTCGAGTTCGGATTGTACATAGCAAAACGATTGGGGCGGCCGTTTCAGTTCAGGATTCAAGGTTTGCAGCTCAAGCGAATCCTTGAACGGAACAACTGAATAGATACGGATGGCAACGGCCTTATCGTACCCTTCGTAATATCCAAAGAACCTGTCAGCCGTCAAGCCGCTGTGGATCTTCGAATACGTCCACACGGCCTCCGGAGATGCCTGTAGTATCGACCAATCGGCGATAATACCTGTCACTTTCTGGACCGGCGCCGTCTCATATAGGAGGATCGGCAAGTCAACCAGCTTTGGAGCCCTCTTGCGGTATTCGAAGCGCTTCCTTTCGGTATATATCAGGTCTGCATAATGCGGCTTGATTGACATCAGGATATATTCTTTCGAAAGCCCATTTAAGCCCATTCGTTCCTCCTTTTTTGCATTTGCTGATACGATGATACCACAATACAACGGTGCTACTTACTAGGACGGAAAAATGACCCGGCTCCTTATCGGACACCGGGCCATTTTTCCGCCCTAAATATCTTTAGAAAGCCATGCACGTCTTTCCTCTTCACGCTCTTTCATCATTCTCGATGTCTGATATTCAATCTCTTCGATGACGCGTTTTCTTCCCTCATCATCAAGTCGAAGGTACGCACAGATCATGCTCCAATCGGCAGCATCCCTTGTCGTCAGCGGAATCATCAGTTGATTTCCTTTCCTATTCGAACTCGCCGTCTGCAAGCCGCATCCTTTAATGCCATGCTCTAAACCGAACGCCACATGGCTTCCGTAGTTGAGACGAAGCCTGTCAGCATATTCCAGCCGGATTGCAACCTAGAAGTGGTGACGTGACTCAGCAATCGAACTCATTGCCGACTACTTCCGCAGAGCAATGCGGGCAGAAGGAATCGGTTAGGGAAATCGGTTCGCCGCAATTGGAACATACGGGAACGATTTCCCCTTCATCGGTCTCAAGTGTCCTAACAACACAAACCGGGCGGTTTATCAGCTCAAACAACCTACCGATAATCGGTCTATTACCACTAATCTTGATTCCGGGTCCAAACAGCACAGCGGCCAGGAAATCATGAAGATCCGCCTCGCCGATCTCATTCGAGTAGCCATAGACTTCCAGCAAACGGTTTGCCGCGGACCGCCTCGCCCTGTCCGACGTAAGCAGGGTTCTCGGGTCGATGTCATATGTATCGACAGCCCCGTGTCGATCTTTGGAATCAATCTGCATTCCATCCAGCATATTCATCTACAGCTTTCGCCCGCAGAACGGACAGTAGGTGATCGGTTTGGGTTCCTTTCTCCCGATTGCCATATATATCTCGATGAGATGTTCAAAGCAGGGGCCGCTATACTCGCCGGCACGGTCGATGATATAGATCTCATCGGCAGTCGCGCCAGCGTACGATGATGTAGCTTCGAGTTTGCTCCGATCAGCTTCGCGATATTCACAAGCCATCTAGAACTTCCCTTCTGTATCAAATCCTTTGCCAGCAAAACCATATGTGTGGACAGATCTCGTCTTGATCCACCCAGAGCACTTCCCTATTTGATATCCAGATAGGTACACGGAACACTTACGTATACGCCTCGATGGTCCAAAACCTTGATATGGCCGTAGGAGGAATCGATGACGTCAGCATGGGTGTAATCGGGAGGTAGGCGAAATAAATCCTCGCAGTCGATATAGGCCACGCACCTCTCATACCCGCCGCTACGGATAATCACGAGTTCGCGCACCTCGGTCTTCTCGCGGCAATACTGGATAACGGTCATTTATCTATCCTTCCGAAAATTTCGCCCGCAAATCGGGCAATAGTTGATAGGAATCCATGCACGGTCGATATCGTTATCGTGAGACATCGTCAAATGCGCCCCATGCGGGTCACTGACATCGAGTGCGAGGTCTATCCCCTCAATTAGATCCATATCCCCGCAGACATCATCGATATCGTTGAGGAGCTTGGCGCGGTACGGACTGCACCACGGGCAATAGCCGTTCGAAAAGACCCCGCGCGATGTACGGTAGGAGTATGCACTGTGGTTCACCATTCGGAACAGGAGCTCGGAGACGGATGCAATCCGGCTGCTCCCCGAGCCGATCCCGAGGTCGAATTTTTTCTGCAGACGCCCGCGGGCGTCCGGGCAGAAGACTGCCGCGTCCTTGGGGAGCTGTCGGGTCTCATAGAGTGTCTGGGCGAGATCAGGCGGGCAGACGAGCCAGTTCGCATCGCCCCGGAACGTCAGGCCGTGTCCGCTCTTGAAGTCATTCATACACGATTTGACCTCGACGAAGACGAATTCACCCCGCTCGATGGATGATGGGAACGGTGAGTTCCGCGCGGGCCTGAAACCTACGAAATCGACGCGATGGACATCGTCCACCCACACCTCAGACGAGACCAGGGAATACTCGCGGCGCAACCGAGCCAAAACGCGCCCGGTCAGCTCCTCTGTCGTCTCTTCACGCTGTCCCAATTTATGCCTCCTTATCCGCATGGCGTGTATTCCAAGTCTTGAGGGCGGCGATACAGGCGTTGTATTCGTCCTCGCCCTCGATAATCGATTTGCGTTGGGGACCGTCAATCTCGGCGGTACAGCCTCGGCATTTGCAGGTGGCAGATGAAAGGTAGAGCGTAGGTACGCCCTCGACATACGAGGTGGTTCCCTGCCCGTAGGGGTAGATAGTCACCTGCCTGCTACCGCAAAATGGACACGGCTCTGCATCGTCTACGTCCATATAGGCGGTGTTCCGGCATCCGATGAAGGCCGTCCGCTCCAGCCTGTATTTACGCGTCATCCTGACTCCTTTGGCTTCAAAAACATCAACTCTTTTCTTTATTGCAATACCATCATACCACAGTAGGAAGATACCACGGGCGAGAAAACTTGATGGATCCGGATTTTTCAAAGTCTAGATTCTGGTCTTACGACATTAAAAAAGCCCTACGACACACGAAACGTGCCGTAGGACTCTGGCTTATGATACAGAACCGATCCTGTCAAATGGGAAATAGCGTGCGAATACGATACCGATCACGCTATCCTCCTCCACCGGTCCGAAATAGCGTGAATCTGCCGAATTCTCACGGTTGTCTCCCATCACCCAAATACATCCGTCGGGGATTGTATAAGGATAGGAATCGGGTGCTGATGACAGATGTGCATCCAGTGGCTTGCTCTCCCCCATCGCATAGGATTCATCCAGGCGCCTGCCATCGACATAGACCTTGCCGTCTTTCAGGTCGACGGTCTGACCGGACGTCGCGATGACACGTTTGACAAGGATGTCAACTCCGTTCCTCGGCCTCGGATTCTTGAATACGACGATGTCGCCTGGCTTCAAATCACTTCCCGTCTCAAGGGTAATCTTCTGCGCAAGTATGCAGTCACCCACCTCAATCGTCGATTCCATCGATCCCGTCGGCACGACAAACGGTTCGATCACAAACGCCCGCAAGAGGAAGACCGCCGCCACGACAGCGCCGATGAACGTTATGAATTTCAGAATATTTTTCAGGATTGAAGTAATACCGGTCGTCATGCATTTCGCCTTTCTGTTAGGATAGCACCATCATACCACAGTACCGAATTTTGGACTCGGAATGCCATCCCCTCTCCCATTACCACGAACTTCCCCATCAAACTGCAAACAACTCTGGAAAAGACGGAAAGATTGACGAGTTTCTTGAGGTCTTCGCGATTCAGTTAAGCCCAATCAGTTGATTTCATCTTCGAAATCCCGGCTTGAAGATATTCTCCAAGCGGAATCTTATCGAGGCTGTTGATCTCAATCTCAGGAGAAAGCCAACCGCTGTCTTCAAGGTCATTACGGGCAATTTGATATGAATCGTAGTCGCCACGTCCGAGATACATCACTGCCTGTGCGTCCTTGATGGCGTCGAACCCCCAAGAGTACAGACGATCTCTAATCGGACGAAAATATGTGAATGGAAGCTCATCTGGGTTCCTATAGACCTGCATCGCCAGGTCAGAAAGACCCTGTAGGTCTTTGCGGCTAATCGAACATACGAATTTCTGCATCTGCTTTCCTTTCTTTACAGTTACCTTCCTACCGTTTAGCCTTTAGAGGCCGCCCCGGTCAGATAGTCGAGGGCATATCCGGGCTGAACGTTATAGCAATAGACATCGAATGAAAGCTCATCATCCTTCCCGTCTACTGACTGCGCCTGGATGCGAACGCCGCGAGCCATCAGCTCGTTGTCGCGGAAATCAGGGGCCACCTTGTAGAGAACGCTATTCCCCGTGCGCTCGATGTAGCTCGCGACCTGCGTCTCATAGGGCAACATGCCCTCTACGTTCATATATCTCGTACCGGTGATCAGATTCCGCTTCTCCGCATTCATACCGGAAAGGCACCACGCGATAAGGTGGCACCTGTTATAAAGGTACTTGCCGTCAAGACTGTCATCGCGCACCGTATGCCAACCGGAAGGTTTCACCATCCCGATACTTCCCCGTCGCTCACCCTCCGCGGGCATCGTGTCCGGCGTTACGACCATTTCGACAGTACCGCACCGTCCAAGACTGTCCAGCTCTGTAAGCACAGTCTCCGAAGGAAGATCGGATATGTCTAGACCTGATCCATCTGAAAGGACAACTGACGCAAGCCCGGTGTAATCCGGAATACTTGATGTCGAAGTGGTTTTTGACTGCGAAGAAGACGTCCCATCCGGCACCTGAATCGGATGATCGTTAAGATTCAGCCCGATTCCATTTATGCAAGTGATTGCCAATACTACGGCAAGGACGACTTTGATGTTTCTGGAAGATATAAGTTGTTTCATACAACTCCCCGTTGCTTAAAATTGCCTAAAGAAACAATGGAGTTGAGATTCTGCCTCGCAAGCTGCAGCCCTACCGATTGATCGGCGCAGAAGCGACGATCTCACGAAGACGGTTGGCAATCCAGCTCTTCTTACCGGTGTATTCCCTGCCGTTGATATTGACGATATTCGAACTACTTTCAAGCTCGCGGGCGATAGAAAGAAGATCCTCGGCATCGATCACGATCTTCTCTCCTACCGCTTTTTTCTTTGGGCTGTCCATTTGAACTTTCTCGTTCTCAGCCTGGCCCAGGCGAAACGGATTGAAAAACATCTTATTCTCCAAAGTGACGACCATGCGGACCGGCCTTCTCGAACATAGACAAAGTCGGCGCGTAATATATTCGACCCATATGTGGAAACATAACCGCTATCGGTTCTTCGGTTCCAGCGCGGCACAGGACGTAATCACGCCAGCTGTCCGGGTAGGCAGCCTTGATGTAGTCGACAATCCCGTCGATTTTAGGTCTATCCATGCGCCTCACTCTTTCGCCGCCTGAATTCAAAAAAGAAAAGGCAGAGAGACAAAAACAGAAGCGAGATACTGGAGATCTCTAATTTCCGCCACATCGGCATAACGAAAACTGCCCTTAAGACACCCAAGCAGATGCTAAACATCGCATCCATCAAGTAAACTACAATAGCCATATCTATCCGATCGGAAAACGATGGTTCAGCATGACATCCTTGCTGAACTCACGTGAGGATTTGACTGTGACCGTATCGCCGGGCTCCGGCATCGTCTCAGACACGAATGCGATCGTATCGCGATATAGCAAAACCGCCCTTTCTCCCGGAGCCGTATAGAACCGAAGCAGGACATCCGCCTTGCGCTCGTCCTCGGAATCGATTGCCAGGATATATGCGGAGACGAGATCGCCGGACGGAGCCTCAATAAAACTGTGAAAAGCCCTGCCAAAGGCACCGAGCCTGCCGGTTCGGGAAGAAAGAAATGCTTTCCTGCAGTCCTCCTCGACATCAAGGAGTTTGCTTTCATTCAGAAACGGCTCCGGAACCGCGGGATGATTGTTTTTAATCTCGCGAATCATATCGATATTGAGCTTGCTCATTTAATCTCCCATCTCAGTGGATGCTGCGGAATCGAAACCAAATGGATCAATCAGGTCCGCGATATCCGTTAGATATCTCTTGGCATAGACCGCCATGACATCATCACCGTAAACCGCTTCCATAAGCAGGGAATCCACGGTGTCCGGGGTCGCTATTTTCGCTTTCCCACGAAGCCGGCTTGCAATTTTGCGGCGCAGCTCATCCGTGATTTCCTCACCATTGATCGTGCTGTTTTTCATCCTTGTTTCCCTTTCCTTTAGGCGGTACTATTGTAGCATAGGATTACGAAACGAGACGTATGACGGGGAGAATTTCTGGACGATTTAGCGAAATGCCATCTGTGCGGCGTGCAGGCACGCCTATGATCCGCTCACTTCGTTCGCTCGATTGATTTTCGCAAGCGCTTGCGATGTGCATGAAAGGCAGGCAAAAATGGAACCGTTCGATCTTAACGCGATTGAGGTGAATGTCGAGATTGATCAAAGCGATTCGCCTGTACATATCATCTGGAATGATGGGCGTGTTTTCGACATCGTCAGCTACGGTGCCGTCGTACCGTGTCCCTCGAAAACCGGACCCGAACTTGCGACCGTACGGGATGTTTTCATCGCTGTCGGACACGGAAAAACGACTAGACGCTCCCTCATCTGCGACAACGGGATATGGTCTATCGTGTCGGTCAAAAAATGAAGATGGTTATGAGCGCCTTAAAAGTGACTCTCATATCCATCTAATATTCCTCGCTGGGGCGCGGAAAGAGCATGGCTTGATGTTTGTAGCTCGTTTGGTTGTGCCATGCCGTATATATTAGTATAGCATAGTGGTATCACGATACAATCGCCCTGAACTTCTTCCGTTTTGTCAAAAAGAAGGCGCCCCGTGTTCCAACGAGACGCCTTGGTAAATTCAGCTTAAAGCCACGCAGCTAACATTGACTACTCGTTGTCTTCACGAGGCTGAAATGGTTGATGGAACGAGCTAAGCAGCTCGGTAAGATCGATGCCCGTTGCATCCTTGAGACCGCTGGTCACCTGATCGACCATGCCAGTCGTGTCACGTACGAGCTTCGTGGCATTGCCATCGCCATACATCTTAATGGAGTCGACAGCTGTCAGCGGTTTTGCGACAGCCTCGGCGACCTCCGGCATGACATCGATGTAGCGATTGGCGAGAAGATAGGCGTTCTCCATACCGTTGTATGCTTCCGTCTGGGCCTTGATGCCGGCGGCGACACCCTCGCCATGTGCCTTCTCAGCGGCGCCGTCAGCCTCACCCTTAAGGCGCGTCGCCTCTGCCTCAGCCTTAGCTTTAGCCGAGACGCCTTCAGCCGTCTTCTGGGCACTATAGAGATCGGCGTCAGACTTATTCTGGGCCTCGACCTTTGCGGCCTCTGCATTCTTGGTACGTGTGTAGAGCTCGGCATCCGCTTTCTGCTCGGCGGCATAACGGTCAGCCTCAGCCTGCTTACGGACCGTGGCATCCAGCTCACGCTCCTTCACGGCAACCTGGCGCTCGGCGAGTTCGACCTTCTTGGTCTCAGCCGCGATCTGCGCCTCCTGCTGTGCGACATAGAGTTCACGCTGCTTTTCAGCCGTCACGGTCTGCTTGACCATATCCGCCTCGGCTGCAGCCTTGTCGGCCGTCTTCTTCAGCTCCGCCTTCTTCAAATCAAGCTGGTTCTGGCGCTCGGCAACCTCCTGCTCCGCCCTGATCTGGGCAAGCTCCGCCTCCTTCTTGATCTCAGCTGCCTGGTCGGCACCCATCGAGCGGATAATCCCCTGCGAATCTGAGAAATCCTGGACGTTGAACGTGCGAAGCTCAAGACCGAGATTCGCAAGATCGTCACGCGAGCCCTCGAATACCTTATGGTTAAAGGACTCACGGTCACGCATGAGCTCCTTCAGGTCCATCTGCCCGATAACCTCGCGCATCTTTCCGAGCATCACCTCGGTGACCTGACGGGTCATCTCCTCCTTGTTCATATTCAAATAGTTCTTGGAAGCAATCTCAATCAGCTCGGGCGTCTGGCCGATCTGAAAATTCGCCACGGCGCAAGCATGAATCAGAATCGCGTCCTGGGTCGGAATGTCATTCTCGGTCGTGAGCTGAACTTGAACTGCGCCGAGCGCCAACGTGTCCACACGCTGCAGACCGGGGATAACGAACGTGCCCTTTCCTGACACGCTACGCGTCTGCCTGAATCCAGATACAATCATCAGCTTGTCCGGCGGGCACTTCCTCCAACAGGACTCGAACACGACGATCACCATGATCACGATTAGAAGCGGTCCAAGCAGAGGACCAAACAAGTCAAAAAGCATCTCTATTCCTTTCTGTTGATGCTTTGGTGAATGGGGCTATTATACCATAATACCGGAATATGGCGCCAAAAAAGGTCACCCAAACGGATGACCTTTGCAAACGGTCGCGTTTCGCCATTACCCCTGCAACCGCTACGCACTTGCGCGCGGCGATGCGGTGGATCCCCCGCGCCCCTATGAACACGTTCTTCTAACCATACGTCCGCAAATAGATTGAAGCATCTTTGCCTATACGTATAATGAAAGACTGAACTTAAGGAGCGGGGATGAAGGTAATTAAAGCAGAGGACACGAGGTTGTTAAAGCCTTTCCGCGACCGGATTATCGAGGGCGATTGCCTTGAGGTGATGAAGGGCATTCCCGGCGAATCAATAGATATGATTCTTTGCGATCTTCCTTACGGAACCACCCAGAATAAATGGGATTCGATTATCGACCTCGACCTGCTCTTTGCCCAGTACATGCGCATCATCAAGCCGCATGGCGCTATCGTTTTGACAAGCAGTGGGCTTTTTACCGCGAAGCTGATGCTTCACACCCCCGAGATATATAAATACAAGCTTATTTGGGTTAAATCAAAAGCAACCAACTTCTTGAACGCGAAAAAGCAGCCGCTTCGCAAATACGAAGACATATGCGTTTTCTATAAGGCGCAGCCTACTTACAATCCGCAGATGAGCGAAGGCGAAGCCTACGACAAGGGAGTTCGCAAAGATCAGCTCACTGGAAGCTATGGAGATTTTTCCCCGAAGCACGTAAAGAGCGACGGCAGCCGTTATCCAACTGACATCGTCTATTTCAAGACGGCCGAATCCGAGGGCGCCGTGTACCACCCTACCCAAAAGCCGGTTGAGCTCGGTCGTTATTTGATCAGGACGTACACAAATCCTGGAGACATCGTTCTCGACAACGCTTGCGGAAGCGGATCGTTCTGTGTTGCAGCCGTGGTGGAAGGGCGCTCTTTCATCGGCATTGAGAAAAACGAAGATGTTGCTTTGTTTAAGAAGCGGCCCGTTGATTACATCGATGTATGCAATCAACGTATTAAAGAGGCCAAGCGAACCTTTGAGGCGGAACAGCAGGCAATTAGCTAAAACCAGTTATTTTACATACCCATATATAGTAGCATGCGGACTCAAAAACTTCCGGGACTTCAAAAGCAAGCGGAACGTTGACCTTTTCGTTGTTCTTTCTGCATTACGACTTGATTTACGGTGTCTCAGAAGCGGAGAAAAGAGATTCGTTAAACATTTGCTTGGTAAATTACTACTTAGTCTACGGTGCCTCCGAAACTGTTATTGTTCAATTTACACCCCTCAATAGGTGAACTACTGCTTGGTTTACCGTACCTCCGAAACCTATGGACGACGTTCGAGGCCATAGCATCGGGTGAACTACTACTTGGATTACGGTACCTCCGAAACCGGCAGGATGGAAGCGTCCAAGGTCTGATTAGTGAACTACTACCTGGATTACCGTACCTCCGAAACCAGCTCTTTGGCTTTGGCGGCGAGAAGGCGGTGAACTACTGTTTGATTTACGGTACCTCCGAAACTACTCCCGCATCAAGGGTAAGGACGTCATCGGTGAGCTACTACTTAGTTTATGGTGCCTCCGAAACTGAGCGTCAGCGTGTTGCCCATCGCCGCATGGTGAACTACTACATGGATTACCGTACCTCCGAAACTGCATCAGATTGCAGACGGCTGGGCGATCTGGTGAACTACTACTTGGATTACCGTACCTCCGAAACGAATAAAGCACCGTCGGCAGGGTCAACATCGGTGAACTACTGCTTGATCTACGGTACCTCCGAAACTAATGGTGAGGTTAGAACCATTCTTCAAGTGGTGAACTACTGCTTGATTTACCGTACCTCCGAAACACCAAGATTGAAAGTCAAAAAAAGAAAACAGGGTGAACTACTACCTGGATTACCGTACATCCGAAACCTAATACCAATATCTCGAGAAATCTTATCGGTGAACTACTGCTTGATTTACGGTACCTCCGAAACAAGCTCTACGACGCCCTCGGCCTCGCCGTTGGTGAACTACTACCTGGATTACCGTACCTCCGAAACGGGTCGACACCCGGAAAGGCTTGGGCTCCTGGTGAACTACTGCTTGGATTGCGGTACTTCCAAAACCCTTTGGCACCGAAGCTGCCCCGACTGTGAGATGGGCTACTACCTGGGTTACCGTACCTCCGAAACAAGGATATAGTTATTTTACACTTAAACAATGGTGAATTACTACTTAGTCTACGGTACCTCCGAAACCCTCGACCCAGCACGATCTTGTGAAGGCCCGGTGAACTACTGCTTGATCTACGGTACTTCCGAAACTGTATCAGATTGCAGACGGCTGGGCGATCTGGTGAACTACTGCTTGGTTTACCGTACCTCCGAAACGAATAGAACGCCCCGCGCTTATCTGTAAAGGTGAGCTACTGCTTGATTTATGGTATCTCCGAGACTGAGTAACCAGACTTTGATCTGAGTTCTTTGGTGAGCTACTGCTTGGTTTGCGGTACCTCCAAAACCTCATGCTCAGGCCAGCCGCATCGGCACGCGGTGAACTACTGCTTGGATTACGGTACTTCCGAAATACCGGTGCCGACGGACGCATTACCTGCAAGGGTGAACTACTGCTTGATTTACGATGTCTTCGAAACTGGTGCCATAGCTGCTGGTACTTTGATTGCGGGTGAACTACTACCTGGATTACGGTACATCCGAAACGCTGATTTGGTTATGTCGCTCTCGATCAAGGGTGAACTACTGCTTGGATTACCGTACCTCCGAAACGCGTTGCAATACATCCTTCGGGCGCCGATTGGTAAACTACTAATTGAATTACGGTACCTCCGAAACTACTCCCGCATCAAGGGTGAGGACGTCATCGGTGAACTACTGCTTGATTTATGGCACATCCGAAACTTACGCCTCACAGCGCCCATTTGATTCGCAGGTGAACTACTACCTGGATTACCGTACCTCCGAAACGAGTGCTGCCACCGAGCGATCCCATCGACAGGTGAACTACTACTTGGATTACCGTACCTCCGAAACCGAGCAGTAGTTTTGTGCCCATTAAATTAAGTCTTAACTAATTACAAATAAAAGAAATTCCTGTTCTCAACAGGAAAAATGGTGAATATCGCTATGCAAATCAAGCTGAATAAAATCTCTCTAATACCAGCCGAGATCTTCAAAAAACTCGGCAAAGATCACCGTTTTGAGCCTATTTTCTGGGAGATTTTTAAAAATCTCCTGATGCGCTGTGCACATTTCTCCATGCTTTTAAAGTACATGTAGCCAATCGATTTTTTCTTTTCAAAGAGCATGTACATAGTATCAGAGTATCAAAGTACTTCAAGACACCAATTTGAACAGTATTTCAACTTTGTCCAACAGCTGACACTCCCCGTAGTTGAAACCAGGGGCTTTACGAAGGTTTTGATAATCAGTCAGGAAAACACCGTGAGCATCAAGAAGGATCGTGCCGTATCCATCGAGGCGGAGTTTTGCCGGTTGTTCAGTTGTCTGATTCCGCACAACCATGTACCCCGCCTCGTACCTCATCTTCCACGCATGCTCGATATACGCCGTTTTACCAAACCTTCGTTTTCACCTCATGAAGACCGGCCGGCGTAGTATCAATAAAACAAGCCTTTGACTTCGGATCGTTCAGCACCTTGTTAAAGGTGAACACCAGGCTTCCGCCAAACGTGTTGCCGCCGAGAATCTTAGTGTCCGACATATTCCGAAGTCCGCTTGCCTGTTCCATCACCTGAATTTCAGCCTCTGCAATCTTGTACACGATAGCTGGGAATTCGGATTCACTCGTTGCCGCAAGGATGTCCTTCGGATGCTTTAGCGAGCCAAGCTTCAGCTGAACCGTCAGTTTCGGGTAATTGACCGGAAGTTTCTCGAGGAGCAGATCCCAAAATCCAACCAAAGACTCTGCGGCTTTCTCAAAATCAATCTTTGCGGATGCTCCGGCATTTCCTGCCGCTGCAATCGTCTCAACTCCCTTCAGCAGGTACACCTCATCAATCGCCAATGGCATCTGGCGCACCGGATACACCTGCTTCTCACCGGCGATCCGGAAGCGCTCGCCATAAAGCTCGATCATCGTGTTCTTAAGAACACGGGCACGAACGATGCGAACGAATTTCTCTTTTGCCGTTTTCGCCAAACCGCGAGCATACATCTCAAGCATAGCGTTGTAAGTATCCGGATCAGATTTCGATGCGATCGCAGCCGGTACCGCACCGAAACGAAGCTGTTTCACCTTTTTCTTCATCACTTCATAGACAAAGAAATTGGCAAACGTCTGAGAGCTGTACCCACCATAAATTTCTGCCGGACGGTCTGACTTCGTGGCAATCAGTTTCGACTTCTCCCTTGGAGAGTAAATCGTCTGTTTCCAAAAGGCACCGCCGTCTTCGAATGCGGCATATGTGACACGAAGGTTCTTCCATCCACATGCCCGATAGATGCGCTCCACCTCTTCATCCTTGTCCCAGTAAACCTCACCTGTGTCCTTGTCGACACGGTCAAAGAAGAAACCGCCGGCAAAGAAATCAAGTTGTGACTTCGGAGCCTTCTTGTTCTCCTCATCAACCAGCTTGATCTTGCGCATGTACTGCTCATACTTAACGCGATTATGGACGAACGCCGGCTTCGCAAGTTCCATATAGCGCCCGACCTCGGCTGCAAGCAGAGCGTCGTGTGCGTGATAGAACTGGTTCGCTTTAAGGCTTTTCGGAATTCCGATCCGGCTGCGCACGGCACCGATAACCCCAGCCTTAACGGGAATGACAACCGTTCCCGGATACTTTGCCGCAATCGCAGCCGTAAACAGTTTTGCCTCCCAGCTGTTTTCCGTGAATTGCCTTCCGATGATCGATTTCAGCATGCCTTCGGAAATCTCAGTACGGATCAGCGCGTTGAGCTTTCGCTCGGACATAAGCCCGGCGTTACGAAGCATCCTCCAAAATGGCAGCATCTTCCGCTGCACCGCTGGAGACACAAGCAGCGTTTCACTCTTATAACGACTCGCCTCTGCATAAACAAGCACCTTGTTATCCAGTGACTCGTCTTTACGGTAAGCAAGCGGTACAACATGGTCGACATAGTAATCATTCGATGCAATCCGAGTGATGTCGATCGGCTTTCCCGTATAAAGGCATTTTCCTGCCTGATGGAAATACAGGTAGATGCGCTCGTTAATCTCCTTCTCGTCGAACATGCCAAGCTCACGAAGCAGCTTTGCCGCACCAAGGTCCGCCGCTACATCCGCATCCAATGCCTTGAGTGCCAGCTTGATCTTATCGGAGCGCTTGGCGGTTCGCTTACCCTTTCGGCTATTCGAGGCGGTTCGCGTCACCTTCAGATAAATGCGATCCGGAGCCTTACCGGCAACAGAAACGATGTCATCCAACACCTTCATCGCCTGACTCACGCCGCGACGAAGTGCCGGCGAGCCGGGAAGGGCGTTCAGATCAAAACCTTCTGCCATCTGCATATGCGACTCGTTAATCTTCTTGATTTCCATTTTGAAACCAAGAGCATCGTCATTCAGAATCTGCATCAGGTTCATAGATGAACCACGATAGCGACCATAAGGCCTGCCCTGCTCAAGGACATCCATGACGCACAGATCGCCAGAAGCCGTATCTGCCCAGATGCCGGTCAGCAGCCTCTCAGACAGCTTTCCCCAACCGGAAAGACGCTTATGGCAGAAATCGTCAACCGCCTTTTCCGTGAGCAGGTCACCATAGGTTTTCAGGATCTTTCGGCGCAGGATATCGCGATCCTCAAACACTGTATTCCACAGAACCAGGTCCTCCGCCATGCTCATGTCGGAAGCACTGAGCGCTTTCACGTCGAAGAGCCTGCAGAAATATGCATAATTGGACCGCTTGGAAGACATGGCTTTCGGATTCGATGTACCACGAACATGAGGATGTGCGATAAAGAAGTCTCGCTGCAGCACGGACTCGATGCGTTTCACCGTCATCGTCTTTCCATCCGAAGCGGCATCATAGATAGCCTTCCGCATTCCAGCATCGAATGGCATCCAGGAATCTCCATCCTCCGTAAAGCTGAGGCTCGCAAGCTCATTAAAGAAACAATATTTCTCATACAATAGAGAATTCTTCGCCAAAACATCCTCGCCGTCGAGATAGGAGCACTCTCCTGTCATGCGGCGGATGAAAAGCTCGGCTGTCGTGTCGATATCAATATGATCCTCATAATTCCAGGGAGACACAAATGCGTCCTCATGACCAGCAAGACGTTTCACCCATGCAAAACGCGTGCCATTTTCGCCGGCTTTACCATGGTCCGTACTGTCAAGAGGACCGACATAATAGGGAATTCGAGAAGTCAGAACCTTCAGAATATGCTCGCGAGCATCAATGAGCCAAGGATAGAAACGCCCCTGGTTGTCGATGATTCGATTTACAACCTCGGCGTGCAACTGATAGGGAATCGCAGCATTGTCGACCGTATGAATACGGCGCAGGAAAGCATGATTTGCAAATGCCTCCATCATCGTCTTGTATTGCGGATCGTTCACGGCATCGGTATCTTTGAACAGGAGCTCTACACGCTTGGCAAACTCCTCATAACCGAGAACATTCAGGTTGTAGGCGGTATAGCCCATGTTTTTTTTCGGGCTATCCTGCTTCTTTACCTGAACCTTGTCGTAACGGTACCTGTCCTCACACTTCGGACCGCCAAAGAACCGAACGTAATCTTTAAATCCGTCCTCGTCAACATTACCGTCTGCATCCTGCTTCGCGACATACTTGAGTGCAAGATTTTTAAGCATGCGAAGCTGCTTCCCATACACGTCATACTGGGCAACCTGATTGTGCGAAAGGCTTTTGCCAGGTGCGTAAGAAAGCATCCCCTGAAGCTTCCAGGAAGTGTAGAGCGCCTGCGCTGCCATCAGAACAGAAACGAGGGAATCCGGACAAGAATCCGACAGGAACTCCTCCAACGCATCGCCATCGGAAATCGATACTTTGGGAAGTTTCTCAGCATCGGGAACAAGCGCCGTCAGATCTGCCTTATAGCCGGCGACAAGATCTGCAATGGCTTTAATTTGAGCCTTCTCCGTTTTCTTCTGAATATCATCGCCCGACACGCACATGGCAGATGCGAACCGCTTCTGCAACTCACGCGCCGTTACATTTCCAGTGATGTCAAGAGCTTCCAGTGACGGCTCGATCCGCTCGTCAAGAGTGTCCTCAAAATAGGACACAAGAACTTCCGCGTAGTTTCCAACCTGCGTATCGATGTCAGAGTTCGTAGACGAAACATTTTGGTTTTCGAGCAGAAAATGACCGCGCCGGACAACATGATTCGCAACGGACTCGAAAATCAGACGCGGATCCATAGCGCTATCTGATTCCATAAGGGCGACGTCCAGATGGGCAAGCGTCGGGAACGAATGGAACAGACGACTATAGCTGAATCCGATCGGGTCACTCTCGAACCGAATTTTTCCAAGCTTGTAGGACATCCGGCGTCGGATAAAGAAATCCGGATCAATAGAGGAAATCACCGGTGCGAAAACGCGCTCCATCTCATGTTCACGTCCACGACGGCGCTGAATTCCACGGCGGGAAGTTCGCGGCATACGCGCCTCAGCTGCATGCTGACCTTCCTTGAAAACACGGGTTCCCATAACCGGTTGCTTTCCATGGTACAAAACATTCCCGTTCGGATCCGTTGCAACGAATCCATGTGCCGTCGAACTTAACTCGAACCCGATGCAATAAGGCCCACTCATCTGCTTCAACTTTTTCATAGCGTATTTCCTTTCCCACACATAGGCGGTATGCGGCTTTCTTTTTGTAGTGTCATTATACCACAGTACCAAAATATTCCAGTTGTGATTGATGATTCTCTATCGCTCAAAAAATTTCTTCCAAAAATTTCTTCAGAAACTTTCAATTCCCGCTTCCCATGCTCTCCTGCTGTGCTATATTGGTCGTGGTGAATTACCGCTTGGTTTACGGTATGTGTAAGTCGAAATACGGCTTCAAAGCCACAAACTGCCCTTTAGGGCGCCCCGTATGGGGCATTTTTTTTGGCGATTTTTACTGAAAAGGAATGGGTTCTCATAGAAAAGGGGTTGCTGGAATATTTCCAGCAACCCCTTTATAGAACATTTTGATTCAAACTGACATATTTGAATACCAAGGCTTTTCGCAAGCGCTTGCGAATCACCCTGTCGAGACCAATATCCTCGAATAGCTTTCGGAACGCCAAAATCCAAGCGTTCAGCATCATAGTAATGCTTTCGGCATCCATATCACCTTACCTACAACGGTCTTCTTCCGGAATAATCTTGTTCAGCGTATTTTCAAATACTTTGGATCCTCTTTTTACTTCTTCTGCCTTCTCGCTAAGTGGAAGACCTTTCTTGTGAATCATCTTAACGGAATCAAGAAGCATCGGTATTTTGGTTGTTGCTTGGATCTCGTTGAATTTCTCTTCCATCGCTTTGCAAAGCGCATGCTCATCCACGATAGGAATCCGTAGCAATTCCCTTACTTTCTCTGTAATATAGTGGTTCAGCGCTCCAAGCCGATCCTGTGGAAGCGGATATGTTGGATGATTCTGGAACTCAAAGCCGATCATCCTGCGCAAAAGCTCATGCTGCTCCGCTCCCATAACAATTCCAGCCATATCATTAAAGGCGATATTCGCTGTTGCAGGTAGGTAATATCGATTTGAACGATCAAGGAAATCCGCATAGTCTGTCTCATCATCTTGCGCAAACAAGGACAGATTGTGGTCAAACAACGGGGCTAATCCCAACAGCCGTCCTGTTCTGTTTTCCCGTAAGATACCAAAATTTCCGCCGTGACGATCCCGATTGCAGATCAAGGCATCAAAAACAACCATTGTCCTGTATTTCGATGCCATCTTTGGATCAAGCTCATTTAAGATCGATAACGCTGCCGGGAAACTCGCATCACCAGCAGCAACGAAAAATGGAACAAAAGAAATTTCTTTGTCATTCATAAGTCCGCAGACAGACGCAAGTTTCCCTTTCCACATCTCTAAATCGTAGGAAACGTGATTTATTCCCATCCGTTTTGCGACTTGTGCTGCAAAGTATTCAGAATAAGGTTCTTTGCCGAGATTTCTGGCACCGCTTGTACCTGTTTTGAACAACAGCAGCCTATCGTTAATCCGTCGAACTGCTTTCGGAAATTGCCCTCCCAGTGTCCACTCACTTGAAACGCCAGCTTTATGCTTTTGTGATGGCGTGTAGCCGGTATAAGCTACAAGTCCCAATACTTCATCAAAGCGATTGTCGAACAAATTGATTCCATCAAAGGTAACATCTGATTTCCCATCATCAAGCCAATACGAATCGTTAATGGAAAGCCCTTTGGATACATCAAGAATTCCAAGGATATCATTCCTTGTCAATCCTGCCGTACTAAGAATCTGCTCTACAAATGCCCTGTTTTTCGGAATGGTTCTACCTTCCATCCAACTCGCAAGGCTTTTTTCATCTTGATCTACAATTAAATTCAATGGAAGCAAATGCGCATTTGCCGAATCGATATCCGTAATCTCCAGTTTCAAACTACCGAATGCGTCATAGGCAGCTTCGAATCTCATGAGGCTCTGATCATAGATCTTCAGCTCGTAGCTTTTAGTCTCTCTCGTCATGCTGCTCCTCCCTTTTCTTTTCAATATCTATTATTATAGCATAATACTATCGTCCTATGCAGCTTATAATTTACCAAAACGGTTGTAAAACCATTGGTTTTAGCAATGTTGACGCTCCCCGTAGTTGAAACCAGGGGATTCTCGGTTCTGCGAGGTCTGCCGTCGGGGACCGTTGCGGTCCCCTCGGGTCTTACATCCTCTCCCCGAGCGTTTAGGCGGCTACAGCCGCCCCGGTTCCCGCGTGCCCCGCGGTACCTTCCGTGTTGGAGAGGATGCGCTTCCCCTCCATGAGAATGTTCGCTGCGGCGTTGACATCGCGGTCGTGGTGCGTACCGCACGCGGGGCAGTCCCACGACCGTACCGACAGCGGCAGGGCGTCGAGCCTGTGCCCGCAGGCCGAGCAGGTCTTGCTCGACGGGTAGAAGCGGCCGATCTTGACAAGGGAGCGCCCACGCTCGGCGCACTTGTACTCAAGCAGCCGTGCGAGCTCGCCGAACGAGGCGTCCGTCACGGCTTTCGCCAGATGATGGTTCTTCATCATGCCCTTAGCATTCAGGTCCTCCATGCACAGGACTTGGTTCTCGTCCGCGAGCATGGTCGTGACCTTGTGAAGGGCATCGGTTCTGGCATCGGCGATCTTCGCGTGAATCCTGGCAACCCTCTTCCGCTGCTTCAGGTACCGCCTCGACTGTTTCTCGCCCTTGCGAGCACCCTTCCTGCGGGAGAGCCTGCGCTGTTCCCGCGCAAGCTTGCGCTCGTATTTCTTGAGGTGGCGCGGCTTTCCGATCTTGCGACCGTCCGAGAGCGTCGCAAGTGTCTCGACGCCGAGATCGATTCCGACCTCCCGGTCGGTCGCGGGTGTGTCCTTGGTCGGCACGTCGGTGCAGAGGAAGGTGGCGAAGTAGCGGCCGGCTGCGTCCAGGGAGACCGTGACCGACATGAAACGCCCTTGGAGCGGTCGGGATACCTTAGCACGGACAGTCCCGAGCTTCGGCAGCGCGATATGGTTGCGGTCGACGACCTTGCCGCCGTTGGTGCGGTACGACTGTCGGGCGTGCCGGCGCGACTTGAACTTGGGGAAGCCCGGCTTCCCGCCCTCGCGCACACGTCGGAAGAAGTTCTTGTAGGCGCGGTCGAGGTCGCGGATGGACTGCTGGAGCGCCATGGAGTCCGCTTGCGCGAGCCAGGAGGTCTCGGGGTCGCGTTTCCACGCCGGCAGCATTCGGGAGAGCTCCGTCCACGAGACCGTCTTGCCGGTCTCGCTGTAGGCGGACTTCTTGACGTCGAGGGCGCGGTTGTACACGAACCGGCAGCTACCGAAGGTCCGCGCGATCTGCTCGCGCTGGCACGCGTTCGGGTAGATTCGGTATTTGAATCCGCGCTCCATCGGCTAGGTCTCCTTCTGGTCCTCGATGTACTTCCTTGAAACGATCGTCGATGCCGTCCATGAGAAAGGGTCGGCAGCACTTCGGGCAGAAGAGCACATGGTAGCTGCAGGAGAGAACTATATTGCAGCTACCCTTGTACTCATAGTATAGATATTACACAGTATTGAACTGCATAATATCTACCGTCTTATATCCCCATAGATAAATCCAGGGGCTTTACGACGGTTTCGGTAAGGGCCAATCCGCTAAAATG
>ENA-ORUO01000617-ORUO01000617.1-human-gut-metagenome-genome-assembly--contig:-NODE-617-length-42740-cov-20.559845_pt1 | contig 42740 bp, 36 predicted proteins | sample MGYA00242082_ERZ509215 | MGnify/ENA primary metagenome ERZ509215 (study PRJEB26280, sample SAMEA2338829) | human gut metagenome | biome: human gut; feature: human-associated habitat; material: faeces... | reverse complement strand
TTCGCACCGTCAGGTGCGAACCATGAGCAGGGTTTGGGGTGGGACCGCGTTTGCGCAGCGCAGCGATGATTTTGTCGGGTGAATCGGCGACAAAATGAATCGGGTGTGTTGCGGGGCGGTTAATCTTTCTGCTGCCTTTATAGGCTGCGGCCTGCTGATCTCTGCAAGTGAGCATGACGAAAATAGTCCTCCGTATCAAGCTTCTGCTAACAATGTTAATACGTCCTAACATTATCAAAAACCATTGAAAAAGTCCGAAAGCGTGCTACAATACAGAGATAAAGAGCCTGCCCCCGCTCAAGGGGATGGGCGCTCAGATAGGAAACACAGAAACGAGGGGTAAATATGTTTGATACAAAAAAGCTTGCACTGTTTTTGGGTGGTGTAGTGTTCGGCTCTGCCGGCTTCAAGGTGCTGTCCAGCAAGGATGCCAAAAAGGTCTACACCCAGACTACCGCTGCGGTGCTGCGGATGAAGGACTGCACCATGCAGACTGTGAACAAGGTGCAGGAAGAGGCCGGTGACATCCTTGCCGATGCAAAGGCCATCAACGAGAGCCGCGCCGCCGAGGCTGCACAGGAGGTCATCGAGGATACGGCTGAACAGCCCGCAGAGCAGACTGCACAGTGATACAACGCAGCGGAGCCGCCCTTGGGCGGCTCTTTTTTACGCAGAGGGGTAAGAAAAGCAATGAAATGTACGATCTTACATGAAGGTAAGGGACGGATGCGGGTGCACGTCTGCGCCGTGCAGATGACCCTGCACCGGGCAGATGTGCTGGAAGCCTACCTGAACGGGCAGGACAACATTCAAAAAGCCACCGTCTACGAGCGCACCGGAGATGTGGTGCTGACCTACCGGGGCAGCCGGAAGGATGCCGCCGCCCTGCTGGCGGCCTACCGCTTTGACAACGAAGAGTTAGAGGTGCTGGTCACTTCCCACGATAGCCGGAAAATCAATCAGGAATATCAGGAGAAGATGGTCAACCTTGTGGCGGGCCGGGTGTTCCGCAAGGTGTTCCTGCCCGCGCCCATTGCGGCGGCATATACGGTATGGCGCTCCATCGCCTTTGTCTGGAAGGGTATCCGCTGCCTGCTGCACCGCAAGCTGGAGGTAGAGGTGCTGGATGCGCTCAGCATCACCGCCTCCCTCCTGCGGGGGGATTACAGCACCGCAGGGTCGGTGATGTTCCTGCTGACGGTGGGCAGCCTGCTGGAGGAGTGGACGAGGAAAAAGAGCTTGGACGACCTGGCTCGCAGCATGGCGCTGAACGTGGATAAGGTCTGGGTGCGCACCCCGCAGGGCGAGGTGTTGGTACCGCTGACCCGTGTCCACGCCGGGGACGAAGTGGTGGTGCGCTCCGGCAACATGATCCCGCTGGACGGCATGGTGCTGGAAGGCGAAGCTATGGTGAACCAAGCTGCCCTGACCGGCGAGTCCATGCCGGTGCGCAAGACCACCGGTGCTACCGTCTACGCCGGAACGGTGGTGGAAGAGGGCGAATGCGTCCTTGTGGCTAAAGCTGAGGGCGGTGCCAACCGCTACGATAAGATCGTGGCCATGATCGAGGAATCGGAAAAGCTCAAGTCTGGCACCGAAAATCGGGCTTTGCAGCTGGCCGACCGTCTGGTGCCGTGGTGCCTTGCCGGTACGGTGGCTACCTATGCCTTTACCCGCAACGTCACCCGGGCCATCTCCATCTTGATGGTGGACTTCTCCTGTGCGCTGAAGCTTTCCATGCCGCTGGCAGTGCTCTCTGCCATGCGGGAGTGCGGGGAATATCACATCACCGTAAAGGGCGGCAAGTATCTGGAAGCGTTGGCAAAGGCGGACACCATCGTGTTCGATAAGACCGGCACCCTCACCCGTGCCACCCCACAGGTGGTGCAGATAGTGCCTTTCTCCGGCTGCGGGGAGCAGGAGGTATTGCAGCTTGCCGCCTGTCTGGAAGAGCATTTCCCCCATTCCATGGCAAACGCCGTCGTCCGTGCTGCCAAGGAGCGGGGAATTTCTCACGAAGAGATGCACTCCGAGGTGGAGTACATCGTGGCCCATGGCATTGCCAGCCGGGTAGGGGGCAAGCGGGTGGTCATCGGCAGCGCCCACTTTATTTTCGAGGACGAGGGCTGCACCATCCCGGCAGGGGAACAGGCAAAGTTTGATGGGCTGGATCCGCAGTATTCCCACCTGTATCTGGCAGCATCCGGGGTGCTGGTGGGGGTCATCTGTATTGCAGACCCCCTGCGCCCGGAGGCGGCACAGGTGCTGCGCCAGCTCCAAAAGCTGGGCATCACTCAGACCGTTATGATGACCGGCGACAGTGACCGCACTGCCCGCGCCATTGCGGCGCAGGTGGGGGTAGACCGCTGCTTTGCGGAGGTGCTGCCGGAGGATAAAGCCGCCTTTGTCCGCAACGCCAAAGCCGAGGGACATACCGTTGTGATGATCGGCGACGGCATCAACGATTCGCCCGCTTTGTCGGCGGCAGATATCGGCATCGCCATCCATTCCGGTGCCGCCATCGCCCGGGAGATTGCCGATGTGACCATCCGCGCGGATAGTCTGGAAGAGCTGGTGACCTTAAAAGCCATTGCCAACGCCCTGCAAAAGCGGGTGGGCAGCAATTACCGCTTTGTGCTCAGCTTCAACTCGGCCCTCATCCTTCTGGGGGCTCTGGGCATCCTGCCCCCTGCCACCAGTGCGATGCTGCATAACCTTTCCACCCTTGGCATCAGCCTGCGCAGCATGACAGACCTGTTGGAGCAGAAGCCTTCCCTGTAAAAATGGTACGCCGGAGCGTCCGCAGATGCTCCGGCGTACCGAAATGATAGTTCTTCCCACAGAAAGCAGTGCATCTTCTACAAGAAACTGCTGGATGCTGGGATGACGTAAAGTAAAAACGATTACTTCCCCAGATGCCAGATGTCGCGGTCGTACTCGGCAATGGTGCGGTCGGAGGAGAACATCCCAGCTTTGGCAATGTTCACCAGACACTTGCGCCGCCAGCCCATGGGGTCGCAGGCGTAATCGCTGAGGGCCTGCCCTTTGCGGACGACATAGGCGTTGAAGTCCGGCAGGGTCTGGAACCAGTCCTTGTGGATCAGCTCATTGTGCAGGCGGGTCAGGTTTTCGGCATGGCCGGCAGCCAGCATCTCCGGGCCGGTGAGGAAGCTGATGGCGCGGCGGATGTTGGCATCGCCCTCCACCCACTGGGCCGGGTCGTAATCGCCCACGGCGTAGCGGTGGATGACCTGATCGGAGGTCTGGCCGAAGATATAAATGTTCTCTTCGCCCACCTGCTGGCTGATCTCCACATTGGCACCGTCCATGGTGCCCAGCGTCAGCGCACCGTTCAGCATGAACTTCATATTGCCGGTGCCAGAGGCCTCCTTGGAGGCAAGGCTGATCTGCTCAGACAGGTCACAGGCAGGGATGAGCTTTTCGGCAGCGGTGACGTTGTAATTTTCCACAAATACCACCTGCAGCCACTTGGACACCTCCGGGTCTGCGGCGATGACCTTGGAGAGGGTCAGCAGGGCATGGATGATGTCCTTGGCAATGGTGTAGGCAGGAGCAGCCTTGGCACCAAAGATGCTCACCAGCGGCATGGCAGGCAGGTGTCCTGCCTTGATCTCGTAATACTGATGGATGAGGTACAGCAGGTTCAGCTGCTGACGCTTATACTCGTGCAGCCGCTTGGACTGGATATCGAACATGGCATCGGGATTCACTGCCACCTTCTGAGTGCGCAGCAGCCAGTCTGCCAGCGCTGCCTTGTTGGCCTTTTTCACGGCGGTCAACTCGTCCAGCACGGCTTCGTCGTCGGCGAAGGCCAGCAGCTTCTCCAACTCGGCAGCGTCCTTGCGGAAGCCGGAACCGATGTGCTTTTCCAGTGTGGCGGTCAGGCGCGGGTCACATTCCAGCAGCCAGCGGCGGAAGGTGATGCCGTTGGTCTTGTTGTTGAACTTTTCCGGGTACAGCTCATAGAAGCCGTGCAGCTCGGAATTTTTCAGGATCTCGGTGTGCAGCGCTGCCACGCCGTTGGTGGAATGGGTGAAGTGGATGTCCATGTGGGCCATGTGCACCCGGTCGTCCTTGTCGATGATGGCAAGGCTCTCGTCCTCGGTGCGGGTGCGGGCCAGTGCGTCCAGCTTTTCAATGATGGGCATCAGCTGGGGCACCACTGCATCCAGATAGGCGCGGGGCCACTTTTCCAGTGCCTCAGCCAGAATGGTGTGGTTGGTGTAGGCACAGGTCTTGGTAACGATCTCCACAGCTTCCTCAAACTCAATGCCCCGCTGCCCCAGCAACCGGATCAGCTCCGGGATGACCATACTGGGGTGAGTGTCGTTGATCTGGATGGCGGCGTAGTCGGCCAGATCATGGTAATTGCAGCCCCGGGCGGCGCACTCTGCCAGAATGAGCTGGGCACCGGCAGAAACCATGAGGTACTGCTGATACACCCGCAGACGGCGGCCTGCCTCATCGGAGTCGTCCGGGTAGAGGAACAGGGTCAGGTTCTTGTCGATGGCGGTCTTGTCAAAGGCAATGCCGTCATGGACGATGCTCTCGTCGATGGTATCCAGATCGAAAAGATTCAGGGTGTTGGTGCGGCCCTCGTAACCGGTGACAGCCAGCTTGTACAGCCGGGCAGTATATTCCTTGCCCGCCAGCTCCACCGGGTAGGTCACATCGGTCTTTTCGGCCCAGCTGTGGGCGGTGAGCCAGGGGTCGGGCTTTTCGTTCTGCACACCATCCTCAAAGGACTGGTGGAACAGGCCAAAGTGATACCGCAGGCCCACGCCGTCGCCGGGCAGGTTCAGCGTTGCCAGCGAATCCAGGAAGCAGGCTGCCAGACGGCCCAGACCACCGTTGCCGAGAGAGGGCTCCGGTTCCACCTCTTCAATATCGGAAAGGCGCTTTCCGGCAGCGGCCAGTGCATCCCGGGCTTCTTCGTACAGTCCCAGATTGATGAGGTTGTTAGACAGCAGCTTGCCGATAAGAAATTCGGCGCTGATATAGTATAGCTTCCGTCCGGTGACGGGCTGCACGCGGTCGGCACTCTTCTGCCGCACCAGCTCCAGCAGTGCCAGATACAGCTCCTGATCGGTGCAGTCCGCCAGCAGCTTTCCGGTGAGGCTCTGTAATGTTTCGGTAAAGCTCATAATGGATCCTCCTTTGTTTTCAGATACACACCTTACGGAAAACAGGTTTGACATTTATAATGCAAGATATACCAGATAAAACAATCGAAATCTTGCCTTAAAGGAGCAAATTATGGTACAATCCTATCATCTGGAGGTGAGATGATGCATAATCAGGCTTCTTTGCAGGAAACCAAGCAGCACGGTGCCGTGCGGTTCCCCTTCAATCTGTATCCCTGCACCATTCCGGGAGATTTCCCGCAGGTGGCACTGCACTGGCAGGAGAGCATGGAGCTGGTCTTTGTCAAGCGGGGCGCGGGGCTGGTGCAGGTGGGCACTGCGTCCTGCCCGGCCTATCAGGGGGATATCTTTATTTTTACGCCCGGCACCCTCCATGCCCTGCGGCAGGCAGAGGGGCAGCGCATGGAATACGAGAACATCATCTTTGAGCTGGAGCTTCTGGGCGGTGCGGAGGACCTTTGCGCCGAAAAATATCTGCTTCCGCTCCAGAGCGGGCGGCTGCTGCTGCCTGCGCGGCTGACTCCCAACGACCTGTGTTATCTCCAGGCCGCCGCCTGCCTGCGGGAGGTGGAGGAAGCCAACCGTGCCAAGCTTCCCGGCTATGAGCTGCTGGTCAAAGGAGCGCTGCTGCGCTTTCTCTCCCTGCTCATTGCGCAGGGGAAACAGCAGCTCCCCGCGGAAACTGCCGATACCCGGCGGCTGAAAGCCGTTCTGCAATGGATCTCTGTCCATTATGCCGAGGGGCTTCGGGTCGCCGATGCCGCCGGGGTCTGCTCCTTCAGTTCCAGCCACTTCATGCGCTGGTTCCGGCAGATGACAGGGCAGAGCTTTGTTGCCTTTCTGAACGAATACCGGCTGAATGCCGCCGCCGAAGCGCTGCATACTACGGACGAGACGGTGCTGACGATCGCTTCCCGGTGCGGGTTTGAAAACCTCTCCTATTTTAACCGGGCATTCAAGGCGCATTTTGGCATGACTCCGCGGGAGTACCGGAAAAAATAAACAAAATGAGGCCGTTCCGCTTCTCTGAGAAATGAGGTGCACTCCGTCAAGTAGACAGTAAAAATAATATAAGATTTCATTCGCCGTTTCGACAAAGGAACGGCGAATTTTTTGTGCAATTCGTTGGTCAAGCTGCCCGATTCATAGCACAGACATGAGCCTGCATCGGTGTCTGAATGAACAGACGGTGCTGGTAACGGCGGTTGTAGTAGTCAATATAGCTTTCAATCGTGGAAATGAGCTGTTCTCGGCTTGTAAAAGTATGCCCATAAGTTGTCTTTCTCCCTTTGGTCATACGGTTGCCTCCTGTGTAGCATTTTAGTTCCTTATGACCATTATACATCTTTATCCAGTTTCGTAACTGACGAGTTGACCGGATTTTATATTTTCTGCATATTTCCCGAAGTAAACCTTTTCCACTCAAGTAATCACTTACCGCTTGATATTTCAATTCTGCCGAATAGCTTTTTTCCTTTCTTGACATGAAAATACCCCCAGAGTATTCAGAGTTTTGTTTTTTCTCTGTCTACTCTAGAGGTAGCATATCAGTTTCGTCTGGAAAATTTACCACTGATTAAAATGTACCCGGTCATCCTCATAGCGGCTCTTACGCGGGGCAGTTAGGTCTGCTTCCGGGTAGCCAAGGGCGATGATGGAGTGGGGCACAATGGTCTCCGGCAGACCGAAGAGCTTTTGCTGGGCCTCTACCCGGTCCATCTGGGGCCAGGTGCCCAGCCAGACTGCGCCAAGCCCCAGCTCCTGTGCAGCAAGGCAGATGTTCTGGGCGGCAATGGCTCCGTCAATGACCCAGTAGTCCTTTGCAAAGCGGAACGCACGGTCAAGGTCGCCGCAGACGAGGATACCGGTGGCAGCTTTCCGCAGCGGCTCGGCAGGGCGGCCGTTGGCATCGGCCATCTGTGCCAGCTTTTCCGGGTCGGTCACCACCACGAAGGACCAATCCTGTGCATTGACGCAGCTGGGTCCGCTCATGGCCGCTTCCAGCAGCTGGTGCAGTGTTTCGCTTTTGATGGGCTTGTCGGTGAATTCCCGGCAGCTGCGCCGGGTGAGAATGGCATCCAGAGTGTTCATAAATCAGTGCCTCCTGTTTTGATTTGCCCCAGTATAGCACAGTGATTATTCCTCGGCTTCTGCCTTTGCAGTTTCAAGGAAGGCCCGGATCTTATCCACCTGGATCTGTGCCACGGCCCGGCCGGTCTCGTAGACGCGGCGCAGCTGGTCGGGGTCACGCTCCATGGCACCGATCTCCAGCGGGATGGGCGGGCGGATGACGTAATCCTTGCCGGACTGCTCCAGCATGGAGATGTAGCTCAGGGTTTCGTTGTAGCGCTCGTGGCGGTCAGCCACAGCCTCCACAAAGGCAGGATAGCGCAGATACCGTGCCCGGATGGCGGGCAGCATGGGGTTCTTCTTTTTCACAAACCCCTTGGGCTGGGTCAGGATGATGAGGTTCCGCTTGTAGCCGATGGACTCAAAGAAGCGGATGGGGATGGAATCGGCAACGCCGCCGTCCAGCAGGCCGTAATGGCCGATCTTGACGATCTTTGCGGCCAGTGGCATGGATGCCGAGGCTTCCATCCAGCGCACATCCTCCGCATCACCGGTGCGGCACTTATAATAGATGGGGTCGCCGGTGCGGACATCGGTGCAGACCACAAAGTAATCCATGGGGGATTCCCGGAAAGCCTTGTCGTCGAACGGGTCGAGCTTTTCGGGCACTTCGTGGTAGCAGAAATCCTCGCTGTACAGGTTGCCGGTGCGCAGCAGATTGCGGAAGCTGGCATAGCGTTTGTCGTTGCAATAGGTGGTGTTGTAGCGGATGGTCCGCCCGATCTGGTGGGATTTGTAGTTGCAGCCGAACACTGCTCCCGCCGAAACACCCACCATGCCGTCTACCGTGATGCCCTGCTCCATCAGAACATCCAGAACACCGGCAGTGAACATGCCCCGCATGGCACCGCCTTCCAGGATCAATCCGGTCTTCATACGCGTGATACTCCTTCTCCTCACAATGCATCCCGCCCGAACAGGCGGCAGGATGCAGAAAACGGGCACCTTTCCCTGTGCCCGGAGCGCCCCGGAAATCCACCCGGAGCCGTTGCTTCCAGTATACTCAAATTTTGCTGAAAAACAAGAGAGAAAATGCCAAAAGACCTTGAAAACAGGGGGGCAAATCCGGTATACTAGGTAAAATCAAAATGCAGTACCAAAGCTTGGAGGAAGAGACGGATATGAAACTGCTGGAAGAACGCATTCAGAGAGACGGGATCGTGCGCGAGGGCAATGTGCTGAAGGTGGATAGCTTCATCAACCACCAGATGGACATCCCCCTGTTCCGCGAGATGGCAAAGGAGTGGAAGCGCCTGTTTGCAGGCAAGCCCGTCAACAAGGTGCTGACCATTGAGGCCAGCGGCATCGGCATTGCCGCTGTGGTTGCCAGCGAGTTCAATGTTCCTGTGGTGTTTGCCAAAAAGTCCATGAGCATCAACCTGGATTACGACAACTATGAGACCAAGATCCAGTCCTTCACCCACAAGAAGATCTACAACGTCATCGTCTCCAAAAAGTTCCTCACCGCAGAGGACCATGTCCTGATCATCGATGACTTCCTGGCAAACGGCTGTGCCCTGATGGGCCTGCTGGATCTGGCCAAGGAGGCCGGAGCCACGGTTGAGGGCATTGGCATTGCCGTGGAAAAGGGCTTCCAGCAGGGCGGCGAGCTCATCCGCAGCAAGGGCATCCAGCTGGAGAGCCTTGCCATTGTGGAATCCATGAACAGCGAGACCGGCGAGATCAAGTTCCGCGAGCAGCCGCACCAGAACTGAAAACAAGCACTTCAAGACCGCTTCGGCGGTCTTTTTTGCTGCCCGTTTTCAGGCCCCGTCAAAACTGTCGCCGTCAGCGGGGAGGTCGGCGGCGGTCTCCGCTGTGGAGGCAGCCGGGGCTTCTGCGGCGCGGGGCACGCCCTTGTACACCAGCGTCTGCTCCAGCACTTCGGCACAGACGGGGGCCGACAGGCTGCCGCCTGCGGTCGTCCAGCTGTGGGGTTCGTCCAGGCAGACCAAGCAGAGAAACTGCGGATCGTCGATAGGAGCCACCGCCACAAAGCTGGCAATGCGGGCTTTTTCGTCGGCGCTGTCCAGCTTCTGGCTGGTGCCGCTTTTTCCACCTACCCGGTAGCCCGGGATCTGGGCGTTCCGCCCACCGCCGTAGAGCACCACGGCCTCCATCATCTCCCGCATGGTCTGACTGGTCTCTGCCTTGAGCACCTGCCGTTTGCAGACAGGGGAGAGTTGCTCAATGGTACTGCCGTCCGGGGCCAGAATCTCCGAGACGACGTAGGGCTGCATCAGCTTTCCCCCGTTGACCACGGCGCAGACTGCCGCCGCCATTTCCAGATAGGAGATCTTGCTGCTCTGCCCAAAGGCACAGGAAGCCAGCTCCACCGGGCCCATCCGGTCGGCGGTATAGTACAGGCTCTTTTTCGGTTCGGCAGGCAGGTCGATGCCGGTGGGCTCCCGCAGGCCGAAGGCGGCAAAATAATCGCAGAAGGCCTCCCTGCCCAGCCGGGCTCCGATCTGGATGAAGCTCTGGTTGCAGGAATTTTCCAGCGCCTGGGTCACACTCTGGGCCCCATGGCGCTTGTGGTTGGCACAGTGGAAGCGGGTGCCTGCCACCGAGATGGATTCCCCGCAGTAAAAGCTGGAATGCTTTGTGATGGCTCCGGCATCCAGCGCCGCCGCGCAGGTGATGAGCTTGAACACGCTGCCCGGCTCGTACAGGTCGCTGACGGCCTTGTTCCGCCACTGGGTCTGCTGGGCCAGCTGTAAAGCGGCCTTGCGCGCATCACCGGTCAGGGCCTCCACGGCGTTCCGGGCGGCGGTGTCGGCAATGACGCGGGGTTCGTTGGGGTCGTAGGAGGGCGTGGTGGACATGGCCAGCACGGCCCCGGTGTTCACATCCATGACGATCCCCACGGCCCGCGCCGCCACATGGTGCTCCTGTACGGCGTAGGACAGCGCGTTTTCAAGGTAGTGCTGGATACAGCTGTCGATGGTGAGCCGCAGGCCGTCCCCCTCGGTGGGAAAACGCTCGGTCTCGTAGCTCTGCTCCAGTGTGTAGCCCCAGGCGTTGACAGCCGTGAGCACCACGCCGTTTTCCCCGGTGAGCAGATCGTCATATTTCAGTTCCAGCCCGGCCACCCCTGCGTTGTCCACATTGGTGAACCCCAGCACCGAAGCCAGAAACGCGCCCTGCGGATACCAGCGCTTGCTGTCCTGGTTGATGCGGATGCCGGTGATGCTGTTTTCTTCGCAAAAGTCCCGCACAGCATCGGCTGCGGCGCGGTCCACCCGGTAGCGGAGCAGGCAGTCGTTGGAGCGGCGGTCGCTGAATTTTTCCAGCAGGGCCGCTTCGTCCAGCGCTAAGATCTCCGCAAGGCCGTGGGCAGCAAGGCTGAGCTTTTCCTCCGGCATCTCCCGGGGCGAGGCCCGCAGGGTCCAGCAGCTGCTGTTGGCGGCCAGCAAAAGGCCGTCGGCGCTGTAAATGCGCCCCCGGTCTGCGGGGACCACGGTGTCCCGCAGCTGCTGGCCCTGTGCACGGTCGGCATAGAAGCCGTCGGTGCGCACCTGCAGGAAAAAGAGCCGCACGGCCAGCCCCAGGCAGACGGCACAGAACAGCACCGCCACGGCCCGTGCCCGGCGGCGGAATCCCCGCTCGGGCAGGGTGCGGAGAACTTTGGGCATGATGTCACCCCCTTTAACGGGCTCACCCTCTCCGTCATCGCTGACGCGATGCCACCTCTCCCGAAGGGAGAGGCCTTGGCATTCGATACAAAGTTTATGATTTTGTCAAAAGCTCCCCCTTTGGGGGAGCTGGCGCAAAGCGCCTGAGAGGGTGAGCTAGTGTACAAGATATGCACAACGTCACGATAATATCCGTATAGCCAACAGCAGCATGGCGTACAATAGTGAAACTGGGGGTGACGAGATGAAAGAAGTTGCGGCACTGCCGCGGGGCGGGCGGCACAAGGCACCGCTGCGGCCGCTGCCGGCCATGGACCTGCCGTTTCTGGTGCTGGTACTCACGCTGGTGGGGTTCGGGCTGGTGATGCTGGGCAGTGCATCGGGGGCGGTAGCCCTTTACCGGCGGGGCGATGCCTTTGCCTACCTGCGCCCCCAGCTGCTCTATGCCGCCATGGGCATTGCGGGGCTGTGGCTGGCCAGCCGGGTGGACTATCACATCTTCCACAAATTGGCCTGGCCGCTGCTGGGGGTCTCGCTGGTGCTGCTTGCGGTGGTGCTTTTTATGCCGGAATACAACGGCTGCAAACGGTGGCTGGTGCTGCCGGGGGTGGGTACCCTGCAGCCAAGCGAGATCGCAAAATTTGCGGTGGTGCTGGTATTTTCACACATCATCTCGCTGAACCATGACAGGATGCGCAGCTTTGCGGTGGGGGTGCTGCCCTTTGCGCTGGTGCTGGGGGTGGTGGCGGCGCTGATGCTGCTGGAGCCCCATCTTTCGGGCACCTTGCTGATCCTGGGCATCGGGGCTGTGCTGATGTTCGTGGGCGGCACAGGCCTGCGGTGGTTCGTGCTGGCGGGCCTGGGCGGGGCGGCCGCCATCGGGGCGGCGGTGGTCGTTATGCCGGATCTTGTGCCCTACGCTGCCGACCGCCTGCGCTCCTGGAAGGACCCCTTTGCCGACCCGCTGGGGGACGGCCACCAGACCATCCAGAGCCTGTATGCCATCGGCTCCGGCGGAGCCACCGGGCTGGGGCTGGGGAACAGCCGCCAGAAGCATCTGTTTGTGCCCGAACCTCAGAACGACTTCATCTTCTCCATCGTCTGCGAGGAACTGGGCTTTGTGGGGGCCTGCGCTGTGGTGCTGCTGTTCGTGCTGCTGCTCTGGCGGGGAATCACCATTGCCGCCCATGCTCCCGACCGTTTTGGGGCGCTGCTGGTGGTGGGCTTTACCGTGCAGGTGGCCCTGCAGGCTGTCCTCAATGTGGCCGTGGTCACCAATACCATCCCCAACACCGGCATCAGCCTGCCCTTTTTCTCCTCCGGAGGAACGAGTTTAATGATGCTGCTGGGCGAAATGGGGATTGTCCTATCCGTATCAAGAGGTGAGACCTGACGGAATAGAAAACATAAAGTTGAATTGCCAAAGGCTCTCCCTTTGGGAGCAACGACGACGACCACCGCCTGCGGCGGAATGAGGGAGGAGTTGTTGGGGCCGCGGCCAGCAGGACGCAAGCGCAAGGGTTTGCGCGAAGCGCCTGAGAGGGCGAGGATGCTATAAATGACCAAACAAACTTGTCCGCCTCACACTCCGGCCCTGTTTTGCATACGGTGGGGTATCTTTTGCGGAATGGGGGCACGGACATGGAGGAACGGATCGTGGTGACAGGGGGCCGCCCGCTGAACGGAAGCGTAAAAATTCCGGCGGCAAAAAACAGCGTTCTGCCGCTTTTTGCGGCATCGCTGCTCTGCACGGGAGAGGTGCGGCTCCAGGCTGTGCCCCGCCTTGCGGACGTGGAGCACTGCATGGCGCTTTTGCGGGGCGTGGGCTGTGCCGCCCGGTGGGAGGGCAGTGACGCGGTGCTCTCCGGCCCGCCTGCCAACAGCACCCTGCCGGGGCAAACGGCGGGACAAATGCGGGCCTCCATTTTGTTCTGCGCGCCCCTGCTGGCAAGGCTGGGCCGCGCCGAGACCAGCCTGCCCGGCGGGTGCCGCATCGGGGCCCGGCCCATCGACCTGCATCTGGCAGGGCTGGCAAAAATGGGAGCGGTGGAGCTGGAAGCTGGGGAAGGGCGGCTGGTGCTGACGGCTCCCTCCGGCCTGCACGGGGCCGAGATCACCCTGCGTTTTCCCAGCGTGGGAGCCACCGAGACGCTTCTGCTGGCCGCTGCCTGTGCCAAGGGCAGGACCATCCTGCGGGGGGCGGCCCGGGAACCGGAGATCGCCGACCTGGCCGCTTTTCTGAACCGGTGCGGCGGCTGCATCGAGGGGGCGGGCACCTCCACCCTCCGCATCGAAGGGCGGCGGGGGCTTTCCGGGTGCTGTTTTTCGCCCCTGCCCGACCGCATTTTTGCTTCCACGCTGGCCTGCGGCTGTGCGGCGGCGGGCGGCCGGGTGGAACTGACCGGCTGCGCCCCCGCGCTCTATGCGCCGGTGCTGGAAATTCTGGGACAAATGGGGTGCCGGGTGGAACCGGCAGGGGATACGGTGCGAATTTCCCGCTTTGGGCGGCTGCACGGGGCAGGCCGGGTGTTCACCGGGGCCTATCCGGCCCTTGCCACCGATGCCGCCCCGCTGCTGGCGGCGGCAATGCTCTGTGCCGACAGCGAGAGCAGCATCGAGGACGTGATCTTTGAGCGCCGGTTCGGCTGTGCCGAGGGTTTTTGCCGCCTGGGCGCACAGGCCGAAGCGGCGGGCAGGGTGCTGACCATTGCGCCGGGCGGCCTTTTGCGCGGTACAGAGGTGGAGGCCCCCGACCTGCGGGGCGGGGCGGCACTGGTGCTGGCGGGGCTTGCGGCCCGGGGAACCACGGTCATCACCCACCCGGCGCATATCGACCGGGGATATGCCGGATTTACAGAGATTTTGGCCGGTTTGGGGGCGCAAATTCGGCGGGAATCGGCCACGGGAAACGGGACGGTGAAAAAAACCTCTGCAAAAAAACAAATTTGTCTTGCAATCGGGGCAAAAAGATGATACGATACAGTTATATAAGTATAGTATCGAACTCTTCTTGTGCGAAAAGCGCAGGTTTACGATAACATATCCGATGGAGGACAAAAGTTATGGCACTCATGCTCGATGAAGAAATGGATGAAAATGTTACGACGATCAAGGTCATTGGTGTGGGCGGCGGCGGCGGCAACGCAGTCAACCGCATGGTCAGCGACGGTCTGCAGGGCGTAGAATTTATTGCAATGAACACCGACCAGCAGGCGCTGGCCAAGAACCATGCTGCCACCAAGGTGCAGCTGGGCTCCAAGCTCACCAAGGGCCGCGGCGCGGGCGCTGATCCCGAGATCGGCCAGCGTGCTGCCGAGGAAAGCAAGGACGAGATCGCAAATGCCCTGAAGGGCTCCCAGATGGTCTTTATCACCGCCGGTATGGGCGGCGGCACCGGCACGGGTGCGGCTCCTGTTGTGGCCGAGGTGGCACACGATCTGGGCATCCTGACCGTGGGCATCGTCACCAAGCCCTTTTCCTTTGAGGGCAAGCGCAAGATGGGCCTGGCAGAGCAGGGCATTGCAAACCTGCTCATGCACGTTGACAGCCTGATCGTGATCCCGAATGAGCGCCTGAAGATGATCAGCCAGGAAAAGATCACCCTGATGAACGCCTTCCAGGCTGCCGATAATGTGCTGCGTCAGGGCGTGGAGTCCATCTCTGCCCTGATCAATGTGCCCGCCTTCATCAACCTGGACTTCGCCGATGTGCGCTCCATTATGAAGGATGCCGGTTACGCCCACATGGGCGTGGGCAGCGCCAAGGGTGCAGGCAAGGCAGAGAACGCCGCCAAGGCTGCGATCTCCTCTCCGCTGCTGGAAACCAGCATTGCCGGTGCACACGGCGTGATCATCAACATCACCTCCAGCCCCGATATCGGCCTGGAGGATGTCGAGACCGCTGCCGGTCTCATCACCCAGAGCGCTCACCCCGATGCAAACATCATCTGGGGTACTGCGTTCGATGAGAACCTGTCCGATGAGATGCGCGTTACCGTTGTGGCCACCGGCTTTGACAACAAGGCCGCCGATGGCCTGCGCAGCAGCCTGAACAACGCCGCCGGTGCCGGTGCTTCCACCCCCAGCGCAGTGTTCAGTTCTGATGTGTCCGGCGCGGGTGCCGCAAAGCAGCAGCCTACTGCCGCCGCAAACAGCGCTGCAAAGCCGGTGGAGGAAGAAAGCAGCGACAACCGTTACTACGATGAGCTGCTGGCGATCCTGAATAAGCGCAAGTAAGTTTGTAAGTTACAGTGTGAACCGCCCGGGAGGGGGCGTGGTCTCTTGCGCGCGTGAGCGGGAGGAGCAGAGATGGTACCAAACGACATCTGGCTGCGCACCGAATGGCTGAGCTGCCGCAGGACCAGTGTGTTGCGCTGTGTGGAGCGTTATTGTGCCGCCGCTGCCCGTGAATACCGCCGCGCTCTGCGCAGGGTGCAGGAAGTGGAGGAAATGATGGCGCAGGTCGAACCGGAAACCGGGAGACGGCTCCCGAGCCAGCCCGCTCAGGCGGAGCTGTTGAACCGCCGTCTTGCCGCTGCCAATGCGGAGATCCGCCGTTACCAGACCCGGCTTTACGCCTGTGAGCGGGAGATGGTGGCACTGCGGCAGGAGAACGCCGAGCTGGAAGCTCTGTGTGAGCAGGCGCGGGCAAACAGCCTGCTGCCGCCCGTGCCCCCGCAGCCCAAGGTGCTGGAACAGCCCGGCCTGCCGGTGATCGTGTTCCACCCGGCGGCGGATGCCCCCAAGGCAGAGCAGCCCCAGCCGGATGTTGTACCGGAGCAGAGCGCACCGGAGCAGAAGCCTGCCCTGCAGGCCGCACCGCCGGAACCGGAGGAGGAACGCTGCCCCTTTGCGCAGCCGGACTGGAAGCCCACCACGGCACTCGACCATCAGGCGGTGGATCTGGTACATCAGCTGGAAAGCTTAATGACTGTATAACAAAAAGACGATGCACAAACGCTGTGCATCGTCTTTTTTGCGTCTTGGGGATGTTACCGCACGGCGCTGGTGCGGTGTTCCATGAGGTAGGTGGCCTTCAAGTCGGCAATGTGGAGCTTGACGGCAAGCGGGTATTTGTCGTAAGCCTCCGAGATGGCGAAGCAGCCGCCCTTGGCCGCATCGTCAAAGCCGCCCATGTGCCAGCGGATGGCCACCGCTTCCTCGACCTTCAGCTTCATAAACCGCTCGATCAGGAACACGCTCTTTTCGCCGTGGCCATAGGGGAACAGATCCTCCACGCTGTAGCTGGGCACCTTTTCCCACTGGCCGGTGGCATCGTTCTTTACATTGCGGGTGCCCTTTTTGTAGTAGTTGGCCTTGCACAGATCGTGCAGCAGAGCACAGATGGCATAGCTCTCCTCACTCTCGCCCTCGGTGAAAAAGCCGTCGTGGAGGGCATGGTAGACGTTCAGGCTGTGCATACACAGCCCGCCGTCACAGGCCCCGTGGAACCGGGTGGAGGCCGGAGCCGAGAAGAAATCCGTCTTGTTGTCCAGCCAGTCCAGCAGCTTTTCGCTGCCCGGGCGGGAGACATGCTGATGCCAGATCTGCAAAAACTCCTCGCGGTAGTCCATCTTACAGCTCCAGATCTTCCAGAATGCCCTTGAGGATGGCCAGCTCTTCGCCGCTCAAGGAAATGCCCTTGCCCATGCGGGTGCCGTCCGGGGACCAATCGCGGATGTCGTACTTGGGTTCGCCGTCGTTCCAGCTGATGAGGTTGAGCTGGCGCTCCCAGCCGCGGGGCCGCTGAGACAGCACTGCAATGCGCTGGACCACTTCGTATTTGATTTCTGCCATGTTTCCTTACCTGCCTTTGCTTTGTTTGTTATCATAATATAAGAACGCGGCGAAGATTTCAACAGGTAATTGGAAAATAATTTGAAAATTTTAAATTTACCTGCAGGAGCCGTAAGCGATATCCGCAAAACGGAACGTCCTGCCAAAGGCTCCCCTGCGAGGGGAGCTGGCGCGCGGAGCGTGACGGAGGGGGTCAACCATAAGGCTCCTCTTCCCGCAGGCGAACCAGTTCTTTTACCGCCTCCGGGTCATCCGGTGCGGGCTGGCGGTTGTTTCGCTTCTGCTCGGTGCTGAACAGCCCGGGGGCATACTGCGCCATTACCCCGGGTGTATTTCCTGCCAGAAATTCCTTGGCGTTTTTCTGCATGCAGGCTGCCGGTGTGCCGTCCGTCATGGGAACTGCCTGGATCGGCGGCAGATCCGGTTCCGGCGGCGGCAGCTGCACCTCCGGGCTGTCCGGCTGGCTGGGCAGTGCCCCCAGCGGCGGGCTCACCCGGCTGGATGTGGGGCCGACATGCTTTTGCTTGTGGGACATAAGAAACACCTCCGCACTTAATGTGTGCGGAGGTGTGGTCGTTTATGCGGGAAAGGGGTGAAACCCCTCAGTCAATGCTTCGCATTGCCAGCCCCCCTAGTAGTGGGGCCTCTGGCGTTGCATGGAGTTTGGTGAGTTCCCCTTTGTGCGCAGGCTGAACCGCTCTGCCAAGGCCTCCCCTACCAGGGGAGGTGGCAAAGCCGATAGGCTTTGTCGGTGGGGTTACGTCACAATTTCCACCCAGCTGCCCCCGCTCCGCTCCTTGTGCACGACCACCTGCCGGTCGATGCGGTCCTTCAGAGCGGCGACATGGGAGATGATGCCCACCAGCCGGTCGCCTTCGGTCAGGCCGGAGAGCACCCGGATGGCCTGCTCCAGCGATTCCTCATCCAGCGAGCCGAAGCCCTCATCGAGGAAGAGGGTGTCCAGCCGGATGCCGCCTGCGGTGCTCTGGACTTCATCAGAAAGACCCAGGGCCAGCGCCAGCGAGGCCTTGAAGCTCTCGCCGCCGGACAGGGTCTTGACACTGCGGCGGGTGCCGTTGTAGTGGTCGATGACTCCCAGGTCAAGGCCCGACTGGCTGCGCTGGTTCTCGGCACCGATGCGCTCCAGCTCGTACTGGCCCGCCGTCATCTGCATCAGGCGGGTGTTGGCGTGGACAAGGATGCGGTCGAGGTAATTCATCTGGATGTAGGCCTCCAGCCTGATCTTCTGCTTGCTGCTCAGGGTGCCGCCCGCCGTGGAGGCCAGCGCGTTTACCCACTGCCAGCGGCCATCCAGCGCGTCCCGCTGGTCGGCAAGCTTCCGGTGATCGGCCAGCGCCCTCCGGTTGGGGAGCAGCCGGGCGTTCAGGTCTTTCTCCTGTGCGGCAAGGGCTTTGCGCCGGGCCAGCAGCTCGTTCTGCTCTGCCTTGAGCGCCGCGATCATCTGGGGCTGCGCGATCTGCTCCGCAGCCTGCCGGGCTTCCAGTGTCTGCACCGCAGCCTGGGCGGCGGCAGCAGCCTGCTGGGCTGCCGTCACCTGCGCTTCCAGAGCGGTGCGTTGCTCTGCCTGCGCTTTGCGTTGGGCTTCCAGCTCTTTTTTGCGGCGGCAGTCGGTATGGTTTTTGGTCTGGCGCTGCTTCAGGTCAGCCTGTGCGGTGTGCAGAGCATCGTTCTCCTCGGCCAGCGCAGTTCTGAGCAGGCTCACGGTCAGGGGCACCGGCCTCTCGGGCGAAGTGAACCGTTCAGGCAGGAGCGCTTCGGCATCCTTCCGCAGCTGGGCGCGGCCCTCCTGCTCCCGCGTCAGTGCTTCCCGCGCGGCGGCACTGGCCTCCTGTGCGGCGCTGTCGGCCTGGGCGGCGGCCTGCTTGGCTTGGTTCACCTGCACTTCGGTGGGGGCGGTGCGGGGCAGGTGGGCTTTGGCCGGGTGGTGGGTGCTGCCGCAGACAGGGCAGGCGGCACCCTCTTCCAGCGTCTGAGCCAGCAGGCCCGCCTGCGCATCCAGAAAAGCCCGTTCCAGCGTGTCACGGGCAGAATGGGCTTCGGTCTGTCTGTCCGCCGCCTGCCGGTAGGCCTCCTGCGCGGCGCGTGCGGCGGTATTCCGGTGCTGGCACTCTGTCAGGCTCCGGGCCAGCTCGTTCAGCGCGGTTTCCCGCTGGGCAAGGCGGGCCGCTTCTGCCTCCAGCTCCACCCGGCGGGTGTCGGCATCGGCCAGTGCGGCAAGCTCTGCTTCAGAGGCCGTGAGTGCCGCATCCAGTGCTTCCAGCGTTTTGCGCCGGGTGCTGGCCTTGGCGGATTCCAGCTGGGCGGTGCTTCGGGCCTTGGCCAGCTCTCCGGCAACCTCCTGCCGCTGGCGCTCTGCCTGCTCTGCTGCACCCAGCGTGGTCTGTAACGTGCTCAATTGCCTGTCCAGCGCAGCCAGCGCGTCTGCGGCCTGTGCGGCGGCGGCTTCCTGCCGGGCGGTCAGCCCCTCCAGCAGGGTGGCCACTGCGTCCGGCGGCATCTGCGCCGAGAGCGCCCCCAGCACTTCGGCCTCCGGGTCTGCGGCATCATACGAGATGCCCGCAAGCACTGCGTCCAGCTTTGCATTCAGGGCGGCGCGTCGGGCTGTGAGGGCGGAGTTTTCCTCGGCCAGCGCCTCCTGCAGTTTCTGGTAGCGCTGGGTGCGGAACAGCTTCCGGAAGATCTTGCTCCGCTCCTCGGTGGTGGCATTGAGCAGCCGGGTGAACTGTCCCTGCGCGATCATGGCAATCTGGGAAAACTGGTTGTAGTCCAGTCCGATGATATCAATGACAGCGGCAGTCACCTCCTTGGCTTTGGTCACAGGCGGGCGGCCGTCGGCATAGGTCAGGGCGGCATCTGCTTTTTCAGTGGTGAATCCCTCGCCCCGGGCCTTGGGGCGCAGATACTCCGGGTTGCGCCGGACGGTGTACCGCTGCCCCCGCACCTCAAATTCCAGCTCCACAAAGGTGGGGGTGCCGGGGTCTGCATATTTGCTGCGGAGCATGGCCCCATCCCGCACGCCGCCGCTGGAATGATCGTACAGTGCGTAGGTGATGGCATCGAACAGGGTGGTCTTGCCCGCGCCGGTGTCACCGGTGACAAGGTAGAGCCCGCCTCTGCCCAATTGCTCCAGCGGCAGGGTGGTGGTGCCTGCATAGGGGCCAAAGGCCGAGAGGGTCAGCTTGAGCGGTCTCATGCGTCCTCCTCCTTCCAGATGCTTTCAATGAGCTGCTGGCAGAATGCCGCCTGCTCATCGGTCAGGGGTTGGTTGTTCTGCAGCTGGTAAAAATCCGCAAAGTGCTCCAGCGGTGTTTCCTGTTCGGCCTTTGCGGGGGCATCCAGCTCCTGCCGAGTCTGGGTGCGGCGGTTGTCGTAATCCAGCCGCATCAGGTTGGGGTAGATGACCCGCAGGCGGGCCAGTGCCTCGGGGATGTCCTGCTCATCGGTCAGGGTGATGTGCAGGTAGTCGTCCACGGCGGTGCCCTCGTAATTGCGGCGGTCGGTCAGCTCCATATAGCTGCCGCGCAGCTCCCGCAGATCGTGCCGGGGCACCAGCGGTTCGGCGGCAATGGTCACGCTGCCCTTTTCGCCCAGCTCCACAAAGGTCACGCTCTTGTGCTGGCTGGCCTCCGAGAAGGAATACTTCAGCGGTGTTCCGCAGTAGCGCAGGGTATCTCGGCCCACCTTCTGGGGGCTGTGCAGATGCCCCAGCGCCACATAGTCGAACTTGTCGAACAGGGCGGCATCCACCCAGTCGATGCCGCCCACGCTGGGCTCCTCGCTCTCGCAGGAGGCAGCTCCTGCCACGAACTGATGTGCCACCAGCACACTGCGGCGGGCCGGGTCAGGCGAACAGTGATCCAGCACGCAGGCAAGGGCATCGTTGTAGCTCTCAATGGGCGCGTCCGGCCAGACGTGCCGCACCATAGCGGGCTTCAAAAAGGGCAGTAAGTACAGATCGACCGGGCCGTGTGCGTCGGTGAGGGTGATGGGCTCCGGCGGCCCGGAAAACACCGGTGAGACGTAGACCCTGCTTTCGGCCAGCAGGGCAGAGCCAAAGGCCACCCGGTCGGCGGAATCGTGGTTGCCCGAGATGGCGAACACCGGCAGCTCCCGGCGGGAAAGCTCGGTGAGGAACCAGTCCAGCAGGCGGACCGCCTCGGCAGGCGGCACGGGTTTGTCGTACAGGTCACCGGCCAGCAGCACGGCATCCACGGGGCGGGAATCGAGCAGGGATAAGATCTGCTCTAAAATATAGCGCTGGTCGTCCAGCATGGAGAACTCGCAGACCCGTTTGCCCAGGTGCAGGTCGGAGAGGTGGAGAAAACGCATGGGGAAGCCCCCTTTCTAAAAGGATGGCTCTATTATACCACGGAATGTTCTCTTTTGCGTGCCAAAAGAGAACCAGAAAAGCACCCGCTACTTTCGAAGCGCGGGAGGCACGAACTAGGGGCTGCTCGCCCCTAGTAACCCCAAAGCAGAGGGCTCCGAACAAAAATGCTGGAGATTCCCGCCTGTCGGCGTGAAGATCTCTTAACCGCATTTTTGCCCGGAGCCGATTGAAATTTTTAACTAGCGGGGAACAGCTTCTCCCAGGTGGCTTTACCCACAGCACCGTCAGCGTTCAGGCCATTGCGGCGCTGGAACCGCTGAACAGCGGCGGCAGTCCGGGAGCCGAACTTTCCGTCCGTGCCGATCTTCTCCCCCAGCGTGTTGAGCTTCTGCTGGATGAGCCGGATGGTGCCGCCGGACATACCGGTGCGCATCACGATGCCGGGATAGGGCACCGCCAGCCCGTGCTTTGCGGTGTACTTTGCGTAAAGGGCATTCCAGGTGTTGGCCCCGACTTTGCCGTCCATGTTCATACTGTTCCGGAGCTGGAATTCTTTCACGGCGTTTTCGCTCCTGGTGCCAAAGTGGCCGTCTATGGTCAGTGCGGGGTAATAGCTGCACTGGTCACGCACGCCGTTCAGCCAGGTCTGCACCAGAGCTTCGTCCGGGCCGTAGGAGCCCTTTTGGATCAACGAATAATAAGCGGGGATCGCCATTGTGGTCACACTCCTTCCACGACAGCGTATGCAGCGCTGTGGGGAGGTGTGCCATAGCGTTTTTGCCCTCTCCGTCTTTGCTTCGCGCCTGAGAGGGCGAGGCTGTTTCGACCAGCACCTGATCCTCCCGGCTTGCCGTCACCCGCTGCCACCACTCCACACACTTGAACCGCACCACATACGACCCACACACCAGATCGTTTTCCTCCGGCAGGGCGTAGGTGCCGCAGGCAGAGCGGCACAGCCCCGGGTAGAGCACGCACCACCAGTTTTTGCCGTGGCGGGCGTTGCCGCCCAGGTCGATGCGCAGAGCTTGATACCGCCCGGCGGGCAGGATGCCGGTGGAATAGCGGGTGGTATCAAAGTACATTTCCACCAGCTGTACCGTAACGGTGGAAAAGATCCCCCGCCTTGCCAGCACGGCCCGGGCCGTCAGCTCCAGCGCGGGCAGGTTCTCTGCCGCCCAGCGCAGGGCGGCAGGCTTGTCCTGTGCGGTGCAGTGGGCATCGGCGTAGGCCAGAATGGCATCCCGCACGGCGAGCTTGGCGGTCTGGTCGGCAGGGGAATCGCTGTCGGCCCGGATGTGGAAGCGCAGGGTGTCGGCACAGAGGAGGGCCCCGGTGTCCAGCTGTGCCTGCCCCCAGCGCAGAGCAGCAGGCAGGGTGCTCAGAAGCAGCGCAAGGGAAAGCACGGCGCACCCCAGCGCCATCTCACGGCGGGTGAGCGTGCGGGCAAAGAATGGCAGCATAAAAACAGGCCCCTTTTCTGGAAATGATAACCAGAGAATGGGCCTGTTTGACACATTTTATTCTGATACTTGATTTTTGCAGTGAAGTCTGACTGTAATGCCAAGGGCTCCCCCTTCGGGGGAGCTGGCAATGCGAAGCATTGACTGAGAGGGTTGCTCCTTTTAGTTCTTCAGAGACTGCATGGGAGCCGGCAGGCGGCCGCCGCGGTTGATGAACACCGAGGGGTCACGCTGATTCACCGGCATGATGGGACCATAGCCCAGCAGACCGCCGAAATCCAGGATCTCGCCTGCCTTGCGGCCGATGGCGGGAATGACGCGGACGGCGGTGGTCTTGCTGTTCACCATGCCAATGGCGGCTTCGTCGGCGATCAGGGCGCTGATGACAGCGGGGGTAGTATCGCCGGGGATGATGACCATATCGATGCCCACCGAGCAGACAGCCGTCATGGCCTCCAGCTTCTCGATGGTCAGGCAGCCGCACTCGGCGGCGTGGATCATGCCGTCGTCCTCGCTGACGGGGATAAAGGCACCGGAGAGGCCGCCCACATGGTTGGAGGCCATCACGCCGCCCTTCTTCACAGCATCGTTCAGCAGGGCCAGGCAGGCCGTGGTGCCGCAGCAGCCGCAGGTCTCAAGGCCCATCTCTTCCAGAATGTTGGCCACGCTGTCACCCACAGCAGGGGTGGGGGCCAGCGAAAGGTCGATGATGCCCGCAGGCACGCCCAGAGCCTTGGAGGCCAGATTGGCCACCAGCTGGCCCACGCGGGTGATCTTGAAGGCGGTGCGCTTGACCAGCTCCGCTACCTCGTCGATGGGGGCATCCTTGGGCAGCTTTGCCAGCGCGGCGCGCACAGCGCCGGGGCCGGAAACGCCGACGTGGATCTCACAGTCGGGCTCGCCGGGGCCGTGGAATGCACCGGCCATGAAGGGATTGTCCTCGGGTGCGTTGCAGAACACCACCAGCTTTGCCGCGCCGATGCACTGGCGGTCGGCGGTCAGCTCGCTGGCCTTCTTCACGGCTTCGCCCATCAGCTTGATGGCATCCATGTTCAGGCCTGCCTTGGTGGCACCGATATTCACCGAGCTGCACACGATGTCTGTCTCGGCCAGTGCGCGGGGGATGGACTCGATCAGGCGGCGGTCACCGGCCGAGAAGCCCTTGTGCACAAGGGCAGTGTAGCCGCCCACAAAGTTCACGCCCACCTTCTTGCCTGCGGCATCCAGTGCCTTGGCAAAGTCCACGGGGTCTGCATCGGGGCAGGCACCCAGCAGCATGGCAATGGGGGTGACGCTGATCCGCTTGTTGATGATGGGAATGCCGTACTCGGCGCTGATATGCTCCACGGCGGGCACCAGATCGGCTGCCTTGGTGGTGATCTTGTTGTAAATCTTTTCGCAGGCCTTCTTCGGGTCCGGATCAATGCAGTCCAGCAGGCTGATGCCCATGGTGACCGTGCGCACGTCCAGATTGTCCTGCGTGAACATCTCGATGGTCTCGAGGATGTCGCCGGTATTCATCATGCTCATAAGAGTATCCTTTCTGAACCTCTCCGTCCTTGCTTCGCAATGCCACCTCTATTCAGGGAGCTGGCGCAAAGCGTCTGAGAGGTCTTGTCTGTTAGATGGTATGCATCGCGTCAAAAACTTCCTGGCGGGTCAGATTGATCTGCATCCCCATCTCCTTGGCCAGAGCATCGGTGCGGGCGTGCAGCTCCTCATGGCTGACGCTGCACTTGGAGATATCCACCAGCATGATCATGGCAAACATGCCCTGCAGAACGCTCTGGGTCACATCCTCAATGTTGATGTTCAGCTCGCAGCAAAGGGCGGCCACTTTGGCAACAACGCCCACGGTATCGTGTCCGATGACAGTGATAAACGCTTTCATATTCCTTACCCCCATTGTTTCTGGTAAAAACCCCTCAGGCGCTTCGCGCCAGCCCCCCTGGTAGTGGGGCCTCTGGCGTTGCGTGGAGTTTTGCAAGTTCCCCGTTCCGCACAAACTGTATCATTCTGCCAAGGCCGCCCCTATTAGGGGAGGTGGCAAAGCCGTCAGGCTTTGACGGAAGGGTTTAATTTCAGTATAGCAGATTTGCCGATTTTTGAACACTCTTTTTGGAAAAAAGAGCAGTTTTCAGGCGGAAAAGACATTCTATACTGCTTTGATGTAAAAAACAAGATGCAAAGCGGCGATTCTTGTGCTATACTGAAAAATAACAGCGGGGCAGGTACGCCCGCCCGTGCAAAACAAAGGAGAAACGACCATGGAACAGCTTTTGAAGATTCTGGAAGACAATGCGCGGCTGCCCATTGAGGACATTGCCACCATGCTGAATAAATCCCCCGCCGAGGTGGCGGCTATGATCGACCTGGCCCGGGCGCAGGGCATCATCAAGGGCTACAAGACCCTTGTGGACTGGGAAAAGGCCGGGGTGAACCGGGTGGAAGCAGTCATCGAGCTGAATGTCAGCCCCAAGAAGAGCCGCGGCTTTGATGAGATCGCAGCCACCATTGCTGCCTTTGACGAGGTGGAGAGCGTGCTGCTGATGAGCGGCGGCTACGACCTGCAGCTGGTCATCAAGGGCCAGACCTTCCAGGAGATCGCCCTGTTCGTGGCAAAGCGCCTGAGCCCGCTGGACGATGTGCTGTCCACTGCCACCCATTTTGTCCTGCGTACCTATAAAAAAGAGGGCCGCCTGTATCAGGACGAAGAGATCGATGAAAGAGAGTGCACGGTTCTGTGATGGATTACGATAAACTGATCGCGCCTGCCGCACGGGAGATGCGCCCCTCCGGCATCCGCAAATTCTTCGATCTGGCCGCTGATATGCCCGAGTGCATCAGTCTGGGCGTGGGCGAGCCGGATTTCAAAACACCGTGGGCTGTGCGGGAAGCAGGCATTGAGAGCCTGGAGCATGGCCGCACCCGCTACACCGCCAACGCAGGCCTGAAAGAGCTGCGGGCGGAGATCTGCAGATATCTGGAGCGCCGGATGCACCTGCACTACGACCCCCTGCGGGAGGTGCTGGTGACCGTGGGCGGCAGCGAAGCCATTGATATGTGCATCCGCACCATCGTGCAGCCCGGGGATGAGGTGATCATCCCGGAGCCCTGCTTTGTCTGTTATGAGCCCATCACCACCCTGTCCGGCGGTGTGCCGGTGCATGTGCCCTGCCGCCAGGAGGATGAGTTCCGCCTCAGGCCAGAGGCCCTGAAAGCCGCCATCACCCCCAGGACCAAGCTCCTTATCATGCCGTTCCCCAACAACCCCACCGGTGCAGTGATGGAGCGGGAGGATCTGGAAGCCATTGCGGAGGTCCTGCGGGATACCAACGTCATGGTGCTTTCGGATGAGATCTACGCCGAGCTGAACTACGGCCTGCGGCCCCATGTCTCCATTGCCACCCTGCCCGGCATGGCCGAGCGGACCATTGTGGTGAATGGTTTTTCCAAAAGCTATGCCATGACCGGCTGGCGCTTGGGCTATGCCTGCGGCCCGGCTCCCATCATCAAAATTATGACCAAGATCCACCAGAGCGCCATTATGAGCGCCCCCACCACCAGTCAGTATGCGGCCATCACCGCCCTGCGGGAGTGCGACGGTGAGATCGACAAGATGCGGGACGAGTACAACATGCGCCGCCGTCTGGTGGTGCACGGCTTTAACTCTATGGGTCTGACCTGCTTTGAGCCGCGGGGCGCGTTCTACGCCTTCCCCTGCATCAAGAGCACCGGTATGACCAGCCAGGAGTTCTGCACAAAGCTGCTGGAGCAGAAGCATGTTGCGCTGGTGCCCGGCGATGCCTTTGGCGCATCCGGCGAGGGCTATTGCCGTGTTTCCTATGCTTACAGCGTGGAGCACCTGACCGAGGCCATGAAGCGCATCCGGGAGTTCCTGAAAGAAAACGGCATCAACAGCGGAGAGCAGTGAGGAGGAAGAACGATGGCAAAACTGAACTGCGTGACCGTTCTGGCCCCGGCCAAGCTGAATCTGGCGCTGGATGTAGTGGGCCTGCTGCCCAACGGCTACCATAACCTGGATATGACGATGCAGGCCATCACCCTGTACGAGCGGGTGGTGCTGCGCCGCAGCCAGAACCTGAGCCTGACCCTGCCGGGCAGCCCGGTGGCCGCCAACGATTCCAACACGGCCATCAAGGCGGCGCTGGCCTTCTTCCACTATACCGGCCTGCTGGCGGGTGTAGAAATCACCATTTACAAGAATGTGCCGGTGCGTGCCGGTATGGCGGGCGGCAGCGCCGATGCCGCCGGTGTGCTGGTGGGCCTGAACGTCCTTTACGGCGCAAAGCTCTCCATGAGTGAGCTCTGCGCGCTGGGGGCAAAGATCGGCGCGGATGTGCCCTTTGCCCTGATGGGCGGCACCTGCCGGGTGCAGGGCGTGGGCGATGTGATGAAAGCCCTGCCGCCCTGCCCGGACTGCTGGTTCACGGTGGTCATGCCCGATTACGGCGTTTCCACCCCGGAAGCCTTTGCCGCTTATGACAAAGTGGGCAGCAGCACCCACCCCGATTGCGAAGCCCAGGAAAAGACGATCCGCGCCGAGGATCTGGCGGGTGTGTGTGCCGCCGCAGGCAACGCGCTGGAGGAATGCAGCGGTGCCAGAGACAACGAGGCCATCAAGACCGCGTTGAAAGAGAATGGCGCTGTCACTGCCCTGATGACCGGCAGCGGCGCGGCTGTGTTTGGCATCTTTGAGAGCGAAGATGCTGCCCGAAGCGCCGCCGAGGCTGTCAGGGCACAGTGGCCGCAGGTGTATGTGGCCCGGCCCGATCGGGGCGGCGCGCGGGTCATCAGCCCGAAGTGGATGCTGTAACATGCATAACCTCCTTTCCAATGGGGAAAACTGCCCAAAGGAAAGGAGGTCTTTTTGTGCAGACCTTTTATAAAGTGTGCCTGATCCTGATGATCATTGGCGGCATCAACTGGGGGCTTGTGGGCCTGTTCCAGTTTGACTTTGTGGGCTGGCTGCTGGGCGGCAGCAGCTCCATCTGGTCGCGCATCGTGTTTACGGTGGTGGGCGTGGCCGCTGTCTGCGGCATCCCGGGGCTGTTTGCAGAGGAAACGGAAGAATGAAAAACGGCTGCTGCACGGAAAATGTGCAGCAGCCGTTTTTGTGGATCATTCAGTTATCCCAACCCACCAGATCGGGCAGGGTAAGGGTCTCGTCCGAGCAGTGGGGGTCTGCGGGGCCGTCGGTGGGGGCGGTGGCCTTTTCCACAGCCCGCACGATCTCGCTGATGGCGGCGCAGTCCTCGGGCAGGTCGGTCTGGCTGCGGCCCGAGTGGGTGAACAGGATCTTGCCCAGATGGCCCACCACCAGCGTCAGCGGCAGCAGCTGAGGGGCTTTGGTGTCGTAGTGGTAACCGGCATCTCTGGCGGCTTTGTAGATCTTCTGGGCCGCAAAGCTCCAGCTCAGCAGGCCGCGGGTCTGCTCTACGCCCAGGTAGCCGTACAGCACGCCGGGGCCGTCGCAGATGACAGGAAAGGGGAAATCTGAGCCGTGGGTGGTCTTAGCCACCGCCTGCGCCGAGGAACGCACCACACAGACAAGCCGTGCCCCCTTGAGCTGGGGCAGCGTTTTCAGGTAGCGGGTGATATATTCGCGGCTGACAGGGTGATCGAACCCGGGCAGGAAGATCATGCACAGCGGATGCTCCCCCTCGCACAGGGCGTAAAAATCATTGCCCGGCACCGTGGGGGTGTCGTAGGTGAAACGGGGGATGCTCGTCCCCACAAGATGTTCGCTTTTCATACCGCAATGCACATCCTTTCCATCATCACCAAAACCTCTCCGTCATTGCTGCGCAATGTCACCTCTCCTGATAGGGGAGCTGGCGCGTCAGCACCTGAGAGGTCGTCCTATAAAAAAATCCACACACTGGCCTTGTGGCAGGCCAGCGGTGGATGCAATGCTATAAAAAGATCCCGCCCGGTCGTCTGCGGCAATCAAACCTACCCTTACGGACAGGTGGGTGCCCTGTCGCCGGATTCACGCTTCCTCATCGAACCTCCATGGTCGACCCATGGCGGGGAGGTCTGCAATCCGCCGGAGAACTCCGGGCTCCCGTTGAATGATTAGTAGGATCATATAAACCGCAACAAATCGCGCCGGGCAGGAAGTCTTGCCTGGGAATCTGTCTGTGCAGGGGAATTACTCGATCTCGAACTGGTCGCTCAGGCGCTGCTCAAACAGCTTGCTGACTTCCATCAGAGTCTCGTCATCCTCCACAACGTCCAGATATTCGCCCTCGCTGTCCTCGCCCACGCTCAGGATGACCAGCTGTGCGTCCTCGTTGACATCCTCTTCATCCTCTGCGTATTCGACAACTGCAAGGTAATGCACGCCCTTATGGTCCAGTGCATCGATCACTTCAAACGTGACCTCATTGCCGTCCTCATCCTCAAGAGTCATCAGATCGGGCTGATATTCCTCTTCGGTGTTCGGGTTCTTGATCTCTTCTGCCATAAGATACGTTCTCCTGTCTATCCAAACCCAATCAAAGGGATGGTACTCAAATAAAATTACGCACACAGCCCGGGATCTGCTGCGTTCCCGCCGTCCCTTGCTGTGCTTATAGTGTAGCGTTTTTTTGCCTGCTCGTCAAGATGTTTTTCACACAGAAAATGCACGACAAATTTTCACGCATTTCCCTCTCGCTTCCCGGGCAGAAATATGCTATACTGAATTCTGCGTATCTCCCGCGTGCGGGGGAACTGCTATCAGAATATGAACGGAGGGATCTGTTTATGAATAAGACCTGTGTCCGGCTGGCGGCGCTGCTGCTGGCCGTGAGTTTTGCACTGTCCGGCTGCAGCCTTGTGAAAAACATCGGCGGCAGCAGCGGAGCCGGAACAAAGACCATCACCCGCCCGGCGGTGGAATCAGCTGAGCTGCAGTTCACCCACCCGGCAGCGGGGGAACCCGTGGCGGTGTTCGATACCACGGCGGGTGTGTTCCGGGCGGTGCTCTTCCCGGAGCAGGCCCCGCAGGCCTATGATAACTTTGTGGGTCTGGTGCAGGCGGGCTACTATAACGGCCTGACCGTGACCCGTGTGGAGCAGGACTTTGTGGTGGAGGCCGGTCAGGGTGCTGACGGCAAGGGCACCACTATCTGGAATGGCAGCCGCTACCCGGCTGAGGCCACCGACAAGCTCCACCATTATTCCGGTGCCCTGTGCATGGCGGCGGACTCCTCCGGCAAGTGCGCCAGCGTCTTTTATATCATGTCCACTCTGCCCGGCGGGGATTCCATCACCCAGGAACTCACCGACCAGATGAACAGTGCAGGCTACCGCGCTGAGGTCGTTTCGGCCTATCAGACCGTTGGCGGCGCACCCTACCTCGACTACACCGATACCGTGCTGGGCCAGGTGTACGAGGGGATGGACGTGGTGGACACCATCGCTCAGGCCGCCGTGGATGAGAACCAGAAGCCCACGGAAACGATCACCATCAACAGCGTCAGCATTGAGACATATCAGGCGCAGTAACAACTGAAAATGACAAAACCGGCTTTCCTGTGGCAGTAGGAAAGCCGGTTTTGTGCTGAATGGAGAGAATGGGGAATATATCGGTCAGCGGGAAAGGCCGCTGACCCCACTGGCAATGACACCGCCGTCCATGACGATGTCCGTGCCGGTGAGATAACCGAGCCGTTCGTCCAGCAACAGGGCATACAGCGCGGCGATCTCTTCTGGCCTGCCGTTCCGCTTGAGGGCGGAATGGGCGGTAAAAGTCTGGGCTTCGGCGCTTTCCAACTGGCCCATGGGGGTATCAAAGTTGCCGGGGGTCACACTGAGGCAGCGTACCCCTTTGGCACCAAAGCGGGCGGCATCGGTTTTGGCAAACCAGATGACGAAATGCTTGCTGATGGAGTAGGCCACACCGGTGCGGGCGTTTTTGGGCATCAGGTTGATGCGGGTCATCATCTTTTTCAAAAATTTTTCCCGGTCGGTACGGGCGAGGGGATAGACCCGCTTTGGCATGATGAAGGAAGGCGAGAGATAGGCACTCATGCTGGATGTATCAATGACACAGCCGCCCGGGGCCATGACCGGGTAAAAGGCATCATTGATGTTGACTGTGCCCAGCGCGTTGGCGCGCAGGATGGCTTCCGGGCTGCCCATGTGGGGACTCATGCCAGCAATGTGGAGCAGAGCTTTCACCTGCCCACGTTCCACGGCGTGCCGTGCCAGCTTTTCGCAGCTGGCACGGTCAGAGAGGTCACAGGCAAAGGCTTCGGCTTCGTGTCCGGCTTCGGTCAGCTCGGCTACGGCGCTTTGCAGTTTTGCGGCAGTGCGGCCTACCAAAATCACATGATATCCGGATTCACAGACCAGCTTGGCCGTGGCGCGGCCCATGCCGCTGCCGCCGCCGGTAATCACACAGACAGGTTTCATGGTGCACCTCCTCAGTGGATCTTGCCGGTGGCTTTGAGCCAGGCGGCGGTGTCGTGGAGTGTTTCGGCGTAGGGACGGGGTGCAAAGCCCAGCTCGTTCCGTGCTTTGGAGCAGTCAAAGCAGTTGTTCCGTTCCAGATTGTAGACGGCGAACTCCGTCAGAACCGGCTTTGTGCCCTTTTTTGCGGCCGATTTTTCCATCTGTTTTGCGGCAAGGTGGGCGAAGGAAAGGGGAAGGTAGAACTTACAGCCCTTGCAGCCGGTATCCTCTTTAAGCATCCGGCACATTTCCTTCAGGGTGACTTCATCATTGCTCAGGATGTAGCATTCACCTTTGCGGCCCTTATCGGCGGCGGCAATGGTGCCTGCGGCCAGGTCACGCACATCCACCATGTTGAAGCTGCCCGCCATGCCGATGGGCATTTCACCGTTCAGGATCTGGGTCAGGGTGCGGGTGGTCTGGCCGATGGCCGGGTCGTTGGGGCCGATGATGCCGCTGGGGTGGACAACGCAGGCGTTCAGGCCCGCGTGGGCGGCATCCAGTACCTTCTGGGTGGCCATGGCCTTGCTGCGGCTGTACCAGCCTACCACCTTTTCCTCTTCATAGGGGACGAACTGATTCACCTCCCGGATGGGCTGCCCGGCGGGCAGCTCAGGAATAGCACCGGTGGAGGAAACGTACACGAACTTCCTGCATTCCGGGTGGTGCTTGGCGGCGGCAAGCATATTCTCGGTGCCGCCCACATTGACGGCGATCAGCTTCTCGCTGTAACCCGGGTCGATGGTGACCATGCTGGCACAGTGGATGCAGACGCTCTGGCTGCCCTCGGGGATGTTGAAGAAGGCTTCGCAGTCCTCGGCGCTGCACAGATCGCCCTCAAAAACCTCGACCTCAGCGGGCAGATACTTGCGGGCAGGATCCCCCTTGAGGACGAAGGCCCGGATGTGCTCGCCCCGTTCGATCAGCTGAGTGCAGATGTTGATGCCCAGGAAACCGGCCGCGCCGGTCAACAGATAAGTGGTGTTGATGTTCATATTCATTTCCTCCCGCTTTTCTCTCAAAGTGTACGATACTGTTTACAGCATTGCGGCCAGACCCAGACCCATGCTGTCGAACCCCTCAGAGACAGCCAGATAGGCATCCATCGTGTCCTCGTCGATACGAACGGGAGAAGAGGTGTTCCGGTTTTTGAGGCTGTTCAGAGTGGCAGCGAGTGCCAGACCGATGCCGTAGTTTGCACCGCCCTCAGTCAGGGTGTAGTAAGCGTCCAGCACAGTCTCGTCCAGGGTGGAAGCGGTCATGTTCTTGCGGTTCATCATGGTAAGTGTCCTCCGTTTTATGTTTGAATGTTTATTGTTTGTTTTTCTTGTGGAGCTCCGTGCTCCCTTGCGATGGCTAAAGGATACCCGACCAAGGTAAACGCAAGGTGAATATTTCTGTTTATCTTTTGTTTATCTTTGGGTGTATAATAGAGCCATACCATAGAAAGTGAGGAGACCTCATGCTGAAAATTCTGGTTGCGGAAGATGACGTGAGCACCAACAAGCTGCTCTGCGCCATCTTAAAGATCAACGGCTATGAAGCGATCCCGGCCTTCAACGGCGAAGCGGCGCTGGATATCATCGACCACCAGCACATTGACCTGCTGCTGTGCGATGTGATGATGCCTAAAATGGATGGCTTTGCCCTGACCCAGGCCATCCGGGATGGCGGCAGCATGATGCCCATCCTGATGCTGACGGCCAAGGCCCTGCCTGAGGACAAGCACACCGGCTTTCTGGTGGGCACGGATGATTACATGACCAAGCCGCCGGATAAGACCGAGCTGCTGCTCCGCATCAAAGCTCTGCTCCGCCGGGCCCGCATCGTGGATGAGCATAAGATCACGGTGGGGGATGTGGTGGTGGATATGGACAGCCGCACGGTCCGTCGGGGGATGGAGGTGCAGACCCTGCCGCCCAAGGAGTTTGAACTACTGTACAAGCTGCTGGCCTACCCGGAGCGCACCTTTACCCGGATGGAGCTGCTGGACGAGATCTGGGGCATCGACAGTGAAAGCGACGACAAGACCGTGAATGTCCACATCAACCGCCTGCGCAACCGCTTTTATGATTGGCCGGAGTTTGAGATCCAGACCGTGCGGGGTCTGGGGTACCGTGCTGTAAAGAAAGTGTGAGGATGATGAAAAAAATCGCGGAACGGATGCGCGGCTGCATCGAGACGCTGAGCCTGTCGGCCCTGCTGGTCATCAACCTGTCTTTTATGGTCTTTCTGCTGCTGGCCGTCTGCACCGTGCTGGTCCTGGCCGGTGTGGACGAGGGATTTCTCTATCACGATGGACAGGTCGAGCTCGGTGGTGCACTGGCCTTTGTCTATACCGTCTGCATCCTGATCGCTGTGAGCATGGTGGTGATGATACGGATGGTCTTTATCCACCCATTGCAGCGGAACATTGAGGCTATGAAAAAATTGGCAAATGGGGACTTTACCGTGCGTGTAAATCACGCGGAACACGGCTACGTGCCCCGGGAGATGGTCGAGTTTGAGCAGAGCTTCAACAAGGCAGCGGAGGAGCTGGGCGGCACTGAGATCCTGCGGAAAGATTTTATCAACAACTTCTCCCATGAATTCAAAACGCCCATCGTCAGTATCAGCGGTTTTGCCGACCTGCTGCTGGAGGAGCAGCTGCCGCCCGAGGATCAGAAGGAATACCTGACCATCATCCGGGACGAGAGCAGGCGGCTGGCCGACCTGGCAACGAATATTCTGACCCTGAACCGGGTAGAGAGCCAGACTATCCTGACCGACAAAGCAGCTTTCCCGCTGGATGAACAGCTGCGCCAGAGCGTGCTGGTGACCCAGCAGAAGTGGCGGCAGAAGGAGCTGGATTTTGATGCCGATCTTGCCCCGGCAGAGTACACCGGCAGCGAGGGGCTGCTGAAAGAGGTCTGGCTCAACCTGCTGGACAACGCCGCCAAGTTCAGCCCTGAGGGCGGCACCGTGGCCGTGAACCTGCGCAAAGCAAAAAACGCCCTGATGGTCTCGGTGACCGATCAGGGCGAGGGAATGCGCGCCGACACGCAGGCGCACATCTTTGAACAATTCTATCAGGGCGACACCAGCCACACCACTCAGGGCAACGGTCTGGGCCTTGCCATGGTGAAAAAGGTGCTGGAGCTCCACGGCGGCAGTATCCAGGTGAACAGTGCCCTCGGGCAGGGCAGCTGCTTTACCGTGACATTACCCATATAAACGAAAAAGAGGCGCTGAAAAGCGTCTCTTTTTGCTTCCGGTTCAAATTTCGCCGGGGTGCTCCTTGCGCCAGGCGAGGTAATCCTCCAGAATGACCGTGGCGCTGACGGAATCCAGAATGGCCTTGCGGTGGGCACCAAAAGTCCCCACCTCGTCCAGGATGTCGGCGGCTTCACAGGTGGACTGCCGCTCGTCCCACATCCGCACGGGCAGGCCGCTCCAGATCTGCAGGGTCTTGCCCAGCTTGCGGCTCTTCTCGGCGCGCTCGCCCTCGGTGCCGTCCATGTTGAGCGGCAGGCCCACCACAATGAGCTCTGCTTTCTGCTCCTGGGCAATGCGGCAGACCTCGGCGGCCACCTTGGGCCGGGCCTTCAGGGTGATCTGGGGGGTGATGGGCGTGGTCAGGAACTCGGTGGGGTCGCAGACCGCAAGCCCCGTGCGGCTGGCACCGTAATCAACTGCTAGAATCTTCATGGGGAGAGCCCCTCCTGTTTTGCTGTTTTTCCTCAGTTTACCACAGAATAGATTTTTCTTCAATTTTGCGGTACAATAAACTCAATTATTATCCATTGCGCAGGGCTGACCCGATATGCCAAAGGCTCTCCCTTCGGGAGAGCTGGCAAAGCCGCAGGCTTTGACTGAGAGGGTGAGCTCGTTATAGAAAGTGAGAAAACAATGTTACAGCTACTTCTGGGCGGTTCCGGCAGCGGAAAAACAACGCTGCTGTACCAGCGCATCCGCGCCCGGGCCGAAAAAGGGGAAAAAAGCATCCTGCTGGTGCCGGAACAATTCACTTCCAGCACCGAGGGCCGCATCTACCGTGAGCTGGGGGATGCCCTGTCCGGCATGGTGGAGAGTTTTTCTTTTACCAGTCTGGCAGAAAAGATCCTTTCCACCGAGGGCGGCGCGGCGGTGCAGACCCTCTCTGATGCAGGCCGTGCCGTGCTGGTGCGTCGGGCGCTGGAGGAGCTGCAGGACAATGTCCACTATTATCACCGCCACCGGCGCAGTGCGGCCTTTTGCCAGATGGCGGCTCAGACCATCGATGAGCTGAAGAGCGCGGGCCTTTCCGGCCAGCAGCTGGCACAGCTGGCCGGTGCCTGCGGAGCCGAGAGCGGTAAGCTCAGTGAGTTGGCCCTCATTTTTCAGGGCTACGAGACCCTGCTGGCCCGCAGCGGCATGGACCCCTCTGACCGGCTGGAGCTGGCCGGAGCCCGGCTGGAGGAAGCACTGGCCCGGCACAGCCTGCCGGAGTTTCTGCGGGACCGGGCGGTGTTCATTGATGAGTTCGATACCTTCAACGCCCCCAAAAAGCGGCTGCTGGGGGCTATGCTGGCGGCACTGCCCAGCGTAACGGTGGCCCTCTGCGATGATGGTGCCCCCCTGCTGCCCGGTGACCTGAGCCTGTTCTCCGGGGCCAAGCAGGTGGCGGCGCAGCTGCGCCAGCTGGCCCGGAAAAACGGGGCAGAGGTGGCCGTTCCGCAGCTGTTGCGCAAGGACCTGCGCCACCGGAACGCCCCGGGCCTTGCTGCAGTGGCAGAGCTGCTGGAGACCGGCAGCTGCACCGCGGATGCCCCGGCGGGCGAGGTGCGGCTTTTTGCCGCGCCCAGCCGGGAGGAGGAGGCCCGTGCCGCTGCCGGTGCCATCCGGCGGCTGATGCGGCAGGGTGTGCGGTGCGGAAAGATCGCTGTGGTCTGCCGCGATATCGCCAAGTATCGTGCCGCTGTCCGGTATGAATTCCGGATGGCGGAGATCCCCCTGTACTGCGATGAACCCAGCACCCCGGAATTCAGCGCCCCGGCCACGGCGGTGCGGGCCCTGCTGGAGATCGCCCGGGGAGCCGACCTGACCGAGAACCTGACCACCCTTGCCAAAACCGGCCTGTGTGCCCTGAGCGAGGAGCAGGTCTGTGCGCTGGAAAACTATGCCTACACCTGGGCCCCCACAGCGGCGGCCTGGCGGGAGAAGTTTGAGCGCAGCCCCAAGGGCTTTGGGGAACAGGAGCTGACCGAAGAGGACCTCCGCAACCGGGAGCGGGCAGAACATGCCCGTGCCCTGCTCGTGGGGGCAGTGGATGCATTCCGGGCCAAGGTGCGCGGGGTCAATGCCGAGGCCATCAGCCGGGCGGTGTATTTCTGCCTGAAAACGCTGGGGGCTGAGGAACAGCAGGCCGCTCAGGTAAAGGCCATCCGCGCGGGCCGGGGCATCCCGGCGGCGGAGGAAGCCGCCCGGGAGTGGAACGTGGTCATGGGGCTGCTGAACGAGATGGCCCATCTGCTGGGGGAGCAGACCGTGACCGTGGCCGAATACGAGGACCTGTTCGGGCTGCTGCTCCGCTCGTCCGACCTGGGGCACATCCCCCAGACTCTGGATGCGGTGGTGCTGGCCAGCGCAGGCAAGATGCGTCTGGACGCGCCGGACTATGTGTTTGTGCTGGGGCTGGCCGAGGGGGAATTCCCGGCCGCGCCCGGCGAGGTGGGTCTGCTGACCCACGCCGACCGCGATGCCCTGATGGCGCAGGAAATCGACCTGCCCGACTGCTTTGAGAACCGTGTGGTGCGTGAGCAGGTCTGCTTCTACAAGGCCCTGACTGCCCCTGCAAAGGGGCTGTGGTTCAGCTGGCCCAAGGGGCAGGGGCAGACCCTCTGCGCTGCGCTGGAACCCCTCGTGGAAGCACTGGCCCCCGCTGCCCCGGAGCTGGAACTGACGGACCTTGCGGCCACCCCTGCAGATGGGCTGGACTGTCTGGGCGGCGGCTGGCCCCTGACGGAGACCGAGCGTGCCAGCCTGACAGAAGCCCTGCACACCCCCGGCGAGACCGAGCCGCAGGGCCTTGCCCTGCTGCGCCGGATGGCCGACACTGCCCCCCGGCAGGTGCATGACCTGCCTGCGCTGGAAGCGCTGCTGGGGCGGAAGCTGCGCATTTCGCCCAGTCAGCTGGAAAAATATTATACCTGCCGCTACGGCTACTTTTTGCAGTATGTGCTGGGGCTCAGGCCCCGCCGCCGGGCCGAGCTTTCCGCCGACCAGAGCGGCACCCTGATGCACTGGGTGCTGCAGATGGCGCTGGACCCTCACCCCGGCCCGGACAACCCCATGGCGGCGCTGCAGCCCTTTATGGAGCTGGACGATGAGGCCATGGCAAGCCTTGCCGCGCTGCTGGTGGACGAGTACGCCAAACGCTATCTGCCCGAGGATACCGCCCGCTTTGCCTATCTGCTCTCCCGCCTGAAAAAGAGCATGACAAGCCTGCTGCTCTACCTGCGGGATGAGCAGCGGCAGTCCAGCTTCAAGCCTGTGGCCTGTGAGCTGAAGATCGGCCGGGGCGAGGATGCCGTGCCTGCCCAGGTGTATCACCTGTCGGACGGGCGCACCGTCCAGCTGGTGGGCACCGTGGACCGTGCCGACGAGTGGGTGGAGGAGGACGGCACCCGCTGGGTGCGGGTGGTGGACTACAAGACCGGCACCAAAAAGCTGGACCTGAAGGAGGTCTACTGCGGTCTGGACTGCCAGATGCTGCTCTACCTGTTCAGTCTGACCCGGGATAAAAGCGGCCGCTTTACGGGGGCGGAACCGGCGGGTGTGCTCTACCTGCTGGCCGACCCGGCCCCTGAGACCACCACCCGCGAAAAGGCGGCTCACAGTGTGGAATACAAGCTGGACGGTCTGGTGCGGGACGAGCAGAAGCTGTTCGATGCCATGGATGCCGACGAGACCGGCAGATACCTGCCCTTCTCCTATTACAAAGGCGCGCCCAGCCCCTACCAGAAGGACAAGCGGGCAGACATCGCCAAGCTGAACCGCATCCAGCTGCATCTGGATGATCTTGTGACCCGGATGGGCCAGCAGCTCTATGAGGGTCAGATCGCCGCCGAGCCGCTGGTCACGGGCCGGAGCCCCTGCCAGTGGTGTGATTACGGCTTTGTCTGCTGCCACGAGACCGGCATCGGAGAGCGGGCGCTGGAGGCCCCCGCAAAGCCCTTTGAGGCTCCCGGGCAGCCCGAAGAAGGAGAGGAGGAACAGGCATGAGTGAACCTAAGTGGACCCCCGCCCAGCAGGCCGCCATCGAGGACCGGGGCGGCGCGCTGCTGGTGAGCGCGGCGGCGGGCAGCGGCAAAACGGCTGTTCTGACCGAGCGGGCTGTCCGGCTCATCACCGACCCGGAGCATCCCGTGGATGCGGACCGTCTGCTCATCGTCACCTTTACCAATGCGGCGGCGGCAGAGCTGCGGGCCCGCATCGGGCAGGCGCTTCTGAAGCGCAGCCAGGCGGAACCTGGCAATGGCGCGCTGCGCCGCCAGCGGATGCTGCTGCAGCGCGCACCCATCTGCACCATCGATGCCTTCTGTCTGGACCTGCTGCGCAAGCACTTTCAGGCGCTGGATATCCCGCCGGACTTTTCCCCCGCAGACCCCGGCAGTGTGGAGCTCCTGCGGGCCTCTGCCCTGAGCGAGACGCTGGAAAACGCCTACCGCGACCCGGATTTCTGCGCCTTTGCCGACCTCTACGGCAAGGGCCGCACCGACCGCGCGGCGGGCGAGACGATCCTGCATGTTTACGATTTCCTGCGCGCCCTGCCCGATTACGACAAAAAGCTGGACGAATTTCTGGCTCCGTGGCAGGAGGAAAATGGCTTTGCTGACACCTGTTGGCATGATCTGCTGCTGGCCGAAGCTGCCCGCAGTGCCAGGGCAGCAGGGGAACTGTTCCGCGCCGCGCTGGCTGACTGCCCGGGCGACCGGGAGCAGGAGCTGGCCGATGCCGAGGAAAAGAAAACGCCCTCTGCCCGGGAAAAGGCAAAGAATGCCGTGCTGGAAAAATATACCGATGCACAGGAACGGCTGGACAAGGCTGCCGCCCTGCTGGGCAGGGTGGAACAGCTGGCTGTGGCGGGGGAATGGACCCCGCTTTACGATCTGCTGACCCCCTATGTGCTGGGCATGGAGGAACTGCCCGGCCTGAAAGGGATGAAAAAGCGGCTGAACGGCGAACACAAAAAAGTCATCCGCACCCGCGCCGATGAGGGCACGGCCCTGTTTGCGCAGATCCTTGAGCTGATCCCCTGCAGTGAGGAGGAGGCTGAGGCAGACCGCAGGGCCGCAGAGCCCCGCCTGCGGGCCCTGTTTGCGGCGGTGCGGGATTTCGATGCCCGGTTCTCGGCCAAAAAGCGGGACCGGAAACTGCTGGAGTTCAGCGACTTTGAGCATCAGGCCCTCCGTCTGCTCCGTGACCCGGACGGCACCCCCACTGCGCTGTGCGGGGTCATCCGGCAGAACTACGCCGCCGTGATGGTGGATGAATATCAGGACACCAACGCCCTGCAGGATGCCTTGTACCGGTGCCTTGCATCCCCGGCGGGGGACAACCTCTTTCTGGTGGGAGATCTGAAGCAGAGCATCTACCGCTTCCGGCAGGCAGACCCCAGCATCTTCCGGGAAAAGCTGGACAGCTGGCCCGCCCTGCCCGGCGGCGCAGCGCGGCCCCGCCCGGCAGAGAGTACCCCCGGCACCGATGCCATGCTGGCGCTGGATGCCAACTTCCGCTCGGCTCCGCAGGTGGTGGAAGGGGTCAACTTCCTATTTGAGCGGCTCATGTCCCCGGAACTCGGTGACACGGCCTACGGTGACGGCCAGCGGCTGATCTGCGGGGCACCCGGGGAATACACGGGCAGCGTGGAGGCGCATTTCCTGCCCGATGACACCGCCGAAACGGACGCGGGCTGGATCGCCCGGCGCATCGAGGAGATGGTGCAGAGCGGCGAGCCGGTGCGGGACGGCAGTGCCACCCGCCCGGTGCAGTACGAGGACTGCTGCATCCTGCTGGCGGCGCGCAATGATTTTCCGGCCTATGTGGAAGCGTTGACCGCCCGGGGTATCCCGGTGTATGCGGATGCCCGCGAAAACCTGCTGGATGCCCCCCACATCCGGCCCCTCATCGCCCTGCTGAAGGTCATTGACAACCCGGCGCAGGATATCTATCTTGCCGCCGCCATGCTGGGTCCGCTGTTCGGTTTCACCGATGACGACCTTGTCCGCCTGCGGGCCAGAGCCGAAGAGATCCAGAAGCAGCAGGGGGAAAACGCCCCCCAGCGCATCAGCCTCTACGGCGCGCTGCTGCTCACCGTGAACAGCGGGGAAGACACCCCTTTTACCGGAAAAGTCCGGGCGTTCTATGCTCGGCTGACCGAGCTGCGCCGGATGGCCCGCAGTGCCCCGGCAGAACAGCTGCTGGAGGAGATCTTTGCTTCCACCGGCTACCTTGCCGCACTGGGCGTGATGGAAAACGGTGCCCGCCGCCGGGAGGATGCCCGGCGGTTTGCTTCCTTCTGTGCCGGAGCCGGTTCCGGCGGCATCTCGGCGCTGGTGCGGGCCATTGACGCTGCGGCGCTGGCAGGCTCCACGGGGCAGGATACCGTGCCCGGCGGCTCCCGCCCCGGCTGTGTGACCGTGATGACCATCCACCGCTCCAAGGGGCTGCAGTTCCCGGTGGTGTTCGTGGCCGACACGGCCCGTCGCTTCAATGCCGCCGATACCCGCCAGCCGGTGCTCCTGCATCGGATGTATGGAGCGGGCCTGCGCCTGCGCCCCGAGGAGGGCGAGGGCGCGTACAAGACGGCGGCTTACACGGCGCTCTCCAATGTCCACGCCGCCGAGATGCGCAGTGAGCAGATGCGCCTGCTCTATGTGGCGCTGACCCGCGCGCAGGATAAGCTTATCCTGACCGTGCCGCTGGGCATCGGAAAGACCTCCAACCCCTTTACCAGAGCGGCGGCCTTCCTCGAAGCCGGGGCGGGGCAGACGCTCTGCCGACAGGCAAACAGCTTTGCCGACTGGCTCCGCGCGGCCCTGCTCGTCCACCCCAACGGCGGCCCTCTGCGCCGGTTGGCCGAGGATCTGGAACTGCCCTTTGCGGATACCGGGAGCACCATTACCCTGACGGTGCAGCAGGCGCTGCCCGAGGGCGTGGAGCCGCCCGACCCGGAACTGGAGGAAAGACCGCTGGCACAGGCAGACCCGGCCCTGACCGAGGCACTGCGGCAGGGCTTTGCCTGGCAGTACCCGGCGGCAGAGCTGGCCAGAGTGCCCGCCAAGGTCAGCGTGACCGGCATCGTCCACAAGGCAGAGCAGACCACGCTGGAGCGCCCGGGCTTTCTGGCAAAGGACGGCCTGACCGCTGCCGAGATGGGCACGGCCCTTCACGCCTTCCTGGAGCACGCCGATTTTGCGGCCCTTGCGGCGGCAAAGCAGGCAGGCACGCTGGAAACGGCGATCCCCGCCGAGCGCGACCGGCAGGTGGAAGCAAAGCTCACCGCACCCGAAATTGCAGAGAAGCTGGATGCAGGGCGCATCCGCCGCTTTGTGGAGAGCGAAGCCTTTGCGCGCATCTGTGCCGCAGATGAGGTGCTGCGGGAGCTGGACTTCATCACGGCCCTGCCTGCCGCCGAGGTGCTGGCCGCCCAGGGCTCTGTCCCCGCCGACAGCGCTGCCGTGGCACAGGCAAAGGTGCTGGTGCAGGGCATCGCTGATCTGGTGCTGGTGTTCCCGGATCACCTGGAGCTGCTGGATTACAAAACGGACCGCCGAAAATCCGAGGACGACTTCCTTGCCGCCTATCGCGCCCAGCTTGACCTCTATGCCCTTGCCATCAGCAAGCGTTTTGCCCCGAAACCGGTGACCTATAAGGGCATCTACTCGCTGGAACTGGGGAAGCTGATTGAGGTTAAGTAATATTTTTCCCTGAAATCGCGTAAAAGTGCTTGACAGGGCTTTGTGGGTGTGGTAAACTATTCCGGTAAAGAAAGCAGCTACGGCCTGTGCCGCGCTCGCCTTGTGGGGTCGGAATCCCCGGGCTATACCCAAACACGGTTCGATTCTTTGAATGAACTGCGCTTTTGTGTGAAATTTCGCGCGGCTGTCCTGCAAATGGGCGGCCGCGTTTTCTATGCTAAATATTGCAACACTATGGATTATTGTTTGGAGGTGCATTCATTATCGCTACCGCTGGAAAGTCGAAGGAACTGGAGATCAACGGTCAGATCCGTGATCGTGAAGTTCGCCTGATCGGTGCCGATGGCGAGCAGAAGGGCGTTGTGTCCATTCAGGTGGCCATGCGCGCTGCAGAAGAAGCCGGGCTCGATCTGGTCAAGATCGCACCGCAGGCTACCCCGCCTGTGTGCAAGGTGCTGGATTACGGCAAATACCGTTTTGAACAGCAGAAGAAGGAGAAGGAAGCCAAGAAGAACCAGAAAGTGGTCGAGGTCAAGGAGACCCGCCTTTCGCTCAATATTGACACCAACGACTTCAACACCAAGCTGAACCAGACCGCCAAGTTCCTGGCCGCTGGTCACAAGGTGAAGGCTTCGATCCGCTTCCGCGGCCGTGAGATGGCGCACAGTGCTCTGGGTGCTGACGTGCTGAAACGCTTTGCCGAGGCTCTGCCCCAGGCAAGCATGGATAAGCCGCCGGTGCTTGAGGGCCGCACGATGTCCATTCTGCTGATCCCGAAACCCAATAAGGACTAATTTT
>ENA-ORUO01000608-ORUO01000608.1-human-gut-metagenome-genome-assembly--contig:-NODE-608-length-42998-cov-11.583099_pt1 | contig 42998 bp, 38 predicted proteins | sample MGYA00242082_ERZ509215 | MGnify/ENA primary metagenome ERZ509215 (study PRJEB26280, sample SAMEA2338829) | human gut metagenome | biome: human gut; feature: human-associated habitat; material: faeces... | reverse complement strand
ACAACAACTGAGCTATCGAACAAAACTTCGAACAACTGGCTTAATGGCATTGCCTTTTACCGCGTACCTGTTTTTTGGCTTTTTGAGTTCAAAATATCGGATATTTAACAACAACTGAGCTATCAAACAAAACTTCGAACAACTGGCTTAATGGCATTGCCTTTTATTTCTCGCAATGCAAAAGGCAGTTCTCCCATCTCACCATCTATGTACTTCTCCAGTGCAGTTTCCACTCTTTCATGGTAAAACATCAAATAATTGCATTCTCATTTTATAACCGCTATATGGTCCTCGCTTCATAAAATACTAAGTATTTTTGACCACTTCGTTTCTTATCCAAATCACTCGGATATGCAAAACTCCATTCAAGCATTGCACTTTTTCCTTCTAACAACTCATCTCTAAACATCTGCTTAGCTCTTCGAGCATTAAAAAGTAATTTTTCAAATTCCTCTTGTGAAATAAATTTTTCATCACCGTTGTATAAAACAGAGTCTCCAATCACTTCAATCGTAACATCTCTATCAGCATATGTAACTAAATTCCACAAATCTTCTTTTACCGCTTCTATTACAATCTTATTTGAAAAAATATTAATATTACCACTTTTTTCTGCAAGGAAATATGGGTAATATACTACAATTCCTTTATTCTGCATTTTATCAAGTAAATCTGATGCAAAAACATATGCCTCTGAGGCACTCACACCAACAGCTCTGGGAAGATTCAAATCTTCGCCTCTGTATACTGCAGATCTAACCGTCCACAAAACATTAGAATCAAGTCTTACATCTTTATTAAATTCTTTCCATGGTATTGTTGGCAATACGGAATCTTTTAACTCATAAAATCCTAATAATTTATTCATTTATCCTCTCCATCATTTTTCTTTTATCAACCCCTGCAAATGATTATATGTAGTTTTTACATATTCATCCATCATTCCTGCTAAATAATCAATTATCAATCTTTTCTGATACGCTGGATCTGGTTTGTCTTCTTCCTTATAAAACTGATCAACAACCGTCTTATATCTATACTCCGATGGTAAATATTCCTCATGATGAAGGTAAAATTCAAAGAGCCACGATAACATAGCTTTTCCATTGTCTTCATAAAAATTTACACCATCTCTTCTTGTCGCACAGTCATAAATAACGGATTTTAAACCAGCCGCCAACTCTTTATAATGAACAAAACCAATTTCTTGTTCCGATTGCGTACCACGCTTTTTCTTTTCTTCATCTGATAAGTCAACTATTCCTATATCATTAATCAATGTATTAATAATATAGGACGATACTTCTTTTTGATATAATTTATTAAATTCAGACGAATTTATTTTGCCTGATTTAAAACCAGCTCTTTCCTTACTTTTATCAAATATATCTTCTAACTTTTTTTTACATTCTTCATTTTTCACTTTTGCATAAAAATCATGCAAAATATCTTCTGCTGTAAAGCTTCCGGTTCTTAAACCATCCTCTAAATCATGTGCAGCATAGGCAATCTCATCAGCTAGATCAACAATCTGAACATCTAACGTTCTTAACGAAACATTTGTTTGTTTTATAATATTATTAACAAATTCATAATCTTCGTTGTAGATAAATTTTTGTTTATCATCCCCTTCTTTATCATATTTATTATAATATTTCAGCACTCCAAGTAGTGTTCTATATGTCAAATTTAATCCTTGAAATTCTGATCTTTTCTGTTCTACAGTTGTAAGAATACGAAAAGTTTGCGCATTTCCCTCAAACCCTCCAATGTCATTATCATTACAAATTTTATTAAGATGCCTTTCCCCAGCATGACCAAACGGAGGATTCCCTATATCATGTGCCAAAGCGCATGCTTCTACCACATAAATATCGTTTGTATACCCTATTTCAGTGGCAATTGATCTTGCAATTTGCGCTACCTCTAGACTATGTGTCAATCTGTTTCTTATAAATTGATCTGATTGTATTGCAAAAAGTTGCATTTTTACCTGTAAACGTCTAAAAGCCGACGAATATAATATACGTGTATAATCCCTCTGAAACTCACCATCCAAACGCTTTCTTTTTGACTTTTCATCATAATAACGATTTTGCAATTGTTCATTTTGTTCCAACGGATCTAAATATTTTTTGCGAATTTCTTTCTTATTCTGCTCAAGCATCGAGACTGTCTCATCTGAAATCATAATTTTTCCTCCTTAATTTTAATCTCATTTTTTTAATTATAACAAACTTTCCAAATTTATAACAGATGTAATCTTAATATCAAACCGTACTGCCTATTGCCTTCTACGTTTTATATCATTTTCGTTTTACTTTTTTCTATTTATAATAGCATATTCATCTTTAACATTTCCAATATGTCACCATTTCAAAGGCATGATTGTTTTTTTTATTATCCTCGGCGTTAAATCTAAAATTCCGGTATCATGTATAGCATAAATGTTAGCTAGCATCACCAAATTTTTCAATTTAAGGGGTATTGGCGTTGACAAATCCGAAATCCAAATTAAAAACTCCTCACGATCTAATCTATAAAAACTTTTTGCCACCTCCTTATGTTCATCGAAATAATGTAAAATTTCTTCCATTCCATCGCAGTCAACAATCCGAATTCTAAAAGTATTTTTTAACATAGGAATCCATTCTCCTGCTTTATAATGTCTATAAGCCACCTGTGTCAATAAGCTTGATATTGCCCAATCACAATTTTCTAAAGTAGCAAAAATTCCATTCAAAGTTCTGCTTAAATCATTATTTTCTTTCCAATCATCCATACATTTATATCTGAAATCATGTTCTATTTCATGCCAGCCTTCCGAAAAAATAGTTCGTATTTGAAATTCAAACGTTTTATCTATATAATCATCCCATACTGCAGCATCAAAGTTATTTACTATTTCTGTAGGTAATGCGCATACATAGTTAATTCTTTGTGGTCTAAATTTATCTTCTTCCTCCTTATCTTTTGAAATATTTATCACCTCAAAATGTTGTCCTATCAGCTTTTCGCAAAGTGGTATATCACTCTTAAAATATAAAACTAATCGAATACCCACTAAATCCTGCATTATATAATTCTGTACACCACGCTGTTCTCTTTCGTTCATTTTTTCAATTGTTGATGTCGCACTTTTAATTCTGGAAAAAATTTTATAAAATAATCCGCATTTATCTAAATATCCTTTTATTTGATTCTCTAATCCCTTAATTGAGCTTATAGAAATGCTTTCAACATCTCGTTTTATCTTATCTTGTGTGTTTTGATCCATGTTAAATCCTCAATATTCCTTTTATCTCTTTTATCTTATCCTTATTCATATACCAATAATGTCCCTCTTTAAATAAAAGTCCTTCTTTTTTTAATGAATCAAGAGCCTCTACCAGCCCATTACGTTCCTCTGTATCTTGAGTTTTTAGCAATAACATTTCTGGAAGTTTTCCCTTTGAGAAACGATTACCCGCCCCCCAATATTTTTTTAAAATCATTTGTTCATAAGAATCTTCATTAACAATTTCATCCTCATAGGCTGCTTGTTCTACAAATTCTTCATGACCAATACAATTTGATGAAAAAATCAGTCCACAATTATGTACCGTATCTCTCATAATGATCACATCATAAAATTTGCAGTCATAAAAAGAGCACTCTTTAAAAGCACTGGTCATAATAACACATTCTTTAAAAGAGCAATTTCGAAATGTACAATTAGTAAATTTATACTCTCCATCAAAATACACATCCGAATTAAATGTATGTCCAGCAAAATAATGACCTTGATAGTCGTTTTTGATTGTATTCGATAATTTTATTTCTACATCCAATTGTTCTTCATAATTTAGTCTTCCAACCTCGGAAGCCATTTTTTCAAATAATTGTTCTTTCTTTTCTTCTGATCTTCCAGAATATGCAGTACATGCGAGCACCATATGTTGTGAACTCATATTTTTCAAAATTTTTTCATTTTTAATTATATTGTCGCCTATTAATATACCAAAAATAAAATCGTTTATAAAACCTATATCATTTTTTCTCGGAGATACTCTATTTAACAATGCATGCCCTGCCAATTTGGTGGCAAACTCCTCCTCTGTAGGTTTTTCCTCAATTGCTACATAGCGATCTCGATATTCCTTAAATTTTTCATGTATGATTTCAAGAAATAAATCCTTTATAAATGAAAACTCTTCCGAACTAATTTCAAATTCAACAAAACTTTTGGCCAATTGTTCTATAATTTCATATTGTTCTGCAACACTTAATTGTAACGCCTGTCTCTCTCTTTCCCTCTCAAGTAATGATTTAAAATAGTAATTAATTACATTTTCTACATTACTACATTTTTCCTCAAAAGTATGCATATCCATACTACGCATAAAAGCAAGCAATATAGGATTTACAATGCTTGCAAATGGAATCTTTTGATTCTGTAGGAAATTAGATTTATCATGGCCAAGCCAATCTCGAACAGTAGGTTCTTCTATAGATACTCGGGTCACTTTACACCCTAATAGATGAGTTCTAATCCACTCCTCAAATATATCTCCTGTAAAAATTGCGCTCTTTCTTGATGTCAAAACAACCTTTGTAGCACATTCCTCTGTAAATAATTCGGCAATAGTATCCAACATAGTTTGGGAATCATCATCGTTAAGATCTTCCTTTTCAACCATATTCTTATTGGACTGTGAAATAAGTTCATCAAACCCATCTATTATTAATGGTACTTTACCATTTTGAATTTCCGAAATAACAAGTTCCGAAGACAACGATGTAAATTTTCTATCTATCTCATCAAGTAATACGTACCTAAATAAAGCTGCTTTTCTATTTTTTGATAGTTCTGTAAAAATAGGTGCATACATTTCTTCACTTGTATCCACCATTTTTTTGATAATTTCATAGGAAGTACAAGTCTTTCCATATCCTGCTGCCGCCTCTAAAATAATTAATTGAGCACCAGGACTATAAAGTTGCGTTAAAATATGATTTACAATATCAGACTGTATTTCTCCATTATTCCAATTACAAGAAGGTTCTACATATTCATATTGAGATGAAAAAAGTTTAGCTGATTGCAATTTACAAAATTCATCATATTCTTTTCTTAAACGCCTATTAATATTTTTCACTGAAAAGAAACCTTGAAATAGCTCTTCATGCATTTTTTCCAATGAATGATATTCAATATTTCTGACCGAATATCCTATACTTTCATATTCGGTTTTCAAAGAATTTATCTCTGCATTTTTACTTTCCAATTGAATAATTTCTGCATTATGAAAATACCCATTATTATATGTAAAAACTATATTTTTATTCGATTCTTCTGCCACATCAAAGCCGTATAATTTATACATTTCTTTAATTTTTGAAATATTTATTCCATCGTTCATATCGTTTCATCACTCCCCTACTTTTCATTATCTCACGTTGAATTATAGTTTACACCTACAGCAAATATCTCACAAATTATTTCTCAAAACACATATACTTTATATTTCCCCACACAAAAAACGTACCACCGGAATCTTCATCATCAAATGTTTAATCACACAAAATGCTCCCAACAGATCAAACACCAAATTTCCAACTACAATCAAAACCGGACTCGAACATCCCAATAACTGCACAAGAACGATTCTCGAAACTCCCAGGAAATAACCATTCACTAAGTATAATTGCAGCGAATATTTACCTACATCCGCCAAGGCTACACCTAACCTTGTATTACAAATCTTTCCAGCAAGCATCAAACAAACATACCAATAAAACTAATCAATATTTCAGGAATAATTTTTTCACCATTCTGATACCATATCACAAATATACCGATCCATATTATGCTCATCAAACAAATGATACCCACATTTTTCAGTATTTTCTTCATGTACACCAAACGATCCCAATATATTTGAATCAAAAATCCAACATAAAAAAATACAAAATACTTGCAAATAGAATCTACTCTAAAAAAATCAAAGGAGATATTTAACAGATTAATTCCAACTGCTCCAATTCCAACCACGATTTGCAGCCAGGCATATTGCTTTATATATGCCTGAACCGTTCCCCATATAATACACGTAAGAAACAATACATACAAAAACCAATATTCGCCACCATGAAATAATATCTTATATATGCTATCTCTTACGCTGCTTGGTCTGTTCACCATCTTTGAAAATGCCAGCCGACAAAGCATGTCCATTAGATTGAAAACTGTATATGGAATCAATAACCTTACAATTTTTTTCTTTAACATATATGTATATGACTTATTCTGATGAAAACAAAAACCTGCTATCCCGAAAAAAATGGGCATATGTAAGGTTATCACAAAAGAAAATGCACTTTTGCACCATGCCACATTCATTAAATTAACAGGGTATACTATAATTGCATGTCCAAGTATTACTAATATGATTGCAAATCCTCTAAGAATATCAATCTGTCTGTAATGTTGCATTTATTTATAACCGCATAATATAAATCATGCATTTCCTTCCTACCTAAACTTACCATCTTGTAAACTCATTTATTAAATACCCATAACTTGCTTATAATATAATTCAAGATTATCACTACAGTTTGAGCTACAATTTTTACCATCATACTACCACAATGTAAATTTGTAATAAATATAAACAAAATCACTTCTTCAATAATTAATGTCACCATTCTTCCACTGCAAAAAGAAATCATTTGCTTGAGAAAATCTCTTATTGATTTTGTCCGTGCCTGAAACACCCATATACGGTTTGTATAAAATGCAAATAAAACCGCTAAAATCCAAGAAAAAACATTTGCTATTAGTTCATTAATTTCGAACGTCAAATTACATATCGCATAAGACACAATACTAACAATCATGGTAAGCCCACCAAAAAATAAATATAACAATATTTCCTTATATTTTTTATAAAATGGTTCAAAAATTCGGAAGCCGGGAAGTTCCATTATTTTGTCGAAAATATCTTTATCTTTCAGCATATTATTAACCATTCTTTCCTTACCATTCCTTTATTACTTCTTTTGAAACGATAAAACTTTTCTTTGCTAATTTCGCCATTGGTTCATCTGAATAAGAATCCGAATAAAATTCATCAATTATTCCATTCGGAAATTTCTGATAGAATCGTGCAGTTTTTTCTCTTCCATAACAATTTTTCCCTGAATATTTTCCGGTTTTTTCATCTACTTTTGACGCAATTAAATTTCTGATGCCAATTCTTGTACAAATTTCTAATAAGAGAAATTCTGGAGAAGCAGATATAATAACATCGTCATCCTTCTTTTTTTCTTTATACCATCGCTTTATTTTATATTCATTTTTATTCCAAAAACATTTTATTTCCCTTTCAATATCCGGCACTTTTTCAAAGAAACAATAAAACTCCTCTTTAAACTTCGTTTTATCTATTAGTTTTGCTTTATACCTTACTGCAGCAATTATTTGTTTTGGCAAACAAAACACTATATTAGGGTATCTTTTTAAACAATAGATATAGAAATCAATAGTGGAGTCGCCATTATATATCGTTTTATCAAAATCATATGCATTCATACTATGTATCCTTAAATCAAATATAATAATGAAAATATACATATCGCATATATAAGAATCAATCCAATTAGAATCTTATCATGCAAAATCACTTCAACCGGATCGCCGTCTGACTCTCCCTCAATGTCTAAGCTATAACACATTAATAAAATTATAAAAATAGGAATTGTCCAACTAACTTTCGGGTTTGGCATTTCAAATGTCCACAATGCATAAAACACATTTGTTAAAGCAACACATACATACATGTTTTTATCTAAAAAGGCAACATTATAATATTTTAAAACTTCTCTTGTTTCGGTTTGTTTCTTTAATTCATTTCGTCGCTTTCCTAACCCCATATATAAGCTACCAACTGTAATAACTAAATAAAGCCATTTTGATATTGCAACATCCGTTATTGCACCACCATAAAATATTCTGATCACAAAACCAGATGCTAAAATTGCAATATCAATAATAGGTTTATTTTTTAATCCCACACTATATCCAACATTTAAAGCAAAATATAATCCTAAAAGAATTACTGCACTAACATTTCCCAAAACTACAGAAATAATGCATGCTATAAACAAGCACCCTATCATTGCTATAATTCCTTGTTGTGTCTTCACTCTTCCACTTGCCAAAGGTCGATTTCTTTTTGTCGGATGTTTCCTATCTTTCTCAATATCTCGTAAATCATTTATCACATAAATTGCTGATGAAACCATGCAAAAAGCTATAAACCCAAGTACACCATGAATCAATTTATCTTTAGCAAAAATTGTTCCTCCAAAAAACATTGGAACAAATATCAGTATATTTTTTATATAATGTTTAATTCTTAATAATTCTATATATTTTTTCATGTTGCTTCATCCCTTTGCAATTGCTCCCATTTCTCAATCTATGGAATTCTCTCTTAACATTTTGCATTATACTTCATTTTTACATTAGCCTAAGCATTACTATCCCTGTGAAAATTTCACTACTAAAACATTTCCCACAAACTTAACACTTCCAACTTCTGGAAAACATGGCATTGTGATGACTTCATCAGATTGTGATAAACTACCAATTTCCTCTTGATTAACAAAATTAATTGGATATCCTAACTGGACTGAAAAATATTTTTCAGCCATTCCTATTCCATATGTTATTCCATAATTATATGTCATTCCAATTGAATAGGTATCTGTATAACGTTCAAATCCTTCTCTTGTGACACTTAGCACTGAATCATTTATGTTTCCCACAAAAGCCACCGGCGTTTCGCCTGCCACATATCCATCGGTAGCTTCTATTCGTTCTAGTACTCTCGTAGCAACAGAAAGTGTGGACTTTTCTTCCAATGTTTTCTTTAAATATGCACCATTGGCGTAAATTACGCCATTCCACACCATTATCCCGACCAACATACAGGAAAATACTTTTAAAGGCACTTGGTATTTTTCTAAAAGTTTTGCATACGACTGTCTCTCAATTAAAAATAATGCAAATGGATATATTAAAAACCATGAATATACCATAAGCATATGCACCATCCCCTGTGATATAAAGTAAGTCAGATTTGAGGCAAATGGGAATAATAGTAACAAAAAACACCCTATTGCTATATTGACCTTACCAACTTTATTTTTATAGACTAATTGTATAAACGATCCTATCAATAAGATTACACATAGCATGTTTATAATTACTATGCCTTTTCCTCCATACCCATTCGGTTTAAAAAGAAAGTTTAAATAATAGGTATACGTACTTACAATTAGCTTCGGTATGCTGTCAACTGTAATTTTTCCGGATACTACATTAGCAATACCATTATATCCATTGGATAGATCTACATTGGTATATTTAAGTACAATCCTTAATAATACCATATACAATATTCCACCTAACAACAATGAGCCAACTTCATATGCTCCCGACTTTATAACATTTTTCGTTGAATCCCCTCTAACAATATGATCTATAGACAGCATAATAAACAATGTAACTGCTACTGCAAAAAAGCTCTGATAAAGTCCCATTGAGATGCAAATAAAAATAGCTCCCCAAAATATTCCAAACTTTACTTTTTCAACAAAAAAAACTGCTAATACCGCCATCAATAATGCAAACATAAAAATATCAATATAAAACATATAAGTTGCATTAATACTAATTGTTGTCAAATTAACCGCTAATATCCCACAAGTAGCAAATTGCATTATTACTGTTTTTATCTTCAGTAACTTTATAATTAAATATGCTGTTACTGATATCCATAATAAAGACATTAATCCTATAAGCCATGGAGCTGCCAATTCACCTCTACATATTCTATATGGTTCTTGTAAAAAACGGCCTAATGAAATATGCCATATAATCTCATTTTTATCAGGGTAAACTTTCAAACTATCATGAGAAAAAAGTCCATTAAAAAATGCATATCCATGCGCAATTAGACCTATAATAAAAGTAAATAATAATGTACGACATATTAATACTTTATCTTGTACTATAATAGATTTTATTTTTTTCATAGGTTTCCTTTCTGTTATTTCAACCAATTTTATTTCTCTGTTTAAGCATAAAAAATAATAGACTATAATTATCTATTTTCCCGCTTAACAAAATCTCTCCCTTCTTTGTTTCAACATATAAAGAAGAGAATTCACAAACTCTGTTGAAATACATGAAAATACTATAACAATCACTAGGTAACAGATAAATGAATATTTCCATTCAATTCCAAGTAAAAGATTCCAGTTAACTTTAGCTAATACTATATGATTTAAATATATCGCCAAACTAATTTTTCCTAAATATCCAGATATCTTATTATTCAACATTCTTGCCAAAAAACTATTTCCAATAAAAAGAGAAGTAATAAGCACTGCCATTGCAATAACACAAGTAAAATCAGCTTGTGTCATTCCATAATTAAATATAATATATGTAATATAACCAATGCAGCATATTTCTATAATAGAGCTCCAAATTTTATATTTTTCAGTCACTCCTTCTTTTAAATATGTAAAAATTTTAAAGCAAATACATCCCAGTCCCATCTCTGCAAAGCCCCTTAGGGTTCCTGTGGCTATAAATGAATCATACTGTAACCACCTGTTTAAATGTCCAAAAGTTCTAAACATCCATGTAAAAATAACCATGAATGAAACAGGTGCAATCAACTGTAAATAAATCTTTTCATTTTTTGCTAACAAAAAATATATAATAAATCCTGCTATTAGCATGGAACTGCAAAACCATCCGGGACCCACGACCAAATTCTCTGTTATTCCAAATCCCTCAAGCATACTTAATTCCCATATACTATTATTAACAAATACACTGCCTGATATTGTTTCCGCCAATGATATTCCCAAAAGAATTGAAATCAAAAATGCAAACAAGTACGCTGGCAGCAACCTCTTATATCTTCCTATTGTATAGCTCCATGCAATAGTAACTGGCATTTGTTCAGAATGATTTTTATACCTAAAATGCTGCATTAACAGGAATCCTCCCAAAACAAAGAAAAAATCCACTCCCAAATATCCACCTGGTGCGTATCCACAGTAATGATGAACGCAAACGCACATAATTATTGCAAATCTCAGCAGTTCTACAGCATTATTTCTTTGTGTGTTCTCTTTCTTTGTTGATTTTCTTTCCTTATGCAATAAAAAAATAGCAAATATCATGATTATAGCCACTGCTCCCACAACAATTGCTGCATTTCGATTTATCACATATTAGCTTACTCCACATCCAGACAACATCGGCAATTCAAATGATTTACCCATCTCTATCTCTGCATCTGCCCGTAAATCTAATATTATTTTTTTCCCTCTTGCATCAACCTCTACTTTCCCCTGTTCTGGCCCAACATTAAAAGTTGTCTCAAACTTTTCACCACTTGGAATTTTTAAATGTAACGTAGAATCATCAGTAGCCGTATATAACGTTCCTGTTTCATTTTTAGCCCAAGTAGAACTATCTACAATAACATCTTGTGGATTATACCAACTACTATCAATCAACATTCCTCTAAAAGTAACCTCACCACTCCCTGGGACTGCTGCTATTTCTATATATTGAGAGGTATTAGCATTACTCTTTATATAATAAATATTTAAAGGAACTGCTATACCCATATATAATATTAGAAGCAAAACAAGAAGCCCCCAATTTTTTCTACTCTGCATCTTCTGTTTGATCCTTTCTATAAGCTATTTTTCAACTTTACAACAATAAAAAATGTTTTTTGAGGATCATATTCTTCATACTGCTTTTCATAACAATGTGGTGGATTATAAGAACCTCTCGCCATATCATAAGCAGAAAATTCATCTTCGCATATTTCAAAGTCAAAACTTTCTACTTTTTTTCTCCACCATTCATAATTATGTAATGTAACATGCCAATTTATACCTGTAGCAGGATCTATATCATCAAAGTTTGCAATGGAAGCAATAAATCTTCCCTCATTTGATAAATGATTCTTTATGTTTTGAAATAATTGAGGCAAATCACTTTCTGCAATATGTTCTAACACTTCCCATGCGGTAATTATATCAAATTTGTAACATAAATTTGAGTTCAAGTCCAAAATCTGGAATGGTTTAGTAATATCACAAGTTTGAAGATTATCCCCCAACAATCTCCATTCAGCTCTCTGTTGTATCTTTGAAATATCAGCACCTTCTAATCCCATAGAAAAATGACCTTTTAAAGCAGCTTCAAGAACCATTCCTCCTCCAGAGCATCCTAAATCCAAAAAAGAAATTTCCTGTTTTTTCAAAACATTTTCACACTTTTCCACAAATTGTGGAAATCTTGTATTATCACGTATTGTGCCATGCGGCACCAAATAATCGTTACTTTCATACGCGACAGGATAATCTGTAATCAATTTAACATTTTCTTTTTTAATAAATCCGTTACATTTTTCCAAAACCACCATTATATCTCTATACAGAAAATCTAAATGTCTTTGTGTTTGTTTATTTTCTTCTTGTCTAGCTTCATCAAATTCAGTTAAAATATTTGTTTGATTATTCAAAAGAGAAATAATGTAATTTGATAATCCATATGTATTGCTTGCCGTTTCACTATTCTTTCTTTCCTGTTCTAATAATATATCCACACCATTCATTTTATCTTCTAAAGAACTCACTCTAGAATTAATTTCTTCTAAATAATCCATTTTAGAATTAATAGTATTTAACACAGAATATTGCGCATCTAGTTTATGAATACAATTCATCACATGACCTTCAACGGCAAGAACCTTTTCCATTGTAAATGCAATTCTATCTTCATATCTATGTTTAAAAGGTCTGTATAATGGTTGAAATAAACGCTTAATCGCAAGTTTAATTCCTCCATTTTTTTTCTGAACAGTTGCTTCCATAATATGCTCCGTATTATCCTCTTTGCCTTTTACCAATCCAGGTAGAATTCCAGTTTTCATTTCTTCGACACGTAATTGGAGTACATATTGTAGACTTTCATCATCATATAATTTTATCTTTTTATTATTTTCTACTGCTTGTGAAAAATATCTGCTTACTCTTAGTATTACTTTTTCATCGAGAACCTTTCCATTCCAAGGACCTATATATTTCAAATCTTCTTTTGGAATTTCAACATTTAAATTCAAGAAATTATTCTTAATCATTTCACGCATCATTTCAACTGTTTTATTTGACTGTCCTGCGCTACTATTATTAATCCATCTATGATAAAACAGATTTTGATGTATACAACCGACCTTCATTCCTTTCTCAAACGCTCTCTGCCATAATTCCCAATCTTCTACAAACCCTCTATTTTCATCATAATAAAGATCATTTTCTTCAAAAAAATCCTTTCGAAACATAATTGTTGGATGATCAAACGGACACGTAAAAATGCCCCACGCACGAGCCACTTCTCCTTCAAATGATAAACGTTGTTCATTCATATCCCCAAAATATTCAAAATCCGTTGTACACAGACTAATTTCCTGATGATTATTTAAATATTCTTTTTGTAAATATAGTCTTTCTTTTGCAGCGATATCATCATCGTCTATTCGCGCGATATATGTTCCTTCTGCAGCTTTAATCCCTATATTTAAACTAGCTGCAATTCCTTTTCTTTCTTCATTAAAAATCAGTCTAATTCTCTTATCATTATAGTTATTAATAAACTCTTTAATTTCCTGTTGATCAAATGGTTCTGCAACGATAATTATTTCAAAATTTGAATACCTTTCCCAATTGTTTCTATTTTGAGCCATCAAACTATCTAAACACTGCTTAAATAATTCTAAATTAGGTTTATAACTTGGTATAACAACAGAAACCTCCGGCTTAATATCAAATACTAACTTGCTGCCCCCCGCCGCAATCCATTTTTCATATAATGCTCTCCATTCGGAATAATTTTGATATATATACCAATCATTCCAAAATTTATTAAGCCCCCACGCATGTATAATTTTTGCATCTTTACAATTTCTATTTAAATAAGGATAACAACAATACTCTTTACCACTAAGAGGAGTTACAGAAATATCAAATTTTTGTATAGCTGCATTCAAAACTCCCTGATCTGGTAAATCCAACACATTAGCCCATTCGATCGTTTTTTTATAACACCATTGAGCTAATTTATTTAAATTTTGAGTACACTTTTCTGTTAACACAATAGTTCCTGAACAATATAAATATTGATTTAAATCAAACCCACTAATTGGACTACTAAAACAACTTCTCATCTTATCTGGCTTTTCAGCAGTTTTATTAATTGGATCTTCTCTTATAAATGCTGCACCTGTTTTTCGCGCCGCATCTATCATTCCTGAGATATCTCCCTGAATTAAAATATCCGTATCAAGCCACGTAATTGTTTCAAATTCTTTCAAATACTCCGGCATTTCATATCTAACAAACATTAATGGTGAAAAAAGCTTAAATCTCGGTTTTTCAAAAACTTTCTCAGGTATTGGACATTTATATTTAACGAATCTACATGGAATAATCTTATTCATTATTTCTTTATCTGAATCTGAAATATCCGTCATATAATATATTATAGCTTCATCAAATAATCCCTTATTTGATTTTTCAAGTTGTTCAAGTACAATTCCTACTAATGTTGTTCTAGTATCAGCTAGCATTACCGCATTTTTCTTTTTTCCCATTTCATATTCCTCTTCAAAAATTTGATTTTATACTTTTATTCGCTCAAATGATTTTTTCCACATAAAGTATTATAAAAAATACTCATAATCAAATGGTCAAACATCATATGGACATCTTCCGTAACCTGCATACTCATAACATCTACATGAAGTGAAATATCCGACAATGCTTTTAATTTTCCACCAGTATATCCCGTTAATCCTATAATCTGATTTCCCTGTTCTTTTGCATATTCTACGGCATTAATTACATTTTTAGAATTTCCACTTCCTGAAATAGCAATAACGATATCTCCCTCTTCCAATTTGTTTCTTAACTGAAAGCGAAAAACTTCTTCGAATCCTATATCATTCGCAATTGCCATAATCGTCGCCATGTTATCATTTAAGCAGGTAAAATTAAATTTCTTTTCCACATATTCAGAAATTCCTTTATTAAAATCATTTTGATAATGAGAAGCAGTTGCAGAACTTCCCCCGTTTCCAAAAATATAAATCTTTTTATTTGCCTCGTATGCTTTCAGGATAAGATTCATCGCATCATTAATCGCATCTACATCTAATTTGCTAATAACTTCTTTCTCTAAATCAATATATTCTCTGATTGCCTTTGTATAATCCATCTTTCTACTCCTTTATCTATTCCTTATATTTTAAAATCATTTCCACTGCTTCCCACAAATCTTTGCATACCAGATCCGGTGTCACATCATATTTTTTGTCGTTTCCAGCTTCTCCCGTAAGAACAAGTGCCGTATGTAACCCAGCATTCTTTCCTGTCTGAATATCCACTGTAGTATCTCCGACCATCCACGAACTGCTTAGGTCAATATGGTATTGTTCTATCGCTTTTTGTATCAAACCAGTCTTTGGTTTCCTGCATTCACACGGAATTTTATATACTGGATTTTCCTCCGAGTATCCTTTATCCGGATGGTGAGGACAAAAATACACATCATCCAAATATGCGCCCTCTTTTCCAAGCAGCGTACTCATTTTCTTATGAACCGTTTCAATATCCTTTATTTGGCACAAACCTCTCGCAACAGATGGTTGATTTGTAATCACAATCGCCAATTTTCCCGATTGGTTAATTTGTTTGATTGCATCACAGGCATTTTCTTCCAGTTCAAAATCTTCATCTTTCCAGACCAGTCCCCTGTATTGATTGATAGTGCCATCACGATCTAAAAAGATACATGTCTGCTTATTTTTCAGGCATTTTTCCTCTATAAAGCCATTTTCTACATCTTTTTCTGTCTGTCGAATTCGATCTACAGTTCCTATATCCTTAACATACTCTGGAGACCGATATCCATATACAGCATCTTCTTTTTCTACCAGAGGCATTAAAATATCTTTTTCCAAATCCAGCTTACATGGTTTCTCTACCAGATCACATATTTCCTTACCTAAAATATAAAATCCTGCATTTACACAATTGTCAAACCAATAATTTCGCACATTATGTTTCGAATCAAATTTAGAAATTTTATTATTTTCATCTAAAACAACCAAATCCGAATCAGCCGGATGACTGTTCGGATGTACAAATAAAGCTGCTTTCGCTTGATGATCAATATAAAATTTTTCCATTCTCTGAATATCTATGGAAAAAAACACATCTCCAAAAACCAACAGGAAATAATTCGATACTATTTTATCTTTCAAATAATAAAATGCCCCTGCTGTTCCCAATGGTTCATGTTCCCTGATATAGGAAACATGAACTCCGTATTTTTCGCCGTTTTGAAAATATTCTTCGATTTTTTCGCCCAAATGACCGATAATCATTATGATATCCGTGATACCATTTTTTTTCAGTTCTTCTATCTGCCAGAGAAGAAGTGGTTTTCCATTCACAGGAACCATTGGCTTCGGTATTTCATCTTTTGTAATAGCTGCAAGCCTTGTTCCTTTTCCTCCAGCCATAATCACTGCCTGCATATTAATCTTCTCCTATTTATGATTTGCCAAAACATTATCAACCGTCAAAGCTACTGCCTCATCCGAAGTATGTGTTGCACTCCACCCTGCAGCATGAATCTTATCTAAATTATATTGGAATTTTGGCACATCACCTTTCCAACCGCCTCTGCCACCAGTATAATTGTACGGAATACCTGAAAGTCCCATCTTCTCACATATAATATCTGCAATTCTGGTAACTGAAGTCTGTGTCTCAACACCTACGTTATAAAGAGTGATTCCCTGCTTTCCAGTTTCTTTAAACTTCATTATCGCATCTACAAGATCTTTTACGTAAATGTACGGTTTTGTCTGTGTACCATCTCCCAATATCTGAAGCTTTGTCGGATCTGCTTTTAATTTCTTTACAAAATCAAATATTACTCCATGCGTAAGTCTTGGTCCAATTACATTCGGAAAACGGAAAATCAGTACCTGCATATCATTCATATAACTAAATGCTGAAATAATCCCTTCGGAACCAAGCTTACTGCCTCCATAATAGGAAATCGGCTCTAAAGATGTGCTGTGCTCAGCAACATGCTCTCCCATCTTTTCTCCATACACAGCAGATGTTGAGGCAAAGAATAATTTTTTCACACCATAAATTCTCATACATTCCAATAAATTAAATGTTGTAGAATAAGTGTTCTTGTACTCAATAATAGGATTCGATGCACTTGCCTGAATATCTGAATTTGCAGCCATATGAAATACATATTCAATTTTTTCATTCTCGAATATTTTTTTAAGTGCGTCCAGATCACAAATATCCTGTTCGTACATTTTAAAATTTGGATTTCCGGAAAGATGCTTTACGTTTTCTTTTGTTCCTATAAAATAGTTATCCACACATACTACCTGATGTCCCTCTTCCAAAAGAGCATCTATCAAATTGCTTCCAATAAATCCTGCTCCGCCTGCTACTAATACTTTCATTTTTTTCATCCTTTCCAGTCAATAAATGTTATCTCCAATACTTATCTCCAATATATATGACCGAAGATCCATCTTTCTCAAAAGTAAATTCAAATTCTTTTAATCCGATTGCATTTCTCAAACGATCCTGCTTTTCTTCCGGGCAGTAGAACAATAAGAATCCACCTCCACCGGCTCCCAATAATTTTCCTCCCAGAGCTCCGTTTTTCATAGCAATTTCATAAGCCCTATCAATTTCCGGATTTGAAATACCGGAAGCCAATGAACGCTTCAACTCCCATCCTGTATTTAAAATATCTCCGAAAGAGGAAACATCGTTATGTTCCAATGCATCTTTCATCTCATATGCCAGGTCACACATCTTCAACAAATTCCTCGTCTTATCTTCCTGGGCAATATTTTTCTTCTGTTCACTCAAAATTCCATTTGCTGATCTGGTAGTACCAGTATAAAACATCATCAAATTCTTTTGCAGTTTTTTATATGTTTCCGCTTGCATCATAATTGGTGCAACCGATACCGTGCCATCCTGATTAAATCGAATGAAATTAAGACCTCCAAATGCAGCTGCATACTGATCCTGCTTTCCAATCGGGGATTTGAGTTTTTCAATCTCAACCTCACAAGCTTCTGCTGCCAGCTTCGCTTTGGAAGCAAATCGTCCTTTATAGCAATATAATGTATTCAACAAACCAACAGTAAATGTACTGGATGAACCCAATCCGGTTCCCCCTGGGACGTCTGCTGTACTACTGATTTCCACACCACTTACATGCATGTCTCCCAACACTTGTTTAAAAATTTTGTGGTCAATTTCATCTACACTATTTACCAATTCGTTCTGTGAATATTTTAACAGCGTCTGCTCCTCATTAAAATATGGATGAATAGATATATAACAATACTTATTAATAGATGTACTGAGAACACATCCTCCATATTTTTCATAAAAATCGGCCATATCGCTTCCACCACCACAGAAGCTGACCCGAAACGGGGTTTTTGTAATTAGCATTTCTATTTTCTCCTTATGGTATTTAACATAATTTTATTTTCTCTTCATATAGTCAAAAAAACGTTGTACAAATGTTGCACATCCGTTATATGCAAAAATTGCTTCTATTGATTTTTCTTTTTTCCCATTGGTGATAGGTTCATAATACTTATCCCATCTCCATTTGGCTCCAATAATCTGTAGCATGCATTTCTCATTCACATATAGTTTTTTCTGATTTTGCTCATACACATTCTGTAAAATTCTTTTTATCTTTTTCAGATTGCTCCATCGATGCATAGAACCAAAACATGGATTACTCCATCCGTTCATAAGGAAGGTCTCTTCCTCCGTTAAATCTATCTGTAAATGTTCCTTCAAATTTCTGGCAACAAACTCTCCACTCTCTTTTGCAAGCTGCTTTTTTTTAGAATTTGTAATATTTTCTGTTCCCCATCGATATTCTCCCAACACCTCTGACAAGTTGGTTATTTTTCCATATTTCAAAGCTCTCATCCACAACTCGTAATCTTCTGCGAAATATACCGAATCGTAAAACAAAGAATTTTCTATAAAAATCTGTTTTCTCAACATGACCGTGGAATGACATACATCACACATAAATAACAAATTTGCCTTACATTGTTCTGCTGTCGTTGCTGGTCTGTGTACCCAATCCGTATTCGGTCCAAAATGATGTTGTGCTGTTCCTAATACAATCACATCCGGATGGCTCTCCAGATATTCCCATTGTTTTTGAAATCTATCTGGATGAGCCAGATCGTCTGCATCCATGCGCGCAATATATTTTCCTGTTGCCAACCTTATTCCACGATTAAGTGAGTCAGCCAACCCTAATTTTGTCTCATTCTGAACTAATTGAATACGCGTATCTCTTTTTTCATATGCTTCTACAATAGATCGGGTATTATCATCAGACCCATGCTCATTAATCACCAGCATATTCCAATCTTTAAATGATTGTGCACATATACTGTCAATTGCTTCTTTTATATATTTTTCACTATTATAGGTTGGCATAACAACCGTAATCTCAGGCATATCCTATTTCACCATTTAAACTTTGTATCTTTTTTTTCTTCGTACTTTTTTAATATAATATAGCAGACAACTGAGCATATAAACTCCATCTGTTTTCATAATCATGAAAATAAATTTCTGTATTCCACCCGATGAAACACTCACTTTTCTGGCAAATTTTTGATATTCAACTGCACATCGCTTTCTGTCATTTTTATCAACTTCATATATATCAGGCAGACACAAAATTACAAGTTCATTCAATTTACTAATAATTACTGATGTCAATTTAAATTTTGTATGTTTTAACAGAAATCTTAAATCATTTTGTACACCAAAAAAATCCCGTATCATTTCGTAATTCTTAGAATTCATGAGGGAATCATTTCGAACTGGACAATACTGATAATACGGGATATGACAAAACCATAGATGATTTGTCATTGTAAATAAACGTACTGCAAATTCCAGATCCTCACATGTACTATTCTCTTTAAAGTATAATCTTCGTTCTTTTATAAACGTTTTAGAAAATAAAAATCTCCAGGAATTCCAAAATGTTCCTTTACTCTTGATGATTTTCTCCGCATATCGGAAATTGCTAAAATCACCTGCTGGTATTTGATTGTTTTCAATCAATACGCTTCCTGTCTCTGTTGTAAAATAAAAATCATTTAAAATTGCGTCAACCTTTTGACCTTGTATCAATTTCGATGCATTGCTCAAAAATTTTTTCAATTTTTGAGAATCCACCGAATCATCTCCATCAACAAAGAAAATATATTGTCCAGTTGCTTCGTTAATTCCACAATTTCTCGCATTTGAAAGTCCCACACCATTCTGTCGGACCAGTTTTATATTTTTCCTAAGGCTATATTCTTCACAAATATGGTTGGTCTGATCTGTTTTTCTGCCTGTAACAATAATTATTTCTAAATTATCATCCTGAATTTTCAGTATAGAATCCAAACATGACCCAATATATTTTTCTACATTATACGCTGCAACAATTGCAGTATACATAGGTTCTTTCGCATGCACCTTTTTTGTCCTTTAACTATTCATATACTCTTCACAAATCTCTGTTACATTTCCCTGTTTTACAACATGTCCCTTTTTCAACCATAAAGCATGATCACAAATCTTCCGTACAGACTCTATAGAATGTGAAACATACAATAAGGTAGTACCCTTAGACAGCATTTCCTGCATTCTCTTCTCACATTTTTCCTGAAACTTATAATCTCCAACAGAAAGTACCTCATCACAAATCAGTATGTCCGGCTTCACCATTGTTGCAACAGCAAATCCAAGTCTGGCCGACATACCAGATGAATAATTTTTTATTGGCATATCCAAAAAATCCCATAATTCTGCAAAATCAACAATCTCTTCAAAATGTTCTAACATAAATTTTTCAGAATGTCCCATCAAAGTACCATTCAATACTATATTTTCTCTCGCTGTCAATTCACCATCAAATCCTGCCCCCAACTCAATCAATGGTGCTATACTCCCATTTACATGAACAGAACCTTTATACGGCTTCAATATACCGCAAATCAATTTCAAAAGAGTCGATTTACCTGCACCATTTGTCCCAACAATTCCCCAGGCTTCTCCCTCCTTCACTTTCCAGTTTATATCCTGCAAAGCTAAAAACTCCTGAAACATCAATTCTTTTTTTATAAGTTTAATCACATATTCTTTCAAACTATTAATTTGCTGGTTCGCCATATTAAACCGAACTGTAGCATTATCAATTTCTATCACAACATTATCTTTTCCCATCATATGCTCCTAAATATACAAAATAAATTTATCCTGCGATTTCAAAAATGACTTTGTTCCGATAAATAAGAAAAAGAATGCCAAAGCAAAGCCGTATAAAATTGACTGCCAATGTGGCATCGTATGCGACAATGCAACCATTCGGAACTGATTAATATAATGATACATTGGATTGCATACTTTAATGGCAACCTGCATTTCATCCGGAAGCTGCTCCATCGGATAAAAAATTGGAGTCAGATACATCCATGCTGTAATTACAACGCTGTATATGTATTGAATATCCCTAAAAAAAACAGATCCTTGTGCAAGAAACAATCCAAGCCCCAGACTAAAAATATATACCTCTATTAAAATAACGGGAATAAGTAACATATAAAACGAAAAATGTACTCTTGTAAAAACAAATACAATTACCAATGCCACTAATGAAAACAAAAGATTTACCAAAGAACTCGTAACCTTTGATAAAGTAAATACATATTTAGGCACATATACCTTTTTAAGCAGTGATCCATTTCCTGTAATGGAACCAATTGCCTGATTTGTTGCTTCGTTCATAAAAGTAAATAAAGTTTGTCCAATTATCAGATATGCAGAATAATTTTCAATATTGAAGCGAAACATCTTGGAAAAGACCAAATACATTACTACCATTACCATCAATGGGTTCAAAACACTCCACACATATCCCAAAAAGCTTCTTCTGTATTTGAGCTTAATATCTTTTACAACAAGTTGTTTAACTAAATCTTTAAATTTATACAGTCCCTGTAATCTTGCTAATGTCTTTTTCATTTATCTTACACCTTAAACTTTATTGAAATATCTATTTTATATCTTTGTAGTCATAGACACTCTAGTTTAGAATACTCTATTTCATGAAAACTGTCAATCAATCCTCTTCTAACGCTAATACAATTTTCCTATATTTTTTTAATACCGTCTGTAAACTATACTGTTTTATCCGTGCACGATTATTTTTTCTCATCTGCCGGACTTCTTCCGTATTCTTCCATATCCGCAGGAGTTTTTCAATTGCCTGAATATATTCCTCCGGCTGATCCGCGCTTACCAGATAACCGTTTTCTCCATTTTTTACCAGATCTGTGTTTCCCCGAATTCTGCTGCACACTACCGGAACCCCGCAAGCCATCGCTTCCATCAGTGCTACCGGAAGTCCCTCCTGCTTGGACGGAAACACAAACACATCTGCTGCCTGACAGAGTTCTGCCACATCTGTCCGAAATCCCAACAGTTTCACATGATCTTCCAAATGATATTTTCGGATCAACTGCTGCAGTTCCTGCTTTTTTTCTCCCTGTCCGCAAATAAAATATCTCAGCCGTGGATGTCTCTGAACCAGTTGTTTCATTGCCTCAATGACAACGACATGGTTTTTACGATCACTGAGTTCTCCCACAGATAATAAGAACACATCTTCCGGCTGCAACCCAAGTTCCCGCCGTTTCTGTTGGATTGTTTGCGCATCTCCCGCATGGAATCGCTCCAGATCGATTCCGATTCCTGGCAGATAATAGGTTTTTCCGGCATGAAATTTCTTTTTTGCTCTGGCATAGTCCTCATGATTGATCGTTATCAACACATCCGTCCATCTGCTCAGCATCTTCTCCACCGGATAGTACACCAGCCAGTTCATAACCGGTGCCCCCTGATAGAAATGAAACCCATGTGCCGTATAGATCACTTTTGTCCTGGTCCGATGTCCGGCAATCCTTGCGACCACACCACCGATCGGGCTGTGACAGTGACAAAACTCATAGGTATTCTGCTTCATCAGTGCTTCCACCTGCCACAACGCTTTCATGTTCTGTCCCATATGCCTGATATTCCGCGCAAAATCTATCTGGTAGCAGCGCACATGCATATCCTGCAGTTTCTGCTTCAATTCTGCAACACGCTCATCCGAGCAGGTATTTCCTTCGATAAAATTGCAGGCCACATCTACCTCGTACCCCAGTTTCTGCAACAATGCAATATTCGGCATATTAAATTGGTCGATCATAGAGGCGACGGACGCCAGCATTAGAACTCGTTTCATCTTTTCCTTTCACCAAATACTCAACTAATTAATTCTTCTTTTATAGTATGGTAATATTGATGTATCTTCTTCCATCCCAATACATCAATTCCACCAACCACAAAAGTCAATATTCCACCAATAATAGTTATAAATATACCGCCCCAATCCTTTGTCTCAATCACACTTCCCTTCATTGCAAACATAAACATCTCATAAAGAAAGGCATGTTGATCCTTAAAGACAAAAATATCGAGCATTTCATACAAGACAAACCAAGAGGCAAGCAGCATAAATGTAACCCATACAATTATCTTTACAATCGCCCAAAACAGATTCTTCCCCTTTTTATCATTTTCCAAGCTAACCACACGCTTTTCAAGGTCATTATCCGTTTTCTCAGCTTTAGCCTCTACCATCTCCACCTTGTCATCCCCGATCACCGAAGCAACCTTTTCTTTCGATTGCTCGACAACCACCGGACGAAATGGAATAATTTCTTTTTCCGGCTCGCATGTCATATAAAAAATATCCGGATACGTTTCTTTTGTATACTGCATAAAATCATCCTTGGAAACACTGTAAAACGGTCTCCCCTCGTTTTCTACCCGTGTTGGTTCCAGGATTGCCTGACAGTGATAGCATTGATACGAAGGAGCAAATCCATCACATACAAAAACATTCTGACTATGGCATTGTGGACAGCTATAGTGCAGTTCTTTTCGAACCAGATTTTTTGCACACAGAACCTGCAGCATACTTTTGGTATATGTAATTTCCAGATCCAGCCGTTCACTCAGGTCCTGCGTCGTAAACTGCTTACATTGCCTTTGTGTCAACTGCGGCAGGATTTTCATACATTGCCGAACCGCTTCTCTTTCGTTCATACTCTTTATAAAGCCCCCATATCTGCTGGAATTCTTCTTCCGAATAATATTTTCCTTCCAAAATGTGCAGCGTCAGAAACTGATAATTATCAGCCTCATATTTCACTTGTAATACCCCTCGCGCTCTTGGGAAATTGACAGTCAGGGAAATAATTCTTTTCACGATATCCAAAGAATCCCTGATATACATAAACGTCTTGGCATCATAAATACAATCTACGCCATTTTCTCCTGTTAAGTTTGCCGACAGATTATCTCTGTCACTAAATCGAATTTTTGATATATATTTTTCATCGCTTGGAAGAAGCGTATTCAATGCATGATCTTCCCGGTAATCATATAATGCGGTCTGTTGAATCAGGCGATATAGTTCTTCCTCTAAATTAATGATTCCATCCGGCATATATAATTTTCCGTCTTTTTGTTCTACATGATGCAACGGAATATTTTGTAACATTGCATCGATAATGCTGCTAAGGCTCTCTCTCTTATCATCAATCTCTTTTATATTTGGAAGCCGTTCAAAAAACTGGTTGAACAATTCTTTGCTCATGTCATACAATACATTCTGAGGATCAACCTCTCTATTGTTGTCCAATTCCAGTTCTAATGTTTCTTCTACTATACTATAGATTTTATCAAGCTGAATCTGCGGACGGCTCTCCTGTATAATTCCATGCTGATTCCATACTTTAACAATCATGCAGCGCTGTTCCAGATCAATGGTTACCGGAAGATAGGAACACTCCTCCTCGATCGGACCTGCAGAATCTTTTAACATGCAGAATACAAAAATCAGATGCACCCTGATTAAATTTCCATTCCTTCTTTCTTCCTGTATCGCTGCAAGCTTCGTGTAGTCTTCCTTCTGTGGGATCGTCTCTATGATCTGGTTGTACGTCCAATCCGGGATCTGGAATTTGCGCATAAGTCTGCCCCACGAATCCCTGCTCTTTAATCGCAAACAGGTCGAAGTAGTTAATGAATACACGCGCATCAATCGATGATGACCATATAATAATTCTTGAAAGAAAAAATCATTCAGATCCTCAACAGAAATCAATCCGCTTTGACAAAGCTGTTCTAGTAAAACCCGATGGTCCGAAAAAGACAGCCTCTGCTCATTTGCAATTTTCTGTTCGGTAAGAAATCTATTTAGGCTTGTTGATGATATATTATCGATAAGTTCCTTAACTATATGCATTCCCTTGTCCTCTGTCTTCCGTAACCCCAAATCCAATAAATATTATTTTTATTATATCACGAACCTTTATCTTACTCAATGTAAAAAACCAGTCAGACTTATCATCCAACCGGTTTTATCACTTCTACCGAAACTATGGCTCCATATTTTTTAATAATGCATTAATATTCTGCGTATATAAGTTTTCACATAATTTCAAAATTTCTATTTCAATCTGCTCATCGCTGATTGAAACTCCCCTCTCGGATCAGCAATTAATATCTCCAATTCATGAGACGTTCTCCAGCCATTCACAGCTTCTACAACGTCAAGCATGATCTCCAATGCCTCACGCAGCTCATCCACTGTCACAATAACAAAATTATCCCCCGGATATCTTGCATCATAATAATAGTCTTTGAGTAATGCCAGATCCTTCCTCTCTAATTGCAAGGAAGTATCCACCCTTTTAATCTCATCGTATAAGGCGCGCAAATTATGGGATGTCATTAGTTTTTCAATTCCAGTACAAACCAGTTCTGCCACAGATTTCAACATTTTTTCTGCAATTTGCTGTGCCGAAGCTGCAGCCGGATTGCAGTATACAGGTGACACTGCATCCCTTAAATACCAGAATTCATTGCACGCAATAGAATAATAAGAATTTTCCTTTATCATATTTTCAACTCCTTATAATCTCTTCTTAACTGTTGTGTAAACTTTGAATTATCATGTTCGAAATACTGCGGTGTTACAAAAACCACATCCGCATGCAACATCTCGAGTTCTTCCCGCAAGGCTCCCATCATCCATCTTTCCGGTTTTTCCGGAACTATGATGCAAAAGTCGATATCACTGCTGGCCTTATAATCATTTCTCGCGTAGCTTCCAAAAATCCCCAAACTCTGATATTTGATACTCGAATTTTTAATAATATCTACGCACTTGTTCAACCGGTCTTTAAAATCATTTTCAACAACAGGTGACACGTACGGCATCCCTAAACCTCCACTCTTTCTATTAATCTGTCCTATCACAGTTTCTACAGATTCCACCATTTTTTATTCTTCATGATATCTTCTATCAATTATAAGTTATGCAATTACCCGGGACACAAATTGGCGATTTTTCCCATTCTGATGCTCAAATTGAAATTCGAATTCCAATGTAACTTCCGAACTGTTCACCATATTATTTTCCCCTTCAAAATATACATAACCATCAAGAGAAACATCAGCTTCCAATATACCTCTCACAATCGTACATGTATCATCCTCTTCCTGTTCTACCCGGACAACTTTGACATTTTCTATTTGATCCAATTCTGCATAGTCAACATATGTCTCAAACGCTTCATCCAATTCCTGACCTTCCATGTTCATAACAGAATCGTCAATTTCATTATACAAGTCATCCCAAAATTCGTTTTCTATGATTGTAGCGACCAGATTTCTATCATATTTCACGTATATCAGTCTCCCTGTTTCAAAAAATATTTAATTGCGTCCCAATAAGGTGGCAGTTCTTCTGAACATTCAAATTTTTTCAATTCCCGCTGTTTTTCTTCTCCATTCAACTGGAACACATTAAACGTCCATAAAGCGTCTTCTCTGGCATGACATAAACGTTTATCATTCAGGTTCAACTTTGTAATTGTATACTCAGCTGCCTCATCTGTCTTTTCCGCCGGCTGTATTGTTCCATCCTGCTGATATCGAAAATAACTTTCACAATCCTTCTCCAGCGGAGAAATCATCCGCTTTGCATCAAAATTATTTTCTTTTTTATGCCCACAGTGCCTGCGATTGTCTCCATTACAAGAAGCATGAAGATTATTATAGGCCAGAGATAAATCCTGATTTTGTGCCTGAGGCCGAAAATGTTCCACATGAAAACTATTCTTTTGTACTTCAGTCTCTGTATTTTTAATATAAGAACAACAATAGCAGCAAAGATGTCTCTGTTCTGCAAGCAATGCATTCTTTAATATTTGCAGTTCCTTTTCATGCCGGATATCCTCATACCCTGCTTCTCTTTTATGCTTATTCTTGAATTTTTTCTTCCACCGGCTTACTTCTTCTGGTTCACCTGTCTTTTGAATATAAATCATAAAAACTTTATCGCCCTTTTGCAATCAAGATTCTTGCACGCACAACTTTCGTATTCTCTTCCGATGTCATCCATGCAAGCTTATTTACAAGTTTTTCTGCCTCATCATATGCTTTTTCATTCAGATACACATTTATTTGCTCTAAGAGTTCCGTTGTCTTCCTGTTATATACTTCGGTATCCATGTAATCTTCCAGAATTGTATTGACATCCCAGCCGTTCATCGGCTCCATCGGTTCTGCCAAAACCAGATGCGTTTCTGCATCTTCATGCAAACGTATTACCTGTATATTTTCATCCACAGACTCCAGCACTTTCGGAGCATGTGTGGAAACAATAAACTGAATATTGGGAAAAGTATTCTGTAAAGCCGGAAAAATCTTCTCCTGCCACTTCGGATGCAGATGCAGATCAATTTCATCAATCAGCACAATGCCATCCCCTTCCAGCGGATTCTCCCTCTTCGGATTTGCAATTGCCAGCCTCCGGCTCAGATCGCCTACCAGTGCGATTACACTTTTTTCTCCTTCTGACAATTGATAAAATGCCAATTCCAATTCTTTTTTGATGACAATAAGTTCCGCATCTTCTTCTGTTACTTTCACACGAATTTCCGAAAATCCATCTCCCAATGCGTTTAATATGGCTTTTTTTACTGCATGTAACTGTGGATCTTCTGCATTCGGCGTTTCCACTCGTATACTGTTTTCATATTCCTGTCTTCCCCGGAACCATTCAAAAAATAACCGGAAATTGATCACTCCTCCAAATGCAGAATCTCTCCACGCATCCAGCTTCCCTGCTGCTCCTGTATAACGCCTTCTCAATTTACGTGTTTTTTCATTATAGCGGTCAACTCCATAAAACACATAAACAGGAATATTTTCATTATTTAAAGTAAACTCTTTCTGTGGTGTTTCCGTGTCATCGTTTTCATACTCTTCTTCTGTTTCCAAATAATCTCCCAGATACTGTTTTCGAATATATTCCGAAACTCTCTTCAGTTCTTTGGAATTATGCAGATTTTTCCCCTGGATTCTTTTTCGGTAATAATGAAAAATATTTCCCTGGTCTTCAAGAAACAACGTTATTTTTGCTTCTTCTTCTCCAACTTTTACATCTTTTTCTCCTAAAAGAGAGGCTGTTATCTGTTCATCCTGTGCGGCTTCCTGCATAATTCTGGAAAAGAGAAGATTGCAGACATCCAGTATTGACGATTTTCCCATTCCGTTTACTCCATAAAAAATGGCATCTTTTCCGTTTAATACTATTTCTGTATCTGAAAAACCTCTGAAATTGTGCACTTGCAGTTTGTCTATTCTCACGCTTTTCTATCTCCTAAACCTTCGAATGCATACCATTAAGCTATTTATCATCTTTTCAGTAGTATCATACTTTAATTCTTTTATTTATGCAAGATTTTCCCATTCCAGCTCTTATCCTTCCGTCCTTCTTACCGACTCTTTCCAGTCACACACACGATATTCTTCCTTATATTCACTCATCTGCATATCGTATACACTGTCACCAAACGCTTTGCCCGTCAGGGTGCCAATTTTTCCCGGAATCTTTTTCATCAGCCGGATGATCCAGCCAGTCGCTGGAACCATCACAAGCCGGTGTCCTTTTACCACAGCGATCATCTGCACCAGATCCGAAGTATTGATATACTGCTCGTTCTGTGGGAAAAACACTCCGGTCTCTTCGTTGTCGATCATCCGTTTGACAAACTGTGCCAGATTTTCTATATAAAGCATGGAACGCTGATTATGTACAATCGGAAATAGCGGAAGTTTTCCTGCCAGTTTTGCAAGCTGTGGATAGTTTCCCTTTGATCCCTTTCCGTAAATCATCGGCGGGCGCAATACAACAACCTTAAAACGTTCATCTGCCAGTGCCTGTATTTTCTGATCCGCCTGCCATTTGCTGTCTCCATAGAAATTCAATGGTTTGGGAATTGTATTTTTTGTAATTTTCTTTTCTCTACATCCGCTGTATACAATCATAGAAGACATAAAGAGAAACTGCTGCACGCCTTCCTTTTTGGCTTTTTCGGCTGTCTCTACTGCCAGATCTGTATTCACACGGTAATACTGCTTCTTTTCTTCTTCCGTCACCTGTCCCACATCTGCATGTGCGATTCCCGCCACATGATAGACCACATCATATGCTGAAAAATCGTGCGTCCGCCATGTTTGGGTTCTCATATCCAACGTGTCAACCTGGTAGTACTCCGGCCATTGTCTCAACCATGCCTCCACGGAAGTTCCCACATAGCTGTCACTTCCGGTGATCAGAATCTTCTTTTTTCTCCTGCCCTTTTCACGTTCTTCTGTGTCTTTTGCAATGGTTTCCTTTTTTGCGCTGCTCTGCGCTGTTTCGCTTTTGTGTGCTTCTGTCTCTTCTTCCTCTTTGTTCAGTTCGCCAGTTCCACCTTCAACCACACCATCGTGCATGAGCACGGAGCCAATTGTGCCAAGAAAACATTTCAGATCCATCCATGGTCCCAGATGTTTGACATATTCGCCATCCAGTCTTGCTTTGTCCGGAATCTCCAATTCATCTCTGCCATTGATCTGTGCCCACCCGGTCAGCCCCGGTGTCACATCATTGGCACCATATTTCTCACGCTCTGCTACCAGATCATCCTGATTCCACAGTGCCGGCCGCGGTCCTACGATACTCATTTCTCCTTTGAAGATATTAAAAATCTGCGGCAGTTCATCCAGACTGGTTTTGCGCAGAAATTTTCCTACCTTTGTGATGTACTGCTCCGGATTCTCCAGCATATGTGTCGGCACATCCTTCGGTGTGTCAATCCGCATGGTACGGAATTTGTAAATCTGGAAGAAACTCCGGTGGATGCCGACACGCTTCTGCTTAAATAATATCGGTCCCGGTGTATCCAGTTTGATCGCAATACATAAAAAAAGAAGGAGTGGTGATAAAATCACGATCGCCATCCCACTTAATATGATATCAATTCCTCTTTTGATGTAATGGTATCCTTTCATGGCTGACTTGCTCCTTCCTGATTTCACACTAACCTGCACATTTTCGTAATCTCTTGATTCGCAATAATCAAGCAATTTCTCATAAAATATCCATCCCCTGTTTATTTACCAATTCCAGTAATTCATCACTTCGAAACTGCTTTACAAAAGTATCCCATGTTTTGTTTTCACAATCGCGCTCGCAAGTGTAAGAATTTTTTTCAAACCATCACCAAACAAAGATACGGGCATCAATCCTATATTTTCCAACTCAATCAAAATCGTTGGCTTTGCATTTAACATTCCAATTTCTATGCCTATAATACGTTCATCGAATAAACGCAGCAACTGAATTAATGTTTCTTTTTCGGATACTCTCATTCCTTTGTAAAAATTCGCATTAAGCACACGATTGGTGTATACATCCATAGGTGAAATGTATACTATACTCACTCTTGACATATTCTCTTTTTTTATGTCCAGAGTTTCTTTCATAGACACATCCGGTCTCAATTGTGTCTCTCGAAAAGAGTAACTATTTTCAGATGTCAGATTTTCGCTTATATATAAGAAGTTTCCACTTATAACACTGATTTCCCCATCCTCTCCGCAATAAAGATCATATCTTCTCTGTTCACTCTCCGAAAGATCTTCTTTATCAAAAATTTCTTTTTTATTATTCCACATAATTCAATATGCCATTTCTTCAACTTATAATCTGTCGCATAAATTACTATATCCTTTTGTTCTCCCTGTACCGGAAAAGAATAAAGAAATTCATCAAACGGAATCAAATTTGCACTTTGCACCATTATATTCCTAGGTTGACGTTTTTTTGCAATTGACAGAACGTTATCCACTACCTCCGGATCTCTTAAAAGCTGTATCGCTTCTAATATAGATGTTTTTCCGGTATTGTTTTCTCCCACAAAAATATTTACCCTGCTGAGATTTTGTAATGTAATATTCTTTAATCCCCTATATGCTTTTATATCAATTGTTTGAAACATGCCGCCTCCAAGTTCTTCCCCGTATTTTCAACTATTTATATGTATTATATCATACCCCATTTTTGGGGATATTGCAATAATTGTAGCCGGAGGCAACATTTTTATCAAGCCAAAAAAGATATCAACACCACATTTTTTTATTTTAACTACTCACAGATTCAAATTTAAAATTAGAAATTTCCTTTATAAACTGATATCAACGACATCGTAATATTATATTTCAGCTATAGATTTTGAAGGATAATTAAGAGTTATCCGTTAAAAGATGTATAGATGTTCATTTTATATCATTGGAAAGTATAATTTTATGAATGGCTGCAATAATGCCATTTTCCATACAAGAATCTGTAAACGACTTAGCAACTGCAAGTAACTCGGCGCAAGCATTTTTGACAGCAATTCCATGTCCTATAGTCTGAAACAGTGGAATATCATTCTTACTGTCACCAATACCATAACAATTCATGGGTTGAATACCAAGATATTGGCATAATGTTAGTGCAGCAGTTCCTTTGTTAATGGCTAAATTAGTAAGAACACCCGTCCAGTCACCTTCATGATAGTCTAAGGTGTATGGAAAGGAGAGATTCTGTTGTGCCAATTCACCCTGTTTCGTATTTGTGAAGAATAAATCTATGGAGTAGATGGGATCCTTAGTATTTAGCATAACATCTTGGATATAATTATTCAAATTGTACATTTGATTGAGTAAAGGAAAATATTGAGGGCTGATATTATAACACCACGCATGCAAAATTCCTTGTAAAACTAAGCCACATTGCACATCATGAGAATATCGAAAGAGGGTACTCAATTGTTTTTCTGTATATGATATTTGTGAAAGAACAGTTCCTTTATACAAAATGTAAGAGCCATTAAAAAAAATGCCTGCTGAAAATAGGTCACCAAACAATTTTTTAACAAATCCTGGCTGACGTGCAGTACAAACGACTGGAAGACAATTAATTTCTTCTAATTTTTTCAATTCCGGTTTAAATTGAGTAGGGACATGAAAAATCCCTGGCTCTACTTCCTGAATAACAGTTCCATCTAAATCAATAAAAAAGATACTTTTATACATAATTCATCACCTAAAATATATTATACAAGGAATAAGACACATGGACAATCGCAATTTATTTCAATTTCCGTTTGTAAATCATTTTTCTGAAAAAGATAAAATATGGACATTTTTAGAGTCAGAATCAAATCATGTTTTGTGGCTGAGTGGTGAACATGGAATTGGAAAAACCTTTCTGCTTGAACAAATTGAGAAAATTCACGGCGGTTATAAAAAAATAAATTTACCAATTAAAGCTAGTGATACTCAGCCTGCGTTGTTTCGTTTTTTATTACTTCTGCAAAATAGCGCAGTTACTACAATTAGTCAGTTTATAGGAAAGAATTATGAACAATTATTAAATATTGGAAAAGAGATAGCAATTCAAACTCTAAGAAATAAAGGATTAGACCTTGAAACTTTAGTAAATATAACTTTTGATGGTACAAAAATGTTTGTTAACAATGACAGAAAGGATCAAAGTGCGCAAAAAGTTATTATAAATTATATAAAAGATATGTCTCAAAAAGAAAAATTGTTGATTATTTTTGATGATTTTTCGCTTTGCGATGAGAAGTCAACTGATTTTATTATAGAAATTATTTTACAGCTAATAGATGATGATAATATCAAATTTATTATTTCAACAACACCAGAGGAGTTAGAACGACGACAAAATATTCAAATAATGTTAATGGAAAAATTACCGCTAACACCTTTGAGCGTAGAAGATTTTAAAGATGAAGTGTTTTTTTATGAAATATTATATAATATCTTTGATTTAGAAAATGTAGATAAAGCCTTAGTAACAGAGTTGTTTATTAAATGTGAGGGAAAACCCAATCGTTTGAAAAAGTTTCTGCGTGATTTATATTGCCGAAATGGCATTAATTTTTTAACAGATCACAGGAGAGCTGTTTGGAATAGAACAATTGTTTGTGAATTACTGGAGAAATCTATTAATAAAAATGAATTCTCGACGGTAGGAAAATTAATTTTAAACAGTGTTATCGCGTTTAATCAATTGTTGCCTTATGATATCCTTTACGATGCAGTAATGTATTTTGCAGAAACAATTTTACATAGTAAGAACTTATTAGAAAATAATATTCAACAATGTTTTGAAAATTTTTTGAATACAGATTTATTGCAAATCATGGAGAATGGCAGAATAATTATAACTCAAAATAGTATTGCAAAAGAATTTCAAAGAGAAATGCAACGAAGTGCAACAAAATCCTTATTTAGCTGTCAAGTATGTTCTTTCTTAAATTTGCGAAAAGAAACTATACTCCAAAACAATATTCCATATGATGTTTGGAACGAGTTAATGGCACATCATTCTTTTGTGGGAAAAGTTTCTGGATGGGAAAAACTAAATTATAATTATGCAAAAAAACTTTGTGATAAAAAATATTACGAAGAAGCTAGCAGGGTCTTTCTGAGAATTCCTTTTTCATGCCTAACTTATAATTTAAATGACTATATCATGATAATTAATTGCTATTTTGAATCAGGGAAATATGATGAAGCTAGAGATGTTATTTCTGTTATCACAGATGATTTAGCATACTCTGTTAATCAACAAATAGAATATCATCTGATTTGTAGTAAAGTATTTAATATATCCTTGAAAAAAGAGAAAGCACTGGAAGAACTTGAATTCATACTTCCATTAGTTGAAAAAGAAGGAGAAATTTATTTAGAAATTCTGAACAGAGAACAGGAAATATTGGTTGATACATACAATGGGAAAGAAAGAGCACGAGCAATTTTCGACCAATTTGTTGCTTTCTATAAAAATGGGATTAAAAGTGTGGTTATTGCAAAGGCATTAAAAGACAGCATTGATTTTTATCATGCTAATATGGCTTTGAATTATATAAACATTGCAGAAAATATTTTTAAACAAAATAACAGTACATTAAATTTAGGATTTCTATATACAAACCGTGGCTTTGAACATTTTCGTCAAGGTGATATAGATTCAGCAAAGAATGATTTTCAATTATCTATAGACTTGTTAAAGGATATACGTTTTTATGAACTTTCTTATCCTTTAAATAATATGGCGGCTTGTTACATGAATGACGATAACTACGAAAGAGCAATATCATACATTATCCAAGCACGTTTGCACAATAAATCTGATTACGTAGATGCTGTGCTAAAGACTCAACTTATGATGTGTTACTGTATGCTAGAAAAATATAATGATGCAAAAAATATAGCGGAAGAATTAATAAAATATATTCAGAAACATCATATCACTGATCCGACTATGCTACGGAAAATATATGTCAACATTGGCATTTTATACGATATGATGGGTGATGACGAAACCGCATATAAATATGTATCAGAAAATTATAACTATGCAAAGAAAACGTCTACCTGGTATAGAGCTTATTTAATTATGAGAAAAAGGAATCCCGATTTACAGAATCCCCTTTCGCACTGCATACAAACAGAACTTGCTTATTGGTGCAAAGCCAAATTTGAACCGTGGCTTGTTACTTTTAGCCATGAATAATTCTGTTTCGTATACTTTTTAAATAATTATTAAGAATATCAGAATATGAGATACCTCGTTCTTTACAAATATATCCCAGTTCAGATGTTGAACTTACACGGGGAACTGAATTGATTTCTAAAAAATACAGTTCTCCATTTTCTGTAAGTCGGTAATCTATTCTTAAAATATCATGCACACCCATATGTTGGGCAATTTGCTTTGTCGTTTCTTTAATTTTTTGAATTGTTGCACTGTCTAAAACCGTCTCTGGAAGATAATATGAGGTACTTTTTGTGGCGTTATCTTTGAGAGTAATTACTTCTTTGTCAAATAATATTTTTCCATGATGTTTAACACCAAGCACTTCATTTAAGACAATATTGTTAGGATTACCAATTAAAAAATTTGTTATTTCATATCCGGCTATATATGATTCTATACTGATTTCTTCAAACTCATTTAACAGAGCATTTAAGCGTGACATGAGTTGGGTGTAGGATGAACAAACATTATCTGCGGTAATGCCTACAGAAGAACCTTCTAAATTTGGTTTTATCATAATAGGATATTCCAGTGAATTCAGATTATTTAAGTTTATTTTGAGATTATTTCGAGTAATTAAATAGCCCGGAGATGTTAGAAATCCTGCTTCCTTTACGGCTAATTTAGAGTAATACTTGTTGGTCATTAAAGCAACTACAAACGGGTCAGAACCACTATATGAAACCCCTAACAACTCACATAGGATTGGGATTTGCACCCGACTATATGTTTCAGTCATCCCATCAGACATATTAATAAATATACTATTTGGAAACTGCTTATGGGTTTCGATTGCATGTATTAACTCTGGAACACCACCAAAAATTTCACAACTATATCCTAATTTGATATAAACATCTCTGATTTCTTCTATACTGATTCGGCGTGGGTGATCATTAAACAAAAGATTTTCTTCTACTAATTTGCTAGGAAAGTTTTCTCTAAAATCGCATATTATATAGATTTTTTCCATCTTGATGTGAGTTCTCCTTTATTTTAAATTTTACATAAATGCACATCCGTAAATTTTATATAACTTTTAACGGATAACTCTTAATTATCTTTCAATCGCTTCTCTTGTCACATTTAAGATTATACCATATATTTCCTAAAAATATAACATAATCCCTTATTTTAATCCATTTTTCTTATTTAAACGGTAATTTATTGTTTAATCTCACCGTTTTCCCATCAAAACATCACCTTTCGACATCCACATTCTGTATTTCCCCGAAGTCTATCCCATATCCTTTCCCACCCATACTGATACAGGAAACACCACTGCTCTATCCATGTAATTGTTACATATTGTACAATTTTTTCAAATTTTGCCTTATCCAACAAAATCCTCCCCATTTCATGTACCATATACTCCTAAACAAAACTTCATATACAAAGGAGACCACCCATGAATAATTTACAGACACACATCAATAACTATCTGGAACACTGCCGTCACCAAAAACGCCTGGATTCCAAGACTCTGAAAGCATATCGCATCGACCTTCAGCAATTTTATGCCATTTTTTCATGCAGGGATGTTTCTGATATTACACCGGATCTGTTGGAAAATTATATCGGCAGTCTGCACCAGAAGTACAAACCCAAAACCGTAAAAAGAAAGATTGCCTCGGTCAAAGCTCTTTTTCACTACCTGGAATATAAAGAAATCATCGCCCGGAATCCTTTCAACAAGGTGCAGATCAAATTCCGCGAACCTGTGATTTTGCCGAAAACCATTCCATTGCACACGATCGAAATTTTCTTATCTACGATCTATGAGCAGCGCACCGTCGCCAAAACGGATTATCAGAGAAAAAACGCTTTGCGGGATGCCGCTGTCATAGAACTTTTATTTGCAACCGGAATACGGATTTCCGAATTATGCGCTCTGCGTATCTGTGACATCGATTTGTACGATGGATCAGTCCTGATCTACGGAAAAGGTTCCAAAGAACGAATTGTTCAGATCGGAAACCACGAGGTCATACAGATTCTGTCGGAATACCGCAATGAATTTCTTCCCCAGATGGAAACCTGCCAGCATTTCTTTGCGACGCTAAACGGAACGGCATTATCCGATCAGTCGGTACGGCGGATGATCAACAAATATGCTTCTCTTGCTGCAATTGAACAGCATATTACACCGCATATGTTCCGGCATACATTTGCCACCAGCCTTTTAGAAGCGGATGTCGATATCCGCTATATACAGGAAATGCTTGGTCACAGTTCCATTCATATCACAGAAATCTATACGCATGTTGCCATGTCAAAGCAGCGTGCCATCCTCACTACCAGACATCCCCGCAATACGTTTCATCTATAAAAAGCAAAACAGCAATTCACGTGCCATGCACGGAATTGCTGTCATTGATAGCCGTTCTATTTTTACTTATTTATTCTCCCCCGCCAATTCCGGGTGATACGTTGGCACAATTTTCTTGACACACTCCCGGATGTCTTCCGGTTCTGTCACAACGTACTCTTTTAATTCTTCCAACTGCTGCATGAATTTTTCTTCATCCAGCTCAATCGGTTTACCGATATGAATCAGATTGTTTGCGGTATCCTGCATCCCTTCTTCATCCATCAGCATCTCTTCATAAAGTTTTTCTCCCGGGCGAAGTCCTGTGAAAATGATATGGATATCCTCATCCGGCTTGTGACCGGAAAGAAGAATCAGGTTCTTTGCCAGATCCAGAATCTTGACTGGCTCTCCCATATCCAGAACAAAAATTTCTCCACCTTTGGCATAGGTACCCGCCTGCAGCACCAGAGATACCGCTTCCGGAATTGTCATAAAATACCGCACGATATCCGGATGTGTAACCGTGACCGGACCTCCACGCTCAATCTGTTTTTTGAACAGTGGAATCACACTTCCGTTACTGCCAAGCACATTTCCAAAACGCACGGCTACGAAATCTGTCTTCGATCTGCGGTTATAGGTCTGAATGATCATCTCACAGATGCGCTTGCTGGCACCCATGATATTGGTTGGGTTGACTGCCTTATCCGTGGAAATCATCACAAATTTCTTCACACCGTATCGATCTGCCGCCTGTACAATCTTCCATGTGCCAAGCACGTTATTCTTAATTGCCTCGTTCGGACTCTCCTCCATGAGAGGCACATGCTTATGTGCCGCTGCATGATAGATAATCTCCGGCTTGTAATGTTCAAAAATCCAGTTCATACGATTCGTATTCCGCACGGATGCAATCAGCACAACAAGATCCAGCTCCGGAAACCGGACTTTCAGTTCGTTTTGCACATCATAGGTCGTATTCTCGTAAATATCCACAATAATCAGCTGTTTTGGCCTGTGTGCGGCAATCTGCCGGCACAATTCGCTTCCGATAGAGCCTCCGCCCCCTGTAACCATTATGATTTTCCCAGAAACATAATCCATGATGGACTGCAGATCAACGGTCACCGGATCACGCCCAAGAAGATCATTGACATCTACATCTTTTAATTTGCTGACGCTGACATCGCCGTTTACAAGCTGGTAAATGCCGGGCAGACGTTTCAATGTGCATCCGGTTTCTTTGCAGATATCAAGAATCCCCTTGATCTGTTTCTGCGTGGCCGATGGCATGGCAATGATGATCTCATGCACATGCAGTTCTTCGACTTTTTCCAGAATATCGCTCCGATCTCCTACGACTTTCGCTCCATGAATATAATTGCCGATCTTGTTCCGGTCATCATCAATCACACCAACAACCTTCTTTTTCACATAGCGGCTGTTGTTGATTTCTTTGATGATCTGGTTTCCTGCATCCCCTGCTCCGATTACAAGTACATTCCGTCTGTACACGCCAGCTCTGCGCATATTGCGAAGCACACGCAGTCCGCGGTAAGAATATCTGCATCCCATGACAAATACAAACAGAAACAATCCATACAGAATGTAAAAGCTTCTTGGCACCGGGTACATATCCCCCCAGTTCCGAAGCAATATCAGCACTGTCACAACAACGGTATCCAGAATACATGCTGAAACCACATACATCATTTCCAGTGCTCCCGCATAGCTCCAGAGACTGGAATACAGCCGGAGCATCCAGAAAATGATCAGTGTAACAATGATCATAAAAGGAAGTGCTCTCCACACTTCATCCATATATTGAAACGGTACGCTTTTGATATTCAGATCAAACCGAATCAATAACGCAACTATGCTTGCAGCAAACACTGCAAGCACGTCGTAGCACATCAGAAAAATCCGTCTGATCAGTAATTGTTTATCTTGAATGATTTTTTTCATAATTTCAATCTGTTATTTTTGATTCTTTCTCTGTTTTCTCGATTGTTTTTTCGACGATTTTTTCTTGACTGAGGATTCCATCACTCTTGCTCCTTCAGTATTCTGTACCATCTGCGCGGTATCTGCTTTTACACTCTCTGCTGCTTTTGGAATACTCTGTTTTACGGCAGTATCACTTTCTGCAGAAACCGCTGTTTCTTTAACAAAGAGATTTTCTTTCTTTACGAGCATACGGTTCACTGCAAGTCCCAGACCAAGCATACCCCAGAATACCGGAGCGGTACATACATTGGAATCATTTGCGATACCTGCAATCATATACACCAGCACTGCCGCAAATAATCCAAATCCAACCCAGCTGATACTCTCGTGTAGATCGACTCTGCGGTAAATGCGTATCGACTGTACCAGATACCAGAACAGAAATACCAGAAGTGCCAGGGTACCGAGTAATCCGGTTTCTACCCACTGCTGCAGATACCAGCAATGAGCTTTTACGTCATAGCTGTTTGCGCCGTAGACATAGTTCTGACTGATATAATCTTCCTGTGGCACTTCAAACATATAGGTATTTGCGCCACTTCCCATGAAAACATGTTTTCCAAGAAGTGGAATGGTTTTATTCCAGATATGTCCACGGTTACTCATAGCATCATCACGGAACAGATGGGAAGTCTTCATCTGCGGATACTTAATCAACTTTCCTGCTGTATTCAGATACTCATACCCATCCGCATCTGTTTTGGAGAAATCCCATTCAATCCCGTCAACCAGCAGTTTTATGCCTGCCGTATCATCCGTAAACATGATCGGCTGAATCTGTACATTCGCAAATCTTTCGTCATTGATACCCAAAATATGGTTTTCCTGATCGATTTCGGTTGTCGTGATCTCCTGCCCCTCTGCATCTTTGCAAGTTACTGTGATCACACCATCACTTCCCAGTTCATAAGATACATGCAATGGGTTATCCCAAATATCCAGCTCCACGTCATCCGTATTTGTCTTAATATCGTTTAAGGCAAACTGATCTTCCATATGATAAGTACCTACAATGGTATTTTTCACACGCTGCCCGATACCTGTTGTATTGGCCAGAACACACGCTGCAATCACTCCGATGACCACCACAGCAATTCCGACTACAAATAATTTTTTCTTCCGGCTAAGTAAAACCAATGCAAGGATCACGGCTGCCAGTGCCAGCGCCATCCATCCGGAAGAACTCCGGCTTCCAATCAGAGCCACTACACAAAGAATCTCCGCAACAACAATGACAAGACGCTGCCAGATCTTTTTTACACCAATAAACAGGCAGAACAATAACGGAATCAACATTCCAAAATAAAAGGATAAGAAGTTTGGATTATACAGTGTCGTATAAGATGTCTTCTCTGCAAAGTTAAAAGACAATTTATCCAGCTGATTCCACCAGCTCGTGCTTGTCATCAAATGCTTACCCAGAGAAGTTTTAAAATAATCCAGACCAAATGCCTGAAAAAATCCGATCACTGTAACAATCGCAATTCCAATGCCCGACCAGCGCAGAATTACCTCTACCTGCTTTTCTTCCTGCACATAATTGTAAATATAATAGCACAGAATCATATAAATAAGTACCACCCACACCGGCTCGAACAATTCATAGGTACCATGTGCTACCCAGTATTTGTGGTTGGAAAACAGAGCAGACATTGCCACAAACAACGCATACCCCATCAAGAAATAAAAAGAATTCTCAAATAAAAACTCTTTCTTATTCAGATACCTGATCAGTAAAATTGCAATCATTACAACTCCTACAAGGATAATTGCAATCATCTTCCATGCAAAAAAGAAATCCGTCTGCTGCGCCGCACTGTCTGGATACCAGTCGAACTGCGCAAGATTCGTATTATAAACAAACGAATGCACAATTGCCGGAATGAATCCCATCATGATGATAATGGGAATCAGAATCTTATTTGCTTTTAATGTGTTTTTGTTTCCATTCGTACTCAAAATCATTTTCTCCTTAATGCTTCATTGCCTATCATCATACCCCATATTCCAATTTTTTTCAATAATTCCGACATGCAGATTTTATTTTTTCATTTTTAATAGGAAAAAACACTTTTTTGTTACTTGTGCGTTACTTAAAAAGTTTTCCAATAAATGTGTATGATTGACACGATAACATAAACTTTTACACAGGAAAGGAAGAAAAATGAGATTACCAAATGGATACGGCGGAGTTGTCAAACTCTCCGGCAACAGAAGAAGACCCTACGCGGCACGCATCACTACAGGCTGGCACATCAATGACATCACTGGAAAACGAATCCAGCATTATCAGATTCTGGGCTACGCTCCTACCCGATCCGAAGCACTGCAGATTCTGGCACGCTACAACAATTACCCCATCGATGGCGAAACACTGAAATTGACTTTCCGGGAAATTTATCTCCGGTGGTCCGAGGAAAAATTTCCCACCATCTCCCACTCCAACATCAAAGGCTACCGGGCCGCTTTTGCCACCTGTGAAAGCATTGCCGATATTCCCTTTCACAATCTGCGGCTCAATGATTTGCAATCTGTGATCGATCACTGTGGGAAAAACTATCCAACATTAAAAAAAATCCGCGTACTTTTCAACCAGCTTTACGCATATGCCATGAAACACGAGATTGTAGCAAAGGATTACTCCTCCTATGTAAACATCTCAAAATACAAAGACCGGAATCCAAATAAAAATATCCGAAGCTGTTTTTCAGATTCCGAAATTGCCATGCTTTGGAAACACCAAAATGATCCCTATTGTCAAACTGTCCTGATGCTCATCTACAACGGTGTCCGTGTCTCTGAACTTCTGGATCTGAAAAAAGAAAATGTCCATCTGTCCGAACAATATTTTGATATCGTAGACAGTAAAACAGAAAATGGAATCCGCAAGGTTCCGATTGCCGATAAAGTCCTCCCGTTCTATGAACGCTGGTTCCATGACTGCTCTAACTGCGAATATCTGGTTCATACGCTTGATAGTCAGCATTTTACCTATTATATGTACTATAACAATGTTTTCCAGCCTCTGATGTTTCGTCTTAAGATTGATCACACACCCCACTGCTGCCGTCACACCACAATTTCTCTGCTCGCCGAAGCCCATGTGGATCAGACTACGATCAAAAAAATTGTCGGTCATTCCGGTGCAATGTCATTGACCGAACGGGTTTACACACATCTGGATATCCCGGCATTGCTGGATGCAATCAATCGGATTTAGAAGATTCTTTTGTGTTTATTACGTGTTACTTACGGAAGCAACGGACTGTCAAATACTGCTTTCCAGCCCAGTATTTCCGGCATTTTTCAAAACAATACCAGCGGTATTTCTGGTTAAGGTAACTGCTAAGAAGTCTGGAAAGAAAGTTTCTA
>ENA-ORUO01000598-ORUO01000598.1-human-gut-metagenome-genome-assembly--contig:-NODE-598-length-43585-cov-3.210590_pt1 | contig 43585 bp, 38 predicted proteins | sample MGYA00242082_ERZ509215 | MGnify/ENA primary metagenome ERZ509215 (study PRJEB26280, sample SAMEA2338829) | human gut metagenome | biome: human gut; feature: human-associated habitat; material: faeces... | reverse complement strand
GCATGTGATGTACTGTCTCACAACGAAATTTATTTTAGCACAGTTTTTTTGAAAATGCAAGGGGTTTTTTGAAATTGTTCAGAAGATTATAGCTTTATAGAAAACGAAAGTTCATTAATTCACTTTTCTAAGTTTTTAACAGACTTGCCAGATTGGGAGTTTGTAGTTAGGAGGTTTAAGAATGGACAGCCCTCTTATCCTTTGTAATATACAAAATGCTTCGTATCACTGCGTCCAAACTGCTCAACCGCAGCTTGAACTTGCTCTAAGGCGCATTTTTGTATATTACAAAGGATAAGAGGCGTCAGTTTAGCCATTTAAACAACATTCCCCTATTAAAAACGCTCATCTCATGTTATACTGAAAAGGTTCGAATTAAAAGCAGCCTGCGGAGTACATTTCCGTAGGTTTTTTATTCAGACAGAGCCGGGAAGTTCTGTTTGAATCCCGTATTGAATAAAAGAACCTGCCTGGCAGGATTTATTTTTGTTGGAAGGAGTATGTAATGCGCTTTTTATTATGCGGAATTAATGCGAAATATATCCACTCAAATCTGGCGATTTTCAGCCTGAAAGCTTATGCTGACAGGAAGAAGATTCCGGGAGCGGAGATTATTTTAAAAGAATATACAATTAATAATTATGTAGAGGATATTTTACAGGATTTATATGAGGAAAAGGCTGATGTTGTTATTTTTTCCTGCTATATATGGAATATTTCTTTTGTGCGAGAACTGGCGGCGGAGCTTAAAAAAGTGAGTCCTGATGTGAAAATCTGGGCTGGTGGTCCGGAAGTTTCTTATGCAGCGAATAAATTTTTGATGGAGAATCCAACATTTGACTTGATTATGCAGGGAGAGGGAGAGGAAGTTTTCTCTGAACTGATTCGCTTAACAGTGGAGGAAAAATGTCGGATTAAAGATGTATACAAACAATCAGAAAGTAAAAAAGTCTTATCGGGGATTGTGGAAAAGAGATATTCCATAGAAAGGAAACAAGCTGTAAAAGAGGAAAAAGATATAGAAGATAAACATTTCGCAGGAGAAGATAATGTCTATCCAACGAATTATATAGATATGTCAAAACTCCAAAAGTTACAGGGAATTGCAGTCTGGGATTTTTCAGGAGAAGCAGCTTTAGGAAATGCTGAGAGCAATATAGGAAATAAAACGAAAATCATCAATACAGGGTTTGCTACTTTGATGAATATGGATACGATTCCATTTGTGTACGAAGATTTTCATCTTTTTGAACATAAGATTTTATATTATGAGACGAGCAGAGGATGTCCGTTCTGCTGTAGTTACTGCCTTTCTTCTGTGGATAAGACGGTAAGATTCCGTTCTTTGCCGATTGTGAAAAAAGAGCTGGATGCTTTTCTTGAAGCAAAAGTTCCACAGGTTAAGTTTGTTGACAGGACATTTAACTGCAACAGGCAGAGGGCGATTGATATCTGGAGTTATCTGGTGGAACATGATAACGGAATTACGAATTTTCATTTTGAGATTTCATCGGATTTGCTTGGTGAGGAGGAGTTAGAGCTTTTTGCAAAGATGCGTCCGGGTCTGATTCAGCTTGAAATTGGAGTGCAGTCCACAAATGGGGAGACGGTTGATGCGATTCATCGGCATATGGATTTAGATAAGCTTTTTCATTATGTGGACAGCGTACATGAACTGGGAAATATTCATCAGCATTTGGATTTGATTGCCGGGCTGCCATATGAGAATTATGAGAGATTTGGATGCTCATTTGATGATTTATATGCACATGAGCCAGACCAGCTTCAGCTTGGATTCCTTAAAGTGTTAAAGGGAACGATGATGGAGGAAGAAGTCAAAAAGTACAGCATTCTATATCGTAATCAGCCGCCATACGAAGTACTTGGAACAAAATGGCTCTCTTATGACGAGATTATTTTATTAAAAGGTGTGGAGGAGCTTGTAGAACTCTATTACAACAGTGGTCAGTATACATTAACTTTAAAATATGCTGTTCCATTTTTTGAGAGTCCATTCCGCTTCTATGAAATGTTTTCAGCATGGTACCGGGGAAAAGGCTATCATAAGCTGAATCACAACCGACTCGAAAAGTATAATATTCTTCGGGAGTTTTTAAGAGAACATATAGATGAAAATGAATGGGATACTTTAGATGAGATTATGCTATATGATATGTATCTTCGAGAAAATGTAAAAGGAAGACCTGCATGGGCAAAAGATACTGCACAATACAAGAAAGAGTGGAAAGCATTATACAGAGAACAGGGAGAAAAACTTTTTCCAGAAGATGTGCAGGCAGGAATTTATGATTCAAAGAGGGCAGCCAACCAAAGTCATATCGAAGTATTTGAAATTAATATAAAGAAGTTTGAGCAGAGTGGGCAGGTGGAGAAAAAACAGGTGTTTTGCTTATTTGATTATAGCAGAAGGAATCCGCTAAATCGGGCGGCTAGAACTGTAGAGTGGGAAATATTATAATAAGTGAACAGCAGGTTACGATGTTGTTGATAATGATATAGGATAGTAAATCCTGATAAAATAGAGACTTGAATGTACGACAGAAATGACTTAAAATAAAAAAGAATGTTCAGGAGAACAAAAAAAGTCTGTATGTTTATAACAATAAAAGTATTTTTCAAGTAAGCGCCATAGCAAGGTCAGAGTGAGAGATATAGTGATTTCTGTTCTGAAGTGCTGTATCTTTGAAAAATGCGAAATCACTATATGAAGTTAGAAAATGAAGACGGACGCATTTTATGTAGTTTATTTTAGAAAGGAAGTTTTAGTATGAAGTCAGATGGCACAAAGAAAAGACAGAGAATTGCTACAGTTGTAGTTGTATTAGTAGTTATTGCGATGGTTATCACAACAGTCGTTCCAGCAATGATGATGTAGGATTCAAAAACACATCAGAGTTTTTGAATATGAATGAGAGAAATGAATTAAATAAATCATGATCTATAGGGTAGAATGATGTTTTATTTAATAGAATTTTAAGAAAGTAAAAGGGTGCAATATGAAAAAAAGAGTGGGGATTATCATACTTGTATTGATTCTTCTTATTTTAGCAGGCGGCGGGGCGGCGTTTTATTATTATTATTCCAAGTATATTAATATTGATGCAATCTATCCGGGAATGACAATTCAGGGGATGTCTGTCGGCGGAATGACACAGGAAGAGGCAAAGGCAAAAGTACAGGAATATATAGATAAGGTATCGCAGGAAACGGTTACATTGCAGGTGAAAAAGAAAGAGAGTACATTTGCTCTTTCCGATATTGGTCTGAAATGTACAAATATGGATGTGGTAGAGAAAGCATATGATTTCGGAAAGACAGGGAATGTCTTTAAGCGTGTCATTGAAGTAAGAAAGCTTGAAAAGGAAGGGATGGATTTTCCACTTACCTTTTCTGTAGATAAGGCAGAGACGAGGAAGGTTGTTAAGAAGAAGGCGAAGAAGTTCCTTGCAAAGAAAAAGGATGCCACTATTACAAGAAAAGACGGAAAGTTTGTTATCACAAAGCAGGTAGATGGTGTAGATATCGACTTTGAGGCAAATGCAGACAAGCTTGCAGAAGTCTTTAGCAAAAAAGACTGGAATCACAAGTCTGTTGTATTTCCGATGGATTATACGTTAGATAAAGCAAAGCATACGAAGAAGGAGCTTTCAGCAATTAAAGATGTGCTTGGAACATTTACAACATCTTATGCAGGCTCTGCTTCTGGAAGATGCGCTAATGTAGAGAATGGAGCAAGCCTGATTAACGGAACTTTACTGTATCCGGGAGATTCTTTCTCTGTTTATTCAAAAGTAGCACCATTTACAGCGGATAATGGATACCATCTTGCAGGTTCTTATTCGAATGGACAGACAGTGCAGACTTATGGTGGAGGAATCTGCCAGGTATCTACAACACTTTACAATGCGGTTTTAAGAGCAGAGTTAAATGTAACAGAGCGATCGAATCATTCAATGACGGTACATTATGTTCCATTATCTGCGGATGCGGCGATTTCCGGAACAGATAAGGATCTGAAGTTTACCAATAATCTTGATCATCCAGTATATATTCAGGGAGTAGCTGGAGGAAGCAGCATTACATTTACTATTTACGGTAAGGAATATCGTGCTTCAAACCGAAAGGTAGAGTATGTATCCGAGACTGTTTCTACAAGAGGTCCTTCCGAAAAAGTAATCAAGGATAACACGATGGAAGAGGGCAAGCGAGTTGTAGAATCCAATGGACGTACTGGTTACACAGCAAGACTGTGGAAGGTTGTATACATAGATGGAAAAGAGACGAAGAGAACGCAGATGAATTCCAGTTCTTATATGTCCACTCCATCCGTTGTCCGTGTCGGAACAAAGAAAAAGGAAGTGCCAAAGCCAACGACGCAGAAGAAAGATGAGACAGCAAAAGCTGGTGAGAAGGCAGAAGGCAGCAAAGGTACGACAGGAAATAATAATCAGGGAGCAAATAAGGCGGAGTAGGCGGTGAGCCTGCTTCCGCTGTGGGAGTGTATATTATGCGGATAGGAAAGGTAAAAGAGAGTATTTTAAAACGCTCGGTACTAAGACAGTTGCATAACCACAGTGAAAAAGGCTCTCCGGCACCCGGTGAGGATGCCGGAGTTCTTTTTATGCCGGAATTTATGCCAGAGTTTACACAGGGATTTTCGGGAAAAAACGGTGTGGCAATGGCAGTAAATCCGGTGGAAGGCTGGACATTTGCAGCAAAAAGAGCAGTCTACGGTGCAGTAAATAGTATGCTGGCAGCGGGGGCAGCTCCAAAAGCGATTTCGCTCAGTATTCTTATGCCGGAAGAAGCAGAGGAAAAACAGTTAAAGGCATTGATAAAAGAAATCGACAGCCTTTGTATGCAGGAAAATATTTTAGTGCTTTCCGGGCATACAGCGGTGTCACCGTATGTCAGCACACTTATTTTATCGGTTACTGCAATGGGAAGTATTACAGAAAATAGGAAAGACATTACAGCAAACAAGGGGAGCATCACGAGAAATAAGGAGAGCATTCTAGTAAGCAAGGAGAGCATAGCGGATAGTAAGGGAAACACAAAGCAGATAGCTGTGGGGAATGCGGATTTAGATTTAGTTGTTGCAGGAACGGTCGGCAGAGAAGGTGCGGCTATGCTTGCGGCCGAGTATGCGAAACGATTAGAAGAAAGATACGCACCGTCCTATGTTGAGGCGGCAAAGCATTTATTTGATGATGGCTCTATGACGGCAGTAGAGGATATTTTACAGGAAAAAGAAGTTGTTTCTGTACATGATGTGCGGGAAGGCGGTATTTTTGCCGCACTCTGGGAAATGGCAGCGGCAGCCAATGTCGGGCTGTCTATTGATCTTAAAAATATACCGATCAAGCAGCATACGATAGAAGTATGCGAATATTTTAATTTAAATCCATATATGCTTCGGTCCGGCGGAACATTGCTTCTTGCCTGTGCAAATGGAGCGAGAATTGTAGAGCAGCTCCAGAAGGCAGGAGTAGCAGCGGCAGTAATCGGACAGACGACTTCTGGGAATGACCGACTGATTCGTTATGATGATGAAGCACGTTTTCTGGAACCACCGAAAATGGACGAATATTATAAAGTTCAGGTAGATATTTCTGAAATTTGTAAATAATACAAGCATCAGATGGATTTATGTTTCTGGAAGTTATAAATAATCTAGATATCAGTTTTTTATTTTTAAATATAAGACCGACAATATAAAACAGCGGTAGTATAAATGAAAAGAAAATATATAAAGGAGAGAACAATGCGTCACGAAATTTTAAGAATGCTGGAAAATAACAGCAGAATCGACCTGCACGATCTGGCTATCATGCTCGGAACAGACGAAAGTGTTGTATTAGAAGAAATCGAAAAAATGGAGAATGAGGGAATCATCTGCGGATATCCTACCCTTATTAACTGGGATAAAACAGACACAGAGAAAGTAACAGCATTTATCGAAGTGCGTGTTACCCCACAGAGAGGACAGGGATTTGAAAAGCTGGCAGAGAGAATCACAAACTACCCGGAAGTAAAGTCCATTTATCTGATGTCTGGAGCTTTTGATTTTGCTATCTTTTTAGAGGGTAAAACTTTAAAAGAAGTCTCCATGTTTGTCTCCACAAAGCTTTCTACATTAGAAGCAGTTGCCGGTACAGCAACACATTTCGTCCTGAAAAAATATAAAGATCACGGTATGATTCTTATAGATAAAGAGCCGGCAAACAGAATGAAGGTGACACCATGAGAAATCCTTTATCCGATAAAGTAGTACAGATGAAACCTTCAGGAATCCGTAAATTTTTTGATTTAGTACAGGAAATGCCAGATGCTATTTCCCTTGGTGTAGGTGAGCCGGACTTTGATACTCCGTGGCATATCCGTGAGGAAGGTATCTATTCCTTAGAAAAAGGACGTACTTTCTATACATCCAATGCCGGATTGTTAGAACTTCGAAAAGCAATCGCACACTACATGTATCGTAAATATGAACTTACTTACAATCCTGCCCACGAAATCGTTGTGACTGTTGGTGGAAGTGAGGGAATTGATCTTGCTCTTCGTGCGATGCTGAATCTGGGAGACGAAGTTATTTTGCCAGAGCCAGCTTTCGTCTCTTATCTCCCATGTGTGAAGTTAGCGGACGGTGTGCCTGTAACAATTGACTTAAAAGAAAAGAATCACTTTAAGTTAAAGCCAGAAGAATTACTTGCAGCAATTACCGATAAGACAAAGATTCTGATTTTATCCTATCCAAACAATCCGACAGGTGCGATTATGACCCGTGAAGACTTAGAGCCGATCGCCGAAATCGTAAAAGAAAAAGATCTGTATGTCATTTCTGATGAAATTTATGCAGAACTTACTTATGGACAGAATCACTGTTCTATCGCTTCTCTTCCAGGAATGAGAGACAGAACGATTATCATCAATGGATTCAGTAAATCCTTTGCCATGACCGGATGGAGAATGGGATTTGCCACGGGTCCGGAACTTATCATGCAGCAAATATTAAAGATTCATCAGTTTGCGATTATGGCAGCACCGACAACAAGCCAGTACGCAGCAATCGAAGCAATGACAAACGGGGAGGAAGACGTTCAGATTATGCGAAATGCATATAATCAGCGCCGTCGATTTGTCTTAGAACTCTTCTCCGAAATGGGATTGAAATGTTTCGAGCCAGAAGGCGCATTTTACATGTTCCCATGCATCAAAGAATTTGGCATGACCTCCGATGAATTTGCAAACCGCTTCTTACGCGAAGAAAAAGTAGCCATCATTCCGGGAACAGCATTTGGAGACTGCGGAGAAGGATTCCTTCGGGTATCCTATGCTTATTCTATCGAAGAATTAAAAGAGGCATTAGGTCGTCTGGCTAACTTTGTGGAAAGATTACGTAAAGAGAAAAATCTGTAATAGTAGTAAATAAGAAATATCGAGGAATAAATTATGGTAAACATCGTATTACATGAGCCGGAAATGCCGGCCAACACTGGAAATATCGGAAGAACCTGCGTAGCAACAGGGAGTGTTCTTCATTTAATCGAGCCACTTGGCTTCAAAATCAACGACAAAATGCTCAAACGTGCCGGACTTGACTACTGGGATAAATTAGATGTCCGTACATATGTGAACTTCGAGGACTTCCTTGCAAAGAATCCAGGAGCAAAAATCTATATGGCAACCACAAAGTCAAAACAAACTTACACAGATGTAGAATATGAAGACGGCTGCTACATCATGTTCGGAAAAGAAAGCGCAGGAATCCCGGAAGAAATCTTACTTGAACATAAAGAAACCGCTGTTCGTATCCCAATGCTCGATCATATCCGTTCACTGAATCTTGGAAACTCTGTAGCAATTGTTTTGTATGAAGCACTGAGACAGCAGGGGTTCAAAGAATTAGAGCTTGAAGGACAACTCCACAAATACGAATGGTAAATCTGAGTTGCCGCAGGCAAGGGAGACGCTCCCCCCCAAGAGCCCATAGCCTATATTTGTGACTCTATCGCTGTGGTTTAAATATTCCTTAAAGGTTCGCATTCAATCTTCGCTAAGACCACAAATATAGGCTATGGGCTTTTTTGGGGAGCTGTCTTTCAACTGACTAGTAGGACTTGAAGTAGCCAGCCGCTACATATATATCCTTTATCGGATTGCTCAAAAGAAAGCAAAGAGAAGGAGTATTCTAAGCTTGAATTTTGTGACTTTGCGCTGTGGAATCCTGACTGTAACCTTGCGAGCTCGTTTTCGAGCAAGGTTGTTTTATCAGGCAGGATGGAACGTTTAGCGCAACGGAACAAAATCAAGCTTAGAATACTCCTTCTCTTTGTTTTTTTGAGCAACTGCCTGCAATTTTCTTTGTAGCGGCGTCTGTTTAGTTCTAAAAACTAGTATTTACTTAAAAGTTACGATTGTTACCCCGGCATCCCCTTCGCCGAATTCTGCAAGCTTATAGGACTTCACAAACTTCAGTTTACGGAGATACTCGTGGATACCTTTTCGTAAGGCGCCAGTTCCTTTTCCGTGAACAACCCGGACAGAAGTAAGTCCGGCGATCATAGCATCATCGAGGTATTTTTCAAGGCGGGCGATTGCCTCATCCACAGTATTTCCGAGAAGGTTGATTTCTGGATTGATTGTTGCGGCCTTATTGATACTGTAGCGGTCTTTTGGCTGATGCTGTGGTTTCGGTGCTTTTTCTGGAGCGAGAAGTTCTAAGTTTTTGTAGTTTACTACAGAACTTAAGAAGCCCATCTGGATTACAAGGTCTCCATCCTTGTTGGCAGCTTCTTTTACAGTTCCGTTTAGAGAAAGTGTAGTTACAAATACAGAATCGCCTACTTTGAAGTCAGAAGGATCGGAGATAGTGGAAGACTTCTTTGCCTTATAGGCGAGCTTTTTGTCAAGCTTACTCATGCGGCCTCGGAGATCACTTCTCTGTGCTTCCATTTTTTTCATGTTGTTCTGCTTTGGATGCTGTCCCCATGCGTGATATTTACGAATGGATTCATCAGCAACTTCCTTGGCTTCTTCGAGAATGTTTCGTGCTTCCTCGCGGGCATCACGGAGCATCTTGTCTCGTTTTTCTTTAATGTCATCCTGTTTTTCTTTCAGGCTGTTCTTTAAGTTCTCGATTTCCTGTTTTGTTTTGTAAAGTTCAGACTGTTCTTTTTCAATTTCAGCTTTGTTTTTCTCTAATTCAGAGAGCATGTTTTCAAAGTCAATGGCAGTCGCATCGATCTGGGAGCGTGCCTGTTCGATAATGTAGTCTGGCAGGCCAAGACGTTCACTGATGGAGAAGGCATTACTTTTTCCAGGAATACCGATTAAAAGGCGGTAAGTTGGAGAAAGAGTCTCAAGGTCGAATTCACAGCAGGCATTCTCCACGCCAGGTGTGTCCATTGCGTACATTTTTAGCTCAGCGTAATGTGTTGTTGCAACTGTACGAATCTTTCCTGTATGCAGGTCATCTAAGATGGCAATGGCAAGTGCCGCACCTTCTGTCGGGTCAGTTCCTCCACATAACTCATCGAGTAAAACGAGAGAATTGGGGTCAGCTTCGTCTAAAATGTGGACAAGGTTCGTCATATGAGATGAAAATGTGGATAAGTTCATCTCAATACTCTGCTCATCTCCGATATCTGCAAAAATATCAGAAAATACAGCAAGGCGGGAACCCTGAAATGCAGGAATGTGGAGTCCTGCCTGTCCCATAAGCTGGAAGAGACCGACTGTTTTTAAGGAAACGGTCTTACCACCAGTATTTGGTCCGGTGAGCAGAAGCATATTAAAGTCCTCGCCAATATAAATATGGATTGGAACGACTTTTTTCGGGTCAAGTAATGGATGACGGCCCTGCTTGATATCTACAATTCCGTCTGTATTGAAAATCGGTTCGGTTCCCTGATATTCTTTTGCATATTTTGCCTTTGCGAAAATGAAATCAAGCTTTGTCAGAATCTTCTGATTTTCCTCTAATTCACGGCTGCAGGAAGCGGCCTGTGCGCTTAAAGACTGGAGAATCTTTTCGATTTCCATTTTTTCTTTAATATCTAATTCTTTCAAATGGTTGTTTAACTGGACAACGGCCATCGGCTCGATGAAAAGTGTAGAACCGGAAGAAGACTGATCGTGAATCATACCCGGAAAGGCGTTACGATATTCTGTTTTTACAGGAACACAGTAACGGCCATTACGGACGGTAATCAGCGCATCCTGAAGCATTGTCTTGTTATTTTGTGAGTTGATAACAGAAGTCAGCTTATTGTGGATGGAAATATTTGTCTGTTTGATTTCGCGGCGAATGTCTTTTAATGCGGAAGAGGCATCATCACTGATCTCATCCTCAGATAAAATACACTGTGTAATTCTCTGGTAAAGGAATTCTAATGAATCAAGTTCTCCAAAATAGCTGTTTAAGGAGTCATATGCCATTATGTCATCTTCCGTATCGCCGTATTCTACAGCCTGTGCTGTAATAGAAAGAAGACGGGCAATATCGAGAAGCTCCTTTGTATTTAATGTGGAATCAATTTCTAATAATCTTAAATGTGGACGGATATCAGAAAGTCCCTGAAAAGAAAGATAACCCGTCTTATAAAGCCGGGTCAGTGCATCTTTTGTTTCTGTCTGTGCTGACAAGATTTCTTCGTAATCAGAGGAGGGAAGCAGGTCTTTACAGAGTGCCTTTCCCATGGTCGAAGAAGCAAAAGTCTCCAGCTTTTTAATGATTTTATCATATTCTAATGTGATTAGTGCCTTTGTATTCATAAATAAAATCCTCTCAAAAATTTAAGTTCAATCTTGATATGCATCTTAATTTGTGATGGATGCATTATGCAGGAAAACGTATTGCAGAGCTATGTAAAGAGAAATAATCCAGATAGTATATAGTTTGTACATAGTTTTACTGCGTAAGTTATGATTGAATAAGATTTTCATATATTGATAATATTAGATTAACTTGTTAGTAGCGAGCCCGAAAGCCCTTTTCATCTGCTACATTTACAGAAGGAATATTTGTAATGTCCAATTTGTCAATGCGGATGAAGCGATTCCCACCTGGCCGATCAGAGGATAACTCCTGTAAAAAGAGTTCCACACGGTGGTCTAGTCCCTGGACTTCCATCTCTACCGTACCATCATAGAGATTGCGGACCCAACCCGTCACATTGTACTTTTTTGCAAAACCGGTTACTGTAAAGCGAAGACCAACGCCCTGTACGCGGCCGTGTGCAATAATGTGTTTTCTAATCATAATGCTTACCTACAGTCCGATACTGTGCCGGACTATTCCTTTCCTTAATTTAATGCAAAAGTAATTGTGACATGAAATACTTCATTTGTCAATGAAGACGGGGCGTAAAGCCTTTAAAAATGCGGAAAAATCTGCGAAATAGAGCATTTTCTTGGTTGTCAGCCTATTAAATTTAAGCTATAATATGTGAAGTAATTAAAGAGATGGATTAGAAAGGAAACGTATATGCGTTATATTAATGAACTCAGAGAAGGAGATAATGTCTCTGAAGTGTACCTTTGTAAAGTAAAAAATATTGCGAAGACAAAAGCGGGAAAGACTTATTATTCCATGATTTTGCAGGATAAGACTGGTGTCATTGACACAAAAATCTGGGATTTGAATAATGGAATCGAGAATTTTGAACAGATGGATTACATCCGTGTAGAGGGTAATGTCACAAGCTTTCAGGGCAGTCCGCAGCTCAATGTCAGAAGACTGCGTAAAGCCAGAGAGGGCGAATTTGCAATGGAGGATTATATCCCATGTTCCAGCAAGAGTATTGACGGAATGTTTAAGGAATTATCTTCTTATGTGAATCATGTACAGAACATTTATTTAAGACAGCTATTAGTTGCTTTCTTTGGAGATAAGGAATTTGCAGCCAAGTTCAAGGCACATTCCGCAGCGAAAAGAGTACATCATGGATTTATGGGCGGTCTTTTAGAGCATACATTAAGCGTAACGAAACTGTGTGATTTTTATTGTACGCAGTATCCGGTTTTGAATAAAGATTTACTTATTACAGCAGCAATCTGTCATGATATCGGAAAGATTGATGAGCTTTCTGATTTCCCGGAGAACGATTATACAGATGTCGGACAGCTGGTCGGCCATATCGTAATGGGAACGATGATGATTGATGAGAAGATTAGAAATATTAATGGTTTCCCAGCGAAGCTGGCGAATGAATTAAAGCACTGTATCTTAGCACATCACGGTGAGTTAGAATACGGTTCCCCTAAGAAGCCGGCATTAATTGAGGCATTAGCTCTTAATTTTGCAGATAATACTGATGCAAAGATGGAGACGTTTATTGAAGCACTTGCAGAAGAGAGTCGTCAGAGCGGTGAGTGGAAAGGTTATAATAAATTATTTGAAAGCAATATCAGAGCGACAAGTCATTTAGGAGAAAAGGATTGAATAATAAAGTGAAATCAGAACAGAAGTTGAATTTGAAAAAGAATCAGGAAATTTCACTTACAATCGAAGATTTTACAAAGGAAGGGGAAGGTCTTGGCAAGTACCAGGGCTTCCCTTTCTTTGTTAAAGACACGGTAATCGGTGATGAAGTGAGAGTTTCCATAACAAAATTAAAAAAGAATTACGGTTATGCCCGTCTGGTAGAAATTGTAACACCATCAAAAGACAGAGTAACCCCGCCATGTCCGGTCGCAAGACAGTGTGGAGGTTGTAAGTTACAGCAGATTTCTTATGAGAAACAGCTTTCTTTTAAAAAGAGTCTTGTGGAAGGCTGCCTGATGCGTATCGGCGGTTTTGGAAAAGAAGATATTGAGCAGAAGATAGAGCCAGTATACGGAATGGAAGAACCGTGGCATTACCGCAATAAGGCACAGTTTCCTGTCGGTTATGACAAAGAGGGGAACCTTGTTGCCGGATTTTATGCGGGCCGTACCCACTCCATCGTGGCCAATACAAATTGTGCGATTCAGGCAGAAGTAACCCACCCGATTGTTGAAAAAGTTCTTACTTATATGAAAGAAAATAAGATTTCTGCATATGATGAGAAAAATCACAGTGGTTTGGTGCGCCATATTTTAACCCGCATAGGATTTACTACTGGCGAGATTATGGTATGTCTTATTGTAAATGGTACGAAAAAGCAGTTGAAACATATTGATAAACTTGTAGATGACTTAAAAACAATCGAGGGAATGACAAGTATTATCGTAAACACGAATACTGATAAGACAAATAAAATTTTGGGACTTCGCTGTGAGACTGTATGGGGCCAGGATTATATTGAAGATTATATCGGTAATATTAAATACCAGATTGGGCCGCTTTCTTTCTATCAGGTAAACCCACAGCAGACAAAGGTTCTTTATTCTAAAGCATTAGAGTACGCTGAGCTGAAAGGGCAGGAACTTGTGTGGGATTTATACTGCGGAATCGGAACTATTTCCCTCTTTTTGGCGCAGAAAGCAAAGCAGGTTTACGGTGTAGAAATCATTAAAGAAGCCATTGATGATGCAAGGAGAAATGCCGCATTAAATCATATGGATAATGTTGAATTTTTCGTTGGAAAGGCAGAAGAAGTCGTACCTGCACAGTATGAAAAGACTGGGATTCATCCAGATGTCATCGTTGTTGATCCACCAAGAAAGGGCTGTGATGCGATACTCTTAAACACAATGCTCGATATGGCACCGAAGCGCATTGTCTATGTAAGCTGCGACCCGGCAACATTAGCAAGAGATTTAAAGATACTGTGTGAGGAAAAATATACCTTGGAGAAGGTATCCGTGGTAGATCAGTTCAGCCACTCGGTTCATGTGGAGGTCGTGTGTTGTCTACATCGGGTGAATTCGTAGAAGTGTTGAATTTTCGGCACTTTGCGAGGTATATGAGTTTCACACCGACAGGCAAACAGGGCAAGAAAAAGCAGATTATGAACGGCATTGAGGTGTCGGTAGTCCTGCATCTGGTATGAGTGGACACATTAGAAAGAAAGTAACATTTTTATCTCAATATTGTTAGCAAAGGTCAAAAGGACGCTTGTTTTTCAGAATTTCTGAGAGGTAAGTGTCCTTTTCTTATACTCAAAAGATATGGAGGAGATTAGAAATGACAAAGAAAAGAGTAATGTGTTCACCAGAGAGCAACGAGCCGGGTGAAGGTATTGTATTGGTAAAGGTTTCGGAACTGCATGACTTTAAAGGGCATCCTTTTAAGGTGGAAAAAAATCAGGAACTCTTTGAATTGCGTCAGAGCATGGAAAAGGAAGGCATTCTGGTTCCGTTGATACTCCGCTACAGTCCAGACGGAGACGGTTACGAGATTGTTGCCGGACATCGGAGAAAGGCGGCAGCAATATGGGCAGGAATGGAAGAAGTTCCAGCAGTGATACGGGAATTGGATAATGACCAGGCGATCATTGCGATGGTAGATAGTAATCTCCAAAGAGAAGAAATTCTTCCGAGTGAAAAGGCTTTTGCTTATAAGATGCGACTTCAGGCGATGAGCCATCAGGGAAAAACGAATTTTCAGACTTCGGACCCATTGGACCCGAAGAACATGGAAGAAGTATCTGTATTAGAAACAGAGGTTTCTAAATATGGAAAGGTAACTATTAAAAAGGCAGGTTCCGTAGGCGGTTATCGAAGCAATGAGCAGCTTGCCCATATGGTTGGAGAGAGTGCATCGCAGATCAAACGATATATTCGACTTACAAACTTGATACCGAAAATTTTGGATATGGTTGACCAGGGAATACTTGCAATCCGTTCTGCGGTGGAAATTTCATTTTTGACTGAAGAAGAACAGTATGAGCTTCATGCTGTGATGGAATTGGAGCAATGTATCCCCAATATTTCACAGGCAAACCGCATAAAGAGGATGAGTCAGCAGAATCGTCTCGATATGGATATGATTTATGATATTTTGAAGGAAATTAAGCCAAACCAGAGGGAACAGATTAAAATTCCGCTTGAACGGATTGGAAAGTATTTTCCGGCAGATTATACACCGGCTCAGCAGGTAGATCTAATTGAAAAGCTACTCAAAGGGTGGGTACAGCAGAATGGGAAAAAGAATTCTCATCAGGTATTATAAAGAAATACTTTTTCCCATTTTTGGGAGAAAGCTCCCGGCAGACTGTATGGTAATATAATACATGATTAAGAAATGGAGTGTGAGGAAGTTATGGAACTGAACTATAAGAATGTAAATGGATATTTGCTCCCGGAACTGGAGTGTAAATCAGGAGAACAGATGACGCATCTTGGAAAATATGGATTCCTTCGTAGGGATTATCTGAAAAATCATAAACTGGCAAAGTATCAGGTAATGCTTTTGCAGGATACGCTAGGAGAGCACCTTCTGGAGATTGATGAGGCGGCAAGGGAACGGGAAGAAATCATCTTAAAACATCTGGAGGAAAGTGATCCTCTGCCAGATAAAGCGATTGACCAGATGGCATGGGTAAAAGCAGTCAACCAGCATAAAGCAATCGCAGAGGAAATCATTCTAGCAGAGCTGATTTACATTTAATATCAGAAAGCAAAATGAGAATAGAATTAAGATAAGGCACAGGTCAAAAAATTTGATTTGTGTCTTTTTCAATGGAGGTGAGGTTATGTCACAGGTGTTTCGGGTGGAGCGGACAAAAAATTTCACGGTTATGAGTAATCACCATTTTAAAAATAAGAACCTTTCATTAAAGGCAAAAGGACTTCTTTCCCTGATGCTGAGTTTGCCGGATGACTGGAACTATAATATGCAGGGACTGGCATCTCTGAGCAGGGATGGGATTGATTCCGTACGGTCAGCCATAAAAGAGTTGGAACATCATGGATATGTAGAGAGACACAGAATCAGATATAATGATGGCTGCTATGGGGATACGGAATATATTGTTCGTGAAGTGCCATTGGGAGAAGAGAACGAGTGAGCACTTGTGAGCCTGTACAGGTTTTTCCTATCTGGATACATCAGACCACAGGAAAAGCCTGTATAGGGTGTTCCCATCTGGATATGTCAGACTATAGGGTGAACCAGTATGGGAAAAACCAGTGCAGGATAATAAGACACTATAGAGTATTTAAGTTATCAAGTATAAAAAGATTAATAAAAAAGAGAATAAAATACCCATCTTATCAAATCACGTAAGTATTAATACGATTGAATGGGAAAAGAGGAGGAACAGAAACATGAGAGTGATGAAAAATAAGGAGAACCAGACAATTATGGTGATCGGTGTAGATCACGGATATGGGAACATGAAAACAGCCAGCAGATGCTTTCAAGCAGGCGTGACCAGATATGAGAAAGAACCTACATTCCAGAATAACCTTATGATTTATAATGGATTGTATTATCAGATTGGAGAAGAACACAAGGAGTTTCAAGCAGAGAAAACCGGGGATGAGGATTATTACATCCTTACCCTTGCAGCCATTGCCAGCGAACTGGATAGTAAAGGACTGAATCAGGCGAAAGTATATCTGGCTGCCGGACTTCCGCTGACATGGGTGAGCAGTCAGAAAGAATCCTTTTGTGATTATCTGCTTCAGAATGATGGGGTATATTTCATATTTCATGGGAAACCATATCATGTGGAGTTTGTCGGTGCGGATATTTTTCCACAGGGATTTGCGGCGGTTGCTTATCGTCTGCAGGATTTTAAAGGAATCAATATGCTGGCAGATATTGGGAATGGAACCATGAATATTATGTATATCAATAATTCCCGTCCAGTAGAGAAAAAGTGTTTCACGGAAAAATATGGGACACATCAGTGTGTGCTGGCTGTTAGGGAAAATCTGTTAAGGCAGATGGGAACTGTTGTGGATGATCTGTTCATTGAGCAGGTAATACGGAAGGGAACGGCAGATATCGGAGAAAAATATCTGAATATTATGAGAGCGGCTGCCAGGGATTATACGGCACAGATCTTCCGTAAACTTCGGGAACATGAATATAATCCAGAGCTGATGCGATTATATGTGGTCGGAGGCGGTGGTTGTATGGTAGAGAACTTCGGAGACTATGACAGAAACCGGGTAACTATTATCCATGATATCTGTGCGGCGGCAAAAGGCTATGAGATGCTGGCAGTCAGAAAAATTCAGAAGAATGGAGGAAGTCTTGTATGAGCATGAGAAAAGAACGAAAGATCATCAATACCAATATCCGGCTGAATTTGCTGGATGAGACAGATCGTCAGGCGTGGGAATATCTTCAGACCATGGACAGAAAAAAATACAAATCCTATACACGGGCAGTGGTGGCCGCTGTGAATGATTATTTTGACCGGGAGTATCGGAGAGAAGAGGATCCTTATCTGGAAACACGGGAAAAAGAAGATGCATTTCTGGGACAGGTCCAGATCGCTATAAAAGAAGGCGTAAAAGAATCTGTTCCAATGGCACTTGCAAAAAATTTGATGGAGCTGCTATATCCATTTATCAAAGAAGTAGATGGTACCGGACAGACATTTTTTCAAGAAAACACAACTTCCGTTTTCCATCATGAATCGGCGGATAAGGAACGGGAAGAAAATGTGGATGCAGCATTGGATTTTGCAGACAGCTTTTAAGGGATAAAAAAGGAAATGAAAGCTGCCCGGAACTTGGAACCGGGCAGAAACTATTTACTAGTGTCTTTTTTACGAGGATAGGGGCGCTTCTCATCTGTCAGTCCAAGCAGATAATCAACACTGGTTTTGTGAAATTCGGCCAGCTTGATTAGGATTTGTGTTGGGATATCAACATCTCCGCATTCATAATTACTGTAGATACGCTGGCTACAATTTAATATCTCGCCCATTTGTTTTTGGGTGAGATCGCGGTCTTCTCTTAAATTTCGGATTCTACTATACATGTTTGTCACCTCATGGTTAATGATAGCTTAGCGAAATATTCACTATTGATATTTAGCGAAAATATCGCTAAACTGATTTTGGAGGAGGTGTAAAGATGGGAAAAAGAGTAATGATTTTTTTAAAACTGATTTTCCGTATAAGTTTATTTTGTGGGTATTTTTATGTGTTATTCGTCAATCTTATATGTGGATTTGCAATGAGTGGAATTGAAACCAGATGGGATGCTTTGAAAGTACTGGCTTGCGCCTTTCTTATGGCGGCAGGTTTGCCAGGTGTTATCTGGTATCAACATCATCGGATTGAAAAGTTAGAGAAGAAATTGGAAGATATTTACCGTATTTGAAACATTGGATATGTTAAGTTGAAAGTTTGACAGAGTTTGACTAACGGTTGGAATAATTATGGCAGAAAGAAACGATAGCAGTTGTGGCAGCTTTCCGGGAAAGAAACCGGTTGTTGTTTACGACTGCTATTTTTGTTTCTCGGTGGTGGAAGAGAATGGGGGTATCCGCAAGGAGTGACAGAATGAAGGAAAGAAATAAAAGAGCCGGCAGATATGCCTATTTAGTGCTGGGTACGGCACATAATTGTCCGGTACTTCGCACCGGAGTAGGATGCCAAAAAGATGTTCCGGAGAATAGAAATTCTCTGAAAAGGGGAGTATTTCTCTTTCCTTCACATTTTTTGTATCCCACAAAACCACTGCCATCTTCTGCTTTTCTTTTATATGTGCATGGGAAAGAAAAAGTAATCGGTATATATGGAACCTCAGAAGATGACAGGCAAGTTTCGCAAAGTGGCAAGCCACTATGCACCGGAGCCAGCCTTTGGGCTGTTCCTAAACTTGCCAGAGGGCTCCGCCCCTTGGAACCCCGGCACGTCAATGGCGTAAGTATTCCTGCGAAATGTCCACCGGACATTTCTACAGAACACTTACTGATTGACTAGGGTTTCACCCTGCACCCACCAAAGGGGCGATGCTGCCCCTTATGGAATCCCCTGCTAATTTAGCAGCCGGAAAAGTTGTGACTGATTCTATTCAAGAAAAGAGAAATGGAGAAAGGAGACAAAGCTTTATGAGAAAACGAAATTATACAATAACAATACGAATGAACAAAGCAGAGTATGAGCTGCTTCAAAATAAAGTGAAAGAATCTGGGCAGACCCAACAAGCTGTTGTAATCCATGCGATAGCAGGTTTAAAAATTGTATCCGCAGAGGAAGTGGAAGAATTAAAAAAGCTGAACCAGATGCTTGCAGAGATACTCAGTCAGCTTCGTGGTGCGACTACGAATCTGAACCAGATTGCACGAAAAATGAATATGGACGGCTTTATACCAAGGACAGATGTTTTGTATTATCTCAATCAGAATATCCTCAAATACCGGAAGGAGAGTGAAAAGATATGGCAGTCAATAAGACAGTTAATAAGCGGACAAATTCTCATGGAGCGATGAGAAACTGTATCGAATATGTATTGCGTCAGGACAAGACCAGTGAACAGTTTGCTTATGTGACTGGGCCGTATTGTTATGATGTGATTAACTATGATCTGGTATACCGCACATTTCTGGAAGAAAAGAAATTATGGAATAAAGACTCCGGAAGAATGTACGCCCACAACATTATTTCATGGCATAAGGACGAGCAGATCAAGCCGGAGCAGGCATTTGAATTTGGAAAAGAATTTGCAGAAAAGTGGTTTCAGGGTTTTCAGACATTGGTGGCGGTTCATAAGGATAAAGATCATATCCATTGCCATTTGGTGACGAATTCTGTCAGCTATGAGGATGGCAGAAAGTTGCACACTACGAAAAAAGATTTGGAACGAATGAAGCAGTTTACAAACCAAATGTGCCGGGAACGTGGACTGACGGTTGCAGAAAAAGGAAGACATTTTGATGGCAGCCTGATTGAAAAAGGAGAAGTCATTGCATGGAGCAAAGATAAATACAATTTGTTCCGGCAGCAGGCAAAAGACAGCTTTGTGGCGGACTGTGCAATGGCAGTGTTAAATGCACTGGGAAATTGCATCAGCAAAGAGAAGTTTATAGAAAAGATGAAGCAGTTCGGATGGAGTGTGAACTGGACAGAAAAACGAAAGCATATCACATTCCAGAATCAGGAAGGAAAGAAGGTACGTGACAGCAATTTGTGCAAAACATTTCATCTGGACATCAGCAAGGAGGGACTAGAGAATGAATTTAATGGAAATTACGAAAGAATACGAGCCGAAGCAGAACGAACAAACGGAGCAGAGAAAGAACTTGCCGGATACTACCGACAGGTGGAAGCAGCTTGCACAGGATCAGGCAAAGACATTGGAAGCTGTGATAACAGAGAGAAACGAGTTACAAGTGAAATATCAGAAGATGAACGAGTTTATACTGGAATTTCAGGAAAGGACACACAATTTGAAGATGGAAAAACAGAAGCTCTTCTTCAAGAATCACGAAATGCAAGAAGAAATTCGGAAATTAAACGTCGAAATTCAGCATCAGATAATCGAACTGTCAGAAACGCAGAAGTTAAATCAATCACTTCAGCAGAGCAACGACGACTTGAGAAACAGAAAAGGATTGATGAGCAGGAAAGAGCAAGAGCGGCTAGAAAAAGAAATAAAAGACGTTCGGGGCCAGAACTCTAAATTGCAAGTACAGGTTAATAAATCATCAGTTGACGCGGTTGATGAAGCTTGTAAAAAACAAAGAGAGGCAGAAAAACAATTGCATTTGGCAAGGTGTCAGGCGGAACAGAATAGAAAGAAGGCTCAAAAAGAGATACAAAAATTGAAAAAAGAAATGAAATTACAATCAGAGAAAATAAAAGAAATAAAAGTTTTCTGCGGAGTCGGATATATTATGGTGATTGTATTTGCTGTCTGTATTATTGGAATATATTTTCTATAACTCTTTTCTATAACTCTGTCAATATAAAAATGCGATATTTCAGACTTTAAATATGATTTTAAATATATTAGATTGCTGAAAACGCATTCCTATGATATGATAATAAATGCAAGAATGAATAACAATATGAACAATTATTTTTGAGTAAATAAGACTGAGGTGAAGAAATGGCAATTAGTTATAAGAAACTGTGGAAATTGCTGATTGATAAAGACATGATGAAAAAGGATTTGCGTGCAATGACAGGTGTCAGTACGACAACAATGTCCCGATTATCCAAAGATGAAAATGTGAGTACTGAAATTTTATCAAAGATTTGTTCTGCTTTGAGCTGCGATGTTGGAGACATCATGGAGTTCGTTCCTGATAAAAAAGAGGAACAGTGAGGAGGTGCGGTATTATGGATCATTCTTATCCTTATATTGCGTCTCTGACCAGAGAACCGTTCCTTTTCTATGAGATGCGTTCCACCGCAAAGCTGATGAGTGAAGGACTTTCCGATGAAACGATAGTAGAAGAAATTGTCCGGCAGAATCTTTTCCAGTATCCAACGGAAAAGTCAATCACACGAATGGCAAAAGCCTGTATTAAAAGACTTCATGCGTTGGAAGATGATACGCTGGTTTTGGCGATTGCATCACAGCCGACTGATGTAGCAAAGCAGATCTGTCTGTATGCGATGATGAAGCAGAGCCGACTTGTTTGGGAGTTTATGCTGACAGTCATTGGAGAAAAGTACCGGTTAAGGGACACGTCCTTTGGTAAGATAGATTTGAATACATTTTTTATGCGTTTGCAGGAGCAGAATGATACGGTAGCTTCCTGGAGCGACAACACAATCACAAAGTTAAAACAGATTATTGCCAGAGTGCTTGTGGAGACGGAGTATCTCGACAATCTCAAGGCAGATCATCTGAATCCAGTATGGCTGCATCCTGTTTTGGAGTATGCCATCAGAAGCAATGGTGATACGACGGTACTGCCAGCTTTTAATTGCTTTTCATACACATAAGCGTACAACGAAATGTTCCAGTGAAGCATTTCGTGTAGGAGGTAGCCAATGAGTAACATAAAAGAACGCCTGGATAAAGTTCGGGCATTGATTCAGGAGCCGGAGTTCCTGGAAGGCAAAGGATTGAGTAATGAGGTGAATATCAGAATCTTCTGTTATGAACCGGAGAATGAAATGGTGGTTCGGCATTTTGTGAATCAGCTGGAAACCGATCAGTCCTTAGACTGCCATTTGAAGATTTGCAATTTATATAAAATATTTCTCTCTATCTGCGATGACATGGACATTACAGATGCAATTTCCGATATGGAAGAAGCTGACGGAAGTGCCTATCTTCTGGAACAGCTTAATTCTGCAATCGGTAATGGAGAGTTCATTGATAAAATCCAGTACGAGCCACATGAGCCAGGCGATGTACTGATGTTGACGGGTGTAGGTGAAGTATTTCCATTTATGAGAATCCATACATTACTGGAAGCCTTGCAGCCGTATTTTTCGGATGTTCCGATTCTTGTTATGTATCCGGGTGAGTTTGATGGTCGTCATGTAAAACTGTTCAATCGTCTGACACCAAATGATTATTACCGGGCATTCAATGTGATAGATTAAGGGGGATAAAGCCATGATGATTCGAGATATGTTTGCTGACGACATCAACCGCAAAATCAATGGGGTCATTAAAGTAGATCAGGCTGCTGACGAAATAATTGAGCAGGAATTAAATGAATATGTCATCACCAGAGAATTGAAGAAGCATTTCATTACATTCTTCAATTATTACGGCGATGCTTTTGACCAGCCCACAGCCGATATGGGTGTGTGGATTTCCGGTTTCTTTGGAAGTGGTAAATCTCACTTCCTGAAAATGCTTTCTTATCTTCTGGAAAACAAAGAGGTAAAAGGCATCCGCAGTGTAGAGCGTTTCCGTAAAAAATTTGAAGATGATCCGGCAACCTTTATGCTGATTGATCGTGCTACCAAGGGACCGACAGAGACAATTCTGTTTAACATCGACATTGAAGGATTTAGCAATAAAGACAAGACGGCTGTCCTTCGTGTCTTTGCAAAAATGTTCTATAACCATCTGGGTTTTTACGGTGAAAATCTGAAAGTTGCCATGATGGAGCGTTATATTGACCAGCAGGGAAAGACAGAGGAATTCCGCAGAGTCTTTGAGGAAAAGAAAGGCAAATCCTGGCTGGAAATGCGTCGTGCCTTTGCGTTCAATGGTAGATTTATTATCCCGACTCTGATGGAAGTTCTGGATATGAGTGAGGACGATGCAAAGGCATGGTTCAATGATAAAACCGCAACAGAAATTTCTATTGCACAGCTTGTGGAAGATATGAAAGCCTATGTAGATACCAAATCGGCGAACTTCCGTCTTTTGTTTATGATTGACGAGGTTGGTCAGTATGTCGGTACAGATACCGATATGCTTTTGAATCTCCAGTCCTTGACAGAAAAAATCGGCAGTGAATGTGAGGGGAAGATTTGGGTGATATGCACCGGACAGGAAGCCATTGATGAAATCATTAAGGTTCGTGCGGATGAGTTTTCCCGTATTCAGGCTCGTTTCAAAACAAGATTGAGCTTATCTTCTTCCTCTGTGGATGAAGTTATTCAGAAGCGTATTTTGAAAAAGAAACCGGAAGCAGCAGCTGATCTGGAGACAGTTTATGAACAGAATGATTCCGTTCTGCGTAACCTGTTCAGCTTCAGTGGTTCGATTCTGGACATTAAAGGCTATTCTGGTCCGAGGGAATTTACTGAGAACTTCCCGTTTGTGCCGTATCAGTTTATCATCATGCAAAAGGTATTTGCAGAAATCCGTAAGCATGGAAATTCCGGCAAGCATCTGTCCGGCGGTGAGCGTTCTATGCTCTCCGGCTTTCAGGAGGCGGCACAGAAAATTCAGGAAAAAGACGAGTATGCACTTGTTCCATTCTTCCGTTTTTATGATACCGTACATACTTTCCTGGACGGTTCTATCCGCCGAGTGATTGAACGTTGCCAGAAAGCGGCAGACAATGGTGACGGTATCGAACAGCAGGATGTGGATGTACTGAAACTGTTGTATCTGATTCGATATATTGATGATATTCCTTCCAATCTGGACAATATTGTAATCCTAATGGCAGACGATATTCGTGTGGATAAGATTATCATGCGTGAAGCTGTCCGAGGATGCCTTGATCGTCTGATGAGCCAGAACTATATCGGCAGAATTGGTGACACTTATAACTTCCTGACTGACGAAGAACAGGATATTCAGCGTGAAATCAGAGATACCAATGTGGATACTGCTTCTATCGTGGAGCGTATCGCCCAGATGATTTACGGCGATATTTTCACAACCAAGAAGTTCCGTTATGGAAAATATGACTTTGCTTTCGACCAGATGGTGGATGGCATTACTGTTGGTGTAGCAACAGGCGGTATGCGTCTGCGTTTTCTGACTGTGGCTACGGATGCCATTGAAAAAACAGATTACCGCCTTATGGCAGAATCCAAAGGCAACGAAGCCATTGTTGTTCTGGCTGATACGCCATACTATGAATCGCTGGAATCTGCCATGAAGATTCGTAAATATGTAAAGCAGAGAAATGTAAACCAGCTTCCAAAGAGCGTGCAGAAAATCATCAGCGATCAGCAGGATGAAGCCGGAAAATATGAGCTGAGTGCCATGATAGAATTGCAAAATGCCATCGAAGGGGCACAGTTCTATGTAGATGGGGAACATCTGGAAATCAAAGCTGGAAATGCCAAGTCTAAAATTGACCAGTCTCTGGAATATCTGGTCGCTCATGTATATAGCAAGCTCGATTTGATTACAGAAAATGCAGGAAGTGATGCAGATATTATTGCGATTCTGACAGGTACGGTTACGATGCTTCCGGGTATGGAACCGAACCGTGACGCTGCTTCTGCAATGGAAGAATATCTGGAAATGCAGGATGTGAAAAAGCTGCCAACATCTATGGCAGATGTGCAGAGAAAATACAGTGCGATTCCGTATGGCTGGAAAGAAATCGACATTGCGGCAGTTGCGGCACAGTTGATTTACTCCCAGAAAGTGACGATCAAATATGCAGGCAATACCATTCAACCGGATGACCCGAAATTGCCGGATATGCTCCGCAAAAAGAGTGAAATCGGAAAGACTTCCATCAGCAAACGTAAAACCATTTCTGCTACGATGATGCGTGATGCAAAAGCAATGCTCCGTGAGTATTTTGACATCATGGATGTGCCGGATGATGAAGATGGTCTGATTCGCTTTGTGACTGAGAAATTCAATAAACAGCGTGATTACTACGCTTCTCTGGATGCTCGCTATGAAGGTCATAAATACCCGGATCGTGCATTAGTACAGGAAGCGATTCGCCTGATGGATGATGTTCTCTCTCAAAAGAAAGATAATATTGCTCTCATTGAGCGCGTACTGAAAAAAGAGGATGATTTGTTTGAAAACAAAGAATCCATGAGCAATGGCATTGAGAATTTCTTCAAAACACAGGTGACTGTATTCGACCAGGCAGTACAGTTTGAGAAATCTCTGCATGATGACCTTGACCGTATTGCGGAAAATGAAGAAGCTCATAAGGCACTGAATACCATTCGCTTGATTACTATGGTACAGACAGGCAGTAAGTTCAACTACAACCGAATTCCTGAGCTGAATCCACTGATGGATACAGTTCGTACCGCCCACGATAAAATGCTGGAAGAAAAACGTGTCGAAGTTCTGGAAACCGTTCGTCAGTGTATGGAAGCAACACACACTGTCGCAAATGGCGATTCCAAAGCATCTCATCTGATTGAAAAATCAGATTGGTACTTCAGTCAGTGCAAGGAGAAAATCGCAGAGTTAAAGAGTCTTGCCCTTCTGGATGCCATGTTCCTGCCGATGTGCCAGTATAAAGATGATACGGTCAGCCATATCGAAACAGTTCTCGCACCTCCGGCTTCGAAGCCACAGGTTCAGACGACACAGACTGGAAAAGAACAGGCGACCGCAAAGAAAAAGGTCGTTCGTGCTTATAACCGTCAGGTAGTATTCCAGGCAAAGACCTTACAGACGGATGCGGACATTGATGATTATGTAGAGAAGATTCGTTCTCAGCTAAAACAGTTGCTGAAAAATTGCGACGAGATTAAGCTGAATTAAAGATGGAGAACAGCGAAGGATGGAATTGATTAGTGCAGCTATTGGCATTTTAGGAGTTATTATTGGCTGGGTTTTAAATGAATTGACTACTATTTTTCGAGGACGACCGAAACTCTGTTTCCAAATGGTAGCAATACCAGAAAATGAGTTGACAGAAAAAGAATACCGTGTGAAAGAGAGTCCCTCTGAACATGGAATTGAAATCTTTAATGTTGGGGAAAAGCCGTTCGTTTTGGAAAGCTTCGTGATTTGTTATAAGAAAAAAATATTGGTAGATTGTCAGATGCCCGAAAGTGACAGAATTATATTGCCTTTCCATAATGTTGTATATACTTTATCAGAACAGGAAGCAGATGCATTGGAGTGGCATTGTCAAAAGGAACACTTCGAGGAATGTCAAGTAACTGTATATAGTATTGAAAAGAAAAAGGCAAAAGGAATATTACCAGTTCCGTTGTTTGCGATTCGGGCAAATATTAGGAATGTGAGGAGCAATTAAGAAGATTAGGAGACAGATATGGATCATAACCCAAAAGTGTTTATTTCATATGCACATAAAAATCAAGCATATGAAGATAAAGTGTTGGAGTTGGCAAATAGACTACGTTCAGAAGGCATTGATGCGATGATAGATCAATATGAAGAAGCACCTTCTGAAGGATGGCCAAGGTGGATGGAGCATCAAATCATGGAGTCAGAGTTTGTTCTTGTTTTATGTGAGGAAACATATAATCAAAAACTCTACTCAGAGAAAAAGGGAAAAGGCGTTGTATGGGAAGCTAACATTGTTTATCAAATGTTATATGATTCAGCGGCAGAAACAAATAAATTTATTGCAGCATTTTTTGATGAGAATGATCAACAGTATATACCTACGCCGTTAAAACCGTACACATACTATAATCTTTCGGATGAAAAGCAGTATGAAAGGCTGTATTGGCGTTTCAGAGGGGTTACCAACAGTAAAAAACCTCCATTAGGTGAATTGAAACCATTACCAGAAAAGAAACGAAAAACAATGTTCTTCTCTTCTCCAATTAACCTTGAAAAATGGAATGCTGCAAAGTGGAGAGGAACAGTATATCTTTGGGGTGGTGATGCACCTGCAGTAGGATTATTCTTTACAAATTACTCGGCAGGTAAAGAAATTTTCAAAGAGTGGAAGAAAAATTATAAAGATATGGAGTTTGCAGATACTTTTTTGAAAGTTGATTACATTGTTCCACCATTTCCTGGGTCGTGCTGGGTATATAAGTCTTATGATAGAAATTATGGAAAAGGATATTTTCTGCATATAGGTGCAAACATTGATGCAAGCATTAGTCGGGCAAATAATTTTGGAATAGAAATGCAAGAACTACTTTTGGCAACGGTTTCACGTTATCAGTGGATGGATGAAAATAATGGATCAGGTAATAGAGATCAGTTTTTGGACATGTATAACAAGGCTGGAAAATATTATTTAGTTCCTGTTGGATTAAAAAATCCATCAATGGGAGCTGCAATAGAGAATATGCAATTTGATTTTGAATATGCAATTCCAATGAAAGAAATAACGGTTACAGCTGGAGCAAAGATAACGGAGGAGAATCCCTGTAAAGCAGTTCTTATGAGTCCGGAGGAATGATATATGGATAAAAATGCGATTAAAAAGTTTGCTGTCTGGGCAAGAACAGAGCTGATCGCCCGTGTTTCACTGAAAGGTGTGGAATACGGTATCACAGAGGACAATATCGCCCCCGCTGCAGCTGACAGCATTAACGGAAAGGTTCTGAATGATACCGAAAAAAAACAGCGTCAGGCGCTGATTACCGAGATTAACGATAAAGGATACAAGCAGGTTATGGAGGAGGTTGCTTACACATGGTTTAACCGCTTCTCTGCCTTGCGTTTTATGGAGGTCAACGGCTACCTCCCTTCTCATGTGCGTGTGTTTACGGACGAGGAAAACAACTTCAAGCCGCAGATCATCACTGAAGCTATTCATCTGGATTTGGATGGATTGGATATTGAGAAAGTCTTTGAGCTGAAAGAAGCTGAAAAAACCGAAGAACTGTATAAGTATCTGCTGATTGTGCAGTGCAATGCTCTGAACAAAATTCTGCCGGGAATGTTCCAGAAAATCAGCGATTATACCGAGCTTCTTCTGCCGGACAATCTGCTGAGAGATGGCAGTGTCATTCAGCAGATGGTTGAGATGATTCCAGAGGACGACTGGAAAGATGCGGTACAGATTATCGGCTGGCTGTATCAGTATTACAACAGTGAGAAAAAGGACGATGTATTCGCCGCCCTGAAAAAGAATGTAAAAATCACAAAAGAGAATATTCCTGCCGCTACCCAGCTGTTTACACCGGACTGGATCGTCCGCTACATGGTAGAGAACAGCCTTGGTCGCTTGTGGCTGGAAGGACACCCGGATGCGAAAAATCAGCTTCTGCCGACAGAGGAAGAACAGTCTGCCTATGTTGCCGGGAACCGCGATCCGGAAGATACCAAATGGCATTACTATCTGGAAGAAGCCGAGCAGGAACCAGAAGTGCAGGCACAGCTTTCGGAAATCCACAAGGAATACGCCGCACTGACACCGGAGCAGCTGAAAGTCATTGATCCATGCTCTGGCTCCGGTCATATCCTTGCCTATATGTTCGATGTGCTGATGAAGATTTATGAATCCTACGGCTATACTACCCGTGAGGCGGTGGCAAGCATTGTGGAGAATAATATCTATGGTCTGGACATTGACGACCGTGCGGCGCAGTTGGCATACTTTGCAGTGATGATGAAAGCGCGCCAGTATGACCGCCGCTTTTTCAGCCGTGGCATTCAGCCCCATGTGTATGCCATTGTGGAGAGCAATCATGTGGACAAGTTTGCTGTGGAGTATTTCTGTAATGGGGATGCCAAGCTGAAAGCGGGCATGGATACGATCATCAGCGAATTGTATGATGCAAAGGAATACGGCTCTATGCTGACAGTAACTCCGCAGGATTGGTCTGCACTGTATGACCGCTTTGCAGAGATTACAGAAGATATAAATATGTCCCGTGATGTGGCACTGGCAGAATTGTTGCCGCTGGTGCAGGTGGCGGAAGCCCTAGCACAGAAGTATGAAGTGGTAGTGACGAATCCGCCGTATATGGGGATGCGGAATATGAATGACAAACTAAATAATTTTATAAAGGAAAAATACACAGATTATAAAGCTGATTTCTTTTCTTCATTTGTGATTCATTGTTCTGAATTGACTAAAAAAAATGGATTTTGTGGATTTTTTACACCTTATGTATGGATGTTCATTCAGAGCTATGAGAATATGCGAGATTATCTTTATAATCGAGCAACTATTGAAACCTTAATTCAGTTTGAGTACTCTGCTTTTGAGGAAGCAACTGTTCCGGTATGTACATTTGCGTTTCGAAATTGTTATGTACAGAAAAAGGGCTGTTATTTGCGTTTAGTCGATTTTCGCGGTGGAATGGAAATTCAACGTCAAAAAACGCTGGAAGCAATCACAAATCGTAATTGTGGATTCTATTACGAACAAAGTGCAGATAATTTCTCTAAAATACCAGGAAGTCCAGTTGCATTTTGGGTGAACGAAAATGTTGCTAAGGCGTTTGAGTTTGGTAAAGCTCTATCATCTGTCGCAAGAACTCGACAAGGATTAGCATCCAGTGATAATAATAGATTTTTGAAATTATGGTGGGAACCGTCATTTATAAAAATTGGATTTGACATGGAAAATGCAGAAATTGCTAAAGAGAGTAAGAAAAAATGGTTTCCATGCAATAAAGGAGGAGAATTTCGTAAATGGTATGGAAATAATGTGTATGTAGTAAATTGGGAAAATGATGGACAGGAGATGCTTGAATATGCAGCTAAATTATACGGGTCTCCAACCAGAACAATAAAGAATATTGCGTATTATTTTCAAGGAGGCATGACATGGGGAACTATAACGAGTGGAAAACTTTCAATGCGGCATAGTCCTGCAGGTTTTATACCAGAACATGCTGGTGGAATGATTCCTTTGTTGCACTGGGGAGAAAAAGAAAAATATTTGCTTGGAATGATGAATTCTAATACGGCTATGCTGTTTTTATCATTTCTTTCGCCAACATTGCGATTTACAGAGGGACCTGTTGGGCTTGTCCCAATATTATATGAAAAAAAGTATAGTAGTAATGTATCCTATATAGTTGATGTTTGCGAGTCTATTTCTGTTTTAGATTGGGATTCCTTTGAAACCTCATGGGATTTTCAGCGCCATCCATTATTGCAATATGCCGCATTTACTCCGCAGATGGTTGCTCAAGAAGAAGCTAACGGCTACCTGACAACGAATGGTATTATTGATGCATATCGGAATTGGGAGCAGGCATGTAATGAACGTTTTAATCAGCTCAAAGCCAACGAACAAGAACTGAACCGTATTTTCATCGACATTTACGGCTTGCAGGACGAGCTGACACCGGAGGTCGAGGATAAGGATGTAACTGTCCGTAAAGCTGACCTTGGCAGAGATATTCGCTCATTTATTTCTTACGCTGTTGGCTGTATGTTCGGTCGCTACTCTCTCGATGTAGAAGGTCTTGTCTATGCAGGCGGCGAATGGGATGCCAGCAAGTATGTGTCTTTCCCTGCCGATAAGGATAACATTATTCCAATCTGTGACGATGAATATTTTGAGGATGATATTGTCGGTTTGTTCGTAGAGTTTGTGAAAACGGTCTATGGTGCAGAAACATTGGACGAAAACCTGAAATTCATTGCCGACGCACTGGGCGGCAAAGGGCAGCCGAAAGATGTGATTCGGAATTATTTCCTGAATGATTTTTACAAAAATCATTGCAAGATTTATCAGAAACGCCCGATTTACTGGCTATTTGACAGCGGAAAGAAGAACGGGTTCAAGGCACTAATCTATATGCATCGCTATCAGCCGGACACTATTGCCCGTATTCGTACTGACTATGTACATGAACAGCAGGCTCGTTACCGTACAGCTATTGCGGATCTGGAACAGCGTATTGCCAACGCTTCCACCGGTGAACGTGTGAAGCTGAGTAAAAAGCTGACTGCTTTGCAGGCACAGGATATCGAAATCCGTACTTACGAGGAAAAGATTCACCACCTTGCTGATCAGATGATCTCTATTGACCTGGACAACGGCGTGAAGAAAAACTATGCAATTTTCCAGGATGTTTTGGCTAAAATCAAGTAAGGGGGAAAAGCATGAGTGATGAAATCAATATGACAATTTCTATTCCTACGGATGACGATGGCTATGTTCTTCTGCAGTGTGAGCATTGTGGCACATATTTTAAGGGGACTCCTTCTGATTTAGAGGATGACGGTGTGCTTCATATATTTTGTCCAAGCTGCGGTTTAATAAGTGAAAATTATGTTACTGAGGATGTGCTTGAACTTGCTATGAAAATGGTGACGAATGCCGTAAATGATATGATTTATAATGAATTCAAAAAAATGGAACGGCATAGTAAAAAAGGAATCATTACATTCAAGGCTGGAAAACGCCCGAAGCATGAAAATGAAGATCCTATTCGGTCAGGTATAGAAGCGATGGAAATTTGCATTTTTTCATGCTGCAAGCGTACTGCGAAAGTTAAGCCATTATTAAAAATGACGGGTGCATATTGCCCGTTTTGTGGGGTGAAAAACTATGAAATTGAATAGAAAAGAGTTGCGAAAAATCCAATATGATTTTAACAGTTGTTCGAACCGACTGCTTCAGGCAGATTATGAGGATTATGCTGGAGTGCTTGCAAAATTTGTAAAATACATAGATAGCACGCCAATTATAAGTGATTACATCCATGGTTGCGGCAATTGTGATTGGGATTTAGAAACAGAAATTAAGGAAATACAAGGATCATACGGACGCTTGGTTTTCTCATTGGGTGAAACTGATGAGGAAGAAGTAAGAAATGTGTATGCTGTTTTACGATATTTAGTAGAAACTAATAATTCTGTATATCGTGGTGTTGCAAGGGGATATTCTTCTTCCTCTAAATGGCAGGATAAAATCAAAGGCTTTAATGAACGGTTTGTTATGGTGTTGATTCGCCATGTAGAAAGATATTTAACGAAAATAGGTATTGATATGGGAATAGATGAAAAGAATGTTTATAATGTGACTGTACAAAATGGTCAAGCTATTATTGCAAATGATAATTCGTCTGTAACGGCAACTACGAATATTGGTGCAACTGCAAAAGAAATAGAACAGTTGATTGCCGCAATACGAACAAAGATGGAGACACTTTCATCAGATGAAGATAAAGAAGCTGCATCTGAAAGCCTGGAAGTTATAGAGGCAGAAGTTATATCTGAAAAGCCAAAGAAATCTATGATAAAAACGGCAATAGCTTCGTTGCAGGCTATAAAAGGAACGGTTGAATTTGGATCGGCTGTTGCGGCTTTGATTCAATTTGTTGGACCAATGCTATCGTAGCAACGGTTAAAACTATAAAAGAGAGCGAGGTGTTATTATGACCATAGAAGAAATTCTTGCAGGTGAATCCAAGAATGTGGAGTTCAAAGAGAACCTGCCGGAAAAAAGTATCAAATATATGAAGTCTGTGGTTGCCTTTGCCAATGGAACCGGTGGTAAAATCATTTTCGGAATTGCCGATAAGACCAGAGAAGTAATTGGCTTTGACAAGGAAGATGTGTTCAAAAAGATGGATGCTATTGCCAATGCTGTGTCGGATAGCTGTGAACCGGCGATCATTCCGGATATTTCATTACAGACAGTTGACTGTAAGACAGTTATTGTAGCGGAAATTTTCGAGGGCAGACAGCGACCGTATTATATCAAGGCTCTTGGCAGAGATGGGGGCGTATATGTCCGTGTTGCCGGAACTACCCGACTTGCTGACGAGTATATGATAAAAGAGCTGATGTTTGAGGGAAGCAACCGCTATTTTGATCAGGCGTTGTGTACTGGGCTGACTATTACAGACGAAGATATTGACGCTCTTTGCAAAGCAATGAAGGAACAGGCAGTTAAAAACGCTCATAATGAGGAACAGAAAGCGTCTATCAAGGATGTTGGCAGGCAACAGCTTCGCTCGTGGGGCGTATTGATTGAGCGTGATGGAAAAGATTATCCGTCCAATGCCTATGCGATTCTAACTGGTTGTGGCGGACTTCATGTTGCAATACAATGTGGTGTGTTCAAGGGAACAACCAAAGAAGTTTTTGTTGACCGCCGGGAGTATACCGGTCCGCTCTGGGAGCAAATAGAGGAAGCATTTCAGTTTGTTCTGCGAAATATTCATCTGGGTGCGACCATTGTGGGCATTTATCGCCAGGATGTTTATGAAATTCCACCGGATGCCATTCGTGAGTTAATTATCAACGCTGTGGTACATCGCAGTTATCTGGATCATGGAACAATACAGGTTGCTGTTTATGATAACCGGTTGGAAATCACTTCTCCTGGTAAACTTCCGATGGGACAGACGATGGAGCGAATGAAGAAAGGATATTCCAAAATCAGGAATGAAGCACTTGCCCATGCGTTTTCTTATATGAATTTAATTGAGCATTGGGGAAGCGGCATTCCGAGAATTATTGGCAAAGTAAAGAAAGCCGGACTGCGGGAACCGGAGTTTATTGGCGGTGAGGTTGATTTGCGTATCAATATTTATCGAGGTCAGATTAACGATAACAGTGACCGGGATAGTGACCTCAATGACTCCAATAGTGCCGGGAAACTGCCGGAAAGCCGCCGGGAAACTGCCGAAAAACTGCCGGCAAATGGGCAGGAACAGCAGATTTATAAATATATATTGAAAAATGAATCTATTACAACAGCAAAAGTGATGGAACTTCTTGGCGTGAAGCAACGCAGAGCCAGAGAGATTCTGAGCAAAATGATTGAATGTGGTTGGCTGACAAAAGAAGGTGCATCCAAAAGAACGATTTATGTAAAGAACACAGAGGGGAGGTAACGCAGCATGGATACAGACAAAGTAATACAAGACTTGAACCGGCGGTTTGCTGCCCCTTTGCCGGAATTTTATCAGCGTCGTATTATATTCTGGTACGATGAAGATAAAGAATTTGAGGACAAGTTGGATGAAGTAGTTTTGGAAAACGCAAAGGTGGTTGCACTGACTGGAAATAATGCGTTTTCTGTGAAAAAACTGCTTTCAGTGGATGATTTGACTACCAATTATCTGGTTTACAGTCCACTGTCTTATAACCGTCCAGATGATAACTGGCTTCTGGATGTGGAGCTTTACAGTGAGGAGTTCCGGGCAGACCTGATCTCTATCTGGATGGATGAAATGGGACTTGCATCTACTCCAGCTATGCGGAAACAGGTCAAAAATTATCGTGTTTATTTCAATGCGAAAGACCGTCGTTTGAAAATCAGCATACAGAATAAAGTTCCGGCTACTCCGGCACAGTTGCACATGGCTGTGATGGCGGCAATCTGTGGATTGAAAGCCGCACAGCCGAATCAGATTTTACGCAGTGTGTTCCGAGCAGGACTTGATTTGAACAACAATACGGTTTATCAGGATTTTGTAAAGTATCATGCAGACGGTGCATTCTGGGCGATGGTTCGCCAGGGGTGCGGGTTTTCTGAGGAAGAACCTGACCTTGGACGGTTGGCAATTCATTTACTGCTGACAGCTGCTACCCGTACCATGCGGCAGGAATATCTTGCCGGACTGGACGGATTCATTTCCATGCCACACCAGGCGTATTGCTATGATTTTATTTCGGAATGGCTTCATGGCGAGGACATTCAGCAGCTTTATGATGTGGCAAGGTACGTTGAAGATGAAGCACGTTTGCATCAGCGGTTTGAAAAGCTGAATGTAGATGACCTGGTAGGTACAGAGTGCTTCCCATGCATCAACGAAGTAATTCTGATGAAGCTGATGACAGAAATCAGTGACCATATCATTGATGTGGATACCATTACTTCAACCGTAGAAAAGCGAAGAACCTGTGCATGGTATGAGCTGTTTGAAAATTTCTATGATGGCATTTTACAGGTGGCGAATATGCAGAGCTTCTTCAAGGAACATTCTGTCGGATTCCATACCGCAGAAGCAAAAGGCATCTGGAAAGAATACACCGAAAGCTATTATCAGATGGACACTTACTACCGTTTGTTCCACCTGAGTTTCCAAAAGAGTCTGGAGACTACCAACATTCTGCTTGACGATTTGTTCAAGCACGTTGTTGATAAAGTAGAAGGACTTTATACCCACTGGTTTTTGGGTGAACTGGGTAACAACTGGTCGGACGTGTGTGCAGCCGAATTGGGAACCTATGGAAAAGTGCTGGAAGTACCGCAGCAGGAGGAATTTTATCGTTCCCGTATTAAGACTTCAGATACCAAAGTATTTGTCATTATTTCAGATGCTATGCGTTATGAAGTGGCGGCGGCAATGGCAGATCAGCTTCGCAGGGAAACTCAGAGTAAAGTTTCTCTCAGCAGTATGCAGAGTATCTTCCCTTCAATTACAAAGTTCGGTATGGCAGCATTGCTTCCCCATAAGGAACTGACGATAGAACTTCGGAATGATATTCTGACTGTGCTGGCAGATGGACAGTCTACGGCAAGCGGTTACCGGGATAAGGTTCTGAAATCAGAAGATCCGGCGAGTGTAGCATTGAAATACAATGATATTATTGCCATGAAGAGAGCGGAACGAAGTGCATTGGTAAAGGGAATGGATGTGGTCTACATCTATCACGATACCATTGACGAAGCAAGTCATACTTCTGATACCGCTGTTTTTGCTGCCTGTGATAAAGCAATTTCAGAGCTGAAAAATCTTGTGCGTATTATTGTAAATGAATTTGGCGGTACGAATATTCTGATTACTGCTGACCATGGATTCCTTTATACATATAGTCCGCTGAAGGAAGAAGACAAAGTGGATAAGAAAGGTTTTTATGATGTAGATATGGTAAACTCCGACGCAATTAGAAAAGAAAGTACAAGAAGGTGTGTGGAATATGGCAGACGCTATGCGATTATGCAGAAGGACGTGCAACCAGACTATTTGCTGCCTGTAAAATTGCTGGATGGAAATACAGATTTTGAGGGATTTGCTCCAAGAGAAAATATTCGAATTAAGATGAGTGGCGGTGGTATGAATTTTGTACATGGTGGAATCAGTCTGCAGGAAATGGTAGTTCCGGTTATTGAATATCACCATTTGCGTAATGATTCCATGGAATATAAGCGTAACAAGCAAAAATACGATACGAAGCCAGTAGAGATCAATCTGTTGTCTGCAAACCGTAAAATCAGTAATATGATTTTCTCGCTGAATTTCTATCAGAAGGATGCTGTCGGTGCCAACCGTGAAGCGGTTACCTATCAGGTTTACTTTACGGATGAAAATGGCAAGCAGATCAGTGATGTCCAGAAGATTATTGCGGATAAGACAAGTGATAATGGCGCAGAGCGTACTTTCCGTTGCCAGTTTAATTTGAAATCGCTGAAATACAGTAATACCGATACCTACTATCTGGTTATTGCAGACAAACAGGGATTGCAAATGCCGCAGCGTGAGCCATTCCAGATTGACATCGCCTTTGCGGTGGATGGGTTTGATTTCTTTGGTTAAGTTCCGTAGGAGGATGGAAAGATGGAGCAATTTACAGAGGGTGAAAGCACCCGTGAAGAAATAAAGAACAAGCTCCGCCAGAACTTTGACGGAAAGATTGTTCGGAAAGATCTGACAAAGAAAATCAAGGAAGGGGCAAATGTTCCGGTTTATGTGCTTGAGTTCTTATTAGGTCAGTATTGCAGCTCAGATGATGAAACGGTCATTGAAAAAGGCGTACAGAATGTAAAGAGGATTCTTGCAGATAACTTTGTACGACCGGATGAATCACAGAAAATTCTCTCTCAGCTGCGTAAAAAAGGCAGTCATACAATCATTGATATGGTGACAGTTCGCTTGGATATGAAAAAGGACTGCTTCTTTGCAGAGTTTTCTAATCTGGGTGTTGGAAATGTGCCAATTGCGGATGAATACCCGGAAAAGTTTGACCGCCTGCTTTGTGGCGGTATCTGGTGTATTATTCAGCTGGACTATGAAGTTGAGGGCGACAATAACTTCGGAATCGAGGATATTGACGGAAATCCGCTTCGTTCCAAACAAAAGAAGCAGAAAGATATTTCGCCAATCAGTATCCGTAAGCTGACACCAATCCAGATGCCACATATTGATATTGATGAATTAAAACAGGGACGAAAAGCATTTACCAAAGATGAATGGCTTGATATACTTCTACGTTCCATTGGTATGGAGCCAGATGAATTTACATACCGTGAGAAATGGCTGCTTTTGACCCGCATGATTCCACTGGTGGAGAATAATTTTAACCTTTGTGAGTTGGGACCGAGAAGTACGGGTAAGTCCCATCTCTACAAAGAGATTTCTCCGAATAGTATTTTGATTTCCGGTGGACAGACGACCGTTGCAAACCTGTTTTACAATATGGGACGCAAGACCGTTGGATTGGTTGGATTATGGGACTGCGTGGCATTTGATGAAGTTGCCGGAATTAAATTCAAGGACAAAGACGGTATCCAGATCATGAAGGACTACATGGCATCCGGCTCTTTTGCCCGTGGCAAAGAAGAAAAGGCTGCTACTGCTTCTATGGTGTTTGTGGGAAATATCAATCAGAGTGTGGATGTGTTGCTGAAAACATCCAGCTTGTTTGATCCGTTCCCAACGGAAATGGGAACAGATACAGCATTTCTTGACCGTATGCACTGTTATCTTCCGGGATGGGAAATTCCGAAGTTTAGACCGGAACACTTTACTAATGATTACGGTTTTATCAGTGATTATCTGGCAGAGTTCATCCGAGAGCTTCGTAAGGAACAGTATGGTGATGCACTTGACCACTACTTCCGCCTGGGAAAAAACTTAAATCAGCGTGATACCATAGCAGTTCGCCGTATGGTGGACGGTTATTTGAAGCTGATGTATCCAGATGGTGAGTTTACAAAAGAGGAACTGGAAGAAATCATCCAGATTGCACTGGAAATGCGCCGCCGTGTCAAAGAACAGCTGAAGAAGCTGGGCGGCATGGAGTTCTACGATGTGAATTTCTCCTATATTGACCTGGAAGATATGTCGGAACATTATGTTTCTGTACCAGAACAGGGCGGCGGCAAACTGATACCGGATGGAATGTGCAATCCGGGACAGGTTTATACCGTATCCAGAGGAAAAAGCGGTATGCTTGGTGTATTTCGTCTGGAAAGCCAGATGTTGCCGGGCAATGGAAAGATTGAAAGAACCGGACTGGGCAGTGATTCCAAGTGTAAGGAAGCGGTAAACACAGCCTTCAACTATTTGAAAGCAAATGGCAACCGGATTAGCGGTTCCATCAGCACTTCAACCAAAGACTATATCATCAATTATCAGGATTTACAGGGCATTGGAATGACTGATAAGCTGTCACTTCCTACACTGATTGCTCTTTGCTCGATTGCACTGGGAAAACCAGTAGTCAGCAATCTGGCGGTGCTGGGCGATATTACAATCAGTGGAACCATGATAAAGGTGGACGAACTTGCAAACACGCTTCAGGTATGCCTGGACAGCGGTGCAAGGAAAGTTCTGATTCCGAGTACCTCTTTTGTGGATTTCGCAAGTGTTCCGGCGGATCTGATGAGTGCATTTCAGCTGATTCCGTATCAGAGTGCGGAGGATGCGGTGTTTAAGGCATTGGGGGTAGAGTAAGCATATAAGTTAGGAGGGCACAAATGGCTATTGAGAAGGTAATCATTCAAAATTTTAAAAAATTTAAAGAACCATTTGAAATTAACTTTAACGAAAACATCAATCTTTTGGTTGGCGATAACGAATCTGGAAAATCAACTATTCTTGAAGCTATTCATGTGGCTTTGACAGGTGTGTATGCAGGTCGCAGTATTCGCAATCAATTATCTGCATATCTGTTTAATCGCGAGGCTGTTCAGGAATATCTTGAATCAGTGGAATCTGGTCATCCGACTGCGCCACCTCAAATAATGATTGAGATATATTTTAAGAGTGGTACTTTACCTGAATACGAAGGAAATGGAAACTCGGAAAATAATGATGGTATAGAAGGGATTAAATTTACGATAGGGTTTTCAGAAAAATTCAATGCCGACTATGAAAACTTGCTTAGGTCGGAAAAATTGACCAGTATTCCTATTGAATTTTATGAAGCTAAGTGGTTCTCATTTAGCAGAGATGAGAAAATGCCGAGGTTTATCCCTGTGAAATCGGTAATGATTGATTCATCCAATTATAGATACCAAAACGGATCGGACGTTTATATTTCAAGAGTGGTAAAAGATTTTCTGGAACCAGAGGATATAACTGCAATAACTCAGGCACATAGAAATATGATTGATGAGTTTTCTAAAAACGAGGCCATCCAAACTATTAACCAAAAAATAAGTGCTGCTTCGACGGTGATGAATGGGAAAATATCATTAAGTGCTGACCAGGGAGTTCAAAATTCATGGGAGTCAAGTTTGGTTACTCAGGTGGATGGAATTCCGTTTGCTCATGCGGGAAAAGGAGCTCAATGTGTGATAAAGACTCAGTTGGCTTTGAGTCATAAACAGGCAGAAAAAGCAAACATTATTTTGATTGAGGAACCAGAAAGCCACCTGTCATTTTCAAGGTTGAGTGAATTGATGGTGGCTATCGAAAAAGCTGCGTCAGGTAAGCAAATTATTGCATCAACGCACAGTAGTTTTGTGGCAAATAAGCTTGGACTGGAAAACTTGCTGTTACTCTCAGATAATAATTGCTGCTCAATGAAAGACCTAAAGAAAGATACCTTTGAATTTTTCAAAAAAGTAGCAGGATACGACACCTTACGATTAATTTTATGTAAAAAGGCAATTTTAGTAGAAGGCGATTCGGATGAACTGGTTGTCCAGAGGGCGTATATGGATATACATAACGGTAGACTTCCAATTCAGGATGGTATTGATGTAATGACTGTAGGTGGCGTTACATTTAAGCGCTATCTGGAAATTGCGCAGATATTACAAAAGGAAACTGCTGTTGTTACAGATAATGATGGTAATATTGAGGCTGTAGAAAAGAAATATAAAGAATATGAAGGGATTCCTTATATCAACATCTGCGTCGATGAAACAGTAGATACTGGTGATTTGAAACTGTCTGACAAAGCTTTCAATTATAATACATTGGAGCCCAAAATATTAAAAGAAAATGGACGAGAATCGCTGAATGATATATTTGGAACAACGTATCAGACGGATGATGAAATGCATAAATATATGCACGCTCATAAAACCGATTGCGCCATAGCTATTTTTGAATCACCTACCAAGATTAAGTATCCTGAATACATAATGAGGGCGGTCAAAAATGAGTAGTTTGATTATTGCGGCGGCAGGAGCCGGAAAAACCACCTTTCTTGTTGAGCAAGCCTTAAAAAATCCAGAAAACGTTTTGATAACAACATATACAGATGCCAATGAACAAAGCATTAGAGATAAATTTTATGAGTTGCATGGATGTGTTCCTGCAAATGTAACTATTATGCCATGGTTTTCTTTACTAATTAAACATGGAATACGACCATATCAAAGCTATCTCATAAAAAATAGAGTTTCCGGAGTGCTTTTAGTAAATAAGGCAGATCAAAACTTACTGAGGCTGAAAGATTCAAACGAAAAAAAATATGTCACAGCTTCTGGAAATGTATATTCCAATATGATTTCCAAATTACCATGTATATTGGATAATTTATCGAATGGTTGTGTATTTCGTAGAATGCAAAAAATCTTTCCTTATATTTTTATAGATGAAATACAAGACTTCGCTGGATATGATTTGGAAGTAATAAAAAAATTGCATGAAGTTGGTTGCCATATGATTTTAGTGGGCGATCCTCGACAAACAACATATAGAACCCACTATGAAACGAAATACAAAAAGTATTCGGGTGGAAAAATAATGAATTTTGTTCAGGATAATATTCACGGAATGGAGATTGATACAGCTACATTGAGTGTATCGTATCGGAATAATCAAATTATATGTGATCTTGCGAACAAAATGTACCCAACTATGAAACCTTGTGATTCGGCTATGCATGAAACGACTGAACACGATGGAATATTTTGGGTTCACGAGAATGACATTGATAAATATGTGAATACATATAATCCCATTCAGTTGCGACATGATAAAAGAACCAAGGTGAGTCCGAAATCAAAAACGATGAATTTTGGATCTGCCAAGGGACTTACTTTTAACAGAGTTTTGATATATCCGACGAAACCAATGCTGGATTGGTTGTCTGGAAAATCCAAAGATATGAAGAATGAAAGCCTTTCTAAGTTTTATGTTGCAGTAACAAGGGCACGATATAGTGTGGCGTTTGTATACAAGACGAAGAAGCTTCCATCTAACGATATTGGAACAAAGTGGATACCTGATGTAATGGAATAAATAACAAATGATACGACAAAAAGTATTTACTTGGTGCAGATAGCAATATGGTATAGAACCGTAATATCTGTGGAATGTTGTTTTACGCCACACAGACAATCAAAAATGGTATGGATAGAAAATATGCAAAAAAAGCACTGAAAACCATAGGATTATTGGGTTTACAGTGCTTTTTCTTTGATTAAAGAGAAAAAATACAATAAATTTAAGTTTTGCTAACTTCCATAGAGGATTTTCTCCATTGCTTCATCGGCTCATGTTTCCCACAGTCATCACAGGTCTGTGGCCAGTTGATTTTCCATTCGAAGTATTCGTCTCTTGTAATCTCACCGGATTTTAATTCTTCTTTCCGGATTACCCATTCTTTCATAAAATCATTAACAAGTCCATAATTGATCCATAATCCCACAGGTGGATGTGCAGGCCAATTGTTGTTATCATGGTAGCGAACAGCAGTATCCTCGCTGGAATTACATCTTTCTCCGGGATAAGTTGCCATTTGGAACAGGTTGATTGCGGATGGATTGAATTCATCAATCCAGAATAGAAGCTCCATGAATTCGGTAGCATCCATGGTTGTTGTCTCATACAGTGTCCATGGATTCACATCCAGGATTTTAGCCATTTCTGTTACCAGTTCTCTCTTGGGAACCCGATAGTTTGTTTCGTACTGGGCAAGACGATTTGCTCCTTTTTCACCCCAGCCGAGGGCTGCACCAAGCTCTGCCTGTGTCATATTCCGGAATGTACGGATTTTTTTTATTTTATCTCCAATCGTCATATCAGATACCTACTTTCTTATAGATATTTCTATTTTACCCCCAAAATGCTGTTTTGTAAACAGAAACATTCGCAGAAAAGCGAATTAAAATATTGACATTCGCAGAAAAGCGAATTATAATGACAGTATATTGAAATTCGCAAAAAAGCGAATTATGAACATTGAAAACAAAATGAGCTGTATCATTTGTCAACACAGATGCCATGACCCTGTAAGAATTTAATTTCAGGCGAGCGTTGAAGATACTCCGGCAACGGCTGGCAAACTTACGAAAAAGCTGCCAGTTTTTAGAAATATTCTGATAGAGGTCAGTTGTAACACTGACGGCAGATGATACGAATGGAAGCCAAAACAAGTGCATAATTTTTGCCCGAAAGGAGTGATGTCGAAAAATAACAGGGAAAGGGGGAGTAAAGCAATGAGGAAAGAGTTAGAATATGCAAAGAAAATAGCTGTGATTACAAAGCTATTCCATTCAAAACTTCTGTCAGAAAAAGAATATGAAAAAATCAGACGGAAGCTGATGGACAGTTATCTGATTGTCGGGGAACGCAGTGATGACTCGATGAAAGCAATCGCATAGAATATAGAAAGTTGAGGAAAAAAATAATGGAAGATAAAGTGATGCAACATTCGTTCATATTTAAGATTTCAGATACAATGACAGCACAAACAAAGAAACCAGTTACACATAAGGAAAGAAAAGTGTGGCAGGTAAAAGAAATGGAGGAAGATTATGAGCATGAAACAGGTTCAGGTTTTAGTGGCAACAAAGGCAGCACCGAACAGTAATGGTAGACGTACTGTGGGCATACAGATTGAACGCATCCGTGTTGCAGCATACTGTAGGGTGTCGACAGATGGGGATGAACAGCTTGGCAGTTTTGAATCCCAGAAAGCATATTATGAGCAGAAAATCAGGCAGAATAAGGAATGGGTATCCGCAGGAATCTTTGCAGACGAAGCGATTACAGGAACGAAGGTGGAGAAAAGAGAAGGGTTTCAGGAGATGATACGAAAATGTCAGAATGGGGAAATAGATTTGATCCTTACGAAATCTATTTCCCGATTTTCCAGAAATACACAGGATATTATCAAATATGTGCGTATGCTCCGTGACCGGAATATTGCGATTGTTTTTGAGAAGGAAAATATCAACACATTGGATATGAATGGAGAAATGCTTTTGACGATTTTAAGTTCCCTCTCACAAGGCGAGGTGGAATCCCTTTCAGAAAATGTAAAAATGGGATTAAAGATGAAAATGAAGCGGGGAGAACTGGTAGGATTTCAGGGTTGTTTGGGATAT
>ENA-ORUO01000594-ORUO01000594.1-human-gut-metagenome-genome-assembly--contig:-NODE-594-length-43764-cov-3.874214_pt1 | contig 43764 bp, 43 predicted proteins | sample MGYA00242082_ERZ509215 | MGnify/ENA primary metagenome ERZ509215 (study PRJEB26280, sample SAMEA2338829) | human gut metagenome | biome: human gut; feature: human-associated habitat; material: faeces... | reverse complement strand
TTGACCACCATTTGACCACTACTGTGCAATCACATATCAAAATGCCGAAAAAGCCCGTTGTGACAACCAACAATGGGCTTTTTCTTGTTTTGGCGGTAAATGTGCAGGACCAACAAAATTCACGTTTCAACGTCTGTTTACGCCGTCCTGCCGCAGTTTTCCGACTGAATGCCTATAAGTAACTGCACTATCCTGTATAGTTTTCCAAACTACATCGTTTCATCGTTTATTTTTATCTTCTTGCCCAGCTTTACGGAACGTAGTCTCACGTCGTTTTTTACACATTTTCCAACTCACTTTTTATCGACCTCTATGCTATAATCAACTACATCCAAGCTTAATATTGTATAAGGTTGTTACTATGGCACGAATTGATGTTCTGTATAGAAACTGCTTATATGGGAAACAGCAAATCCAACAATATTGGCATCAAAAATTCTATTCTGGCATAATGCGATTTCATTGACCTTTACGCGCTCTATGCACTATAATGGGTTTAGCTTAATTGTAAATAACATATTCGGGAGATAGATGTTATGCTAGATTTATCCCAATTGAGTAAATACAAAGAAAACAACCGCCTTGAAGCCAAAAAGGCACAAGGCGGTTTACCCCATAGCATCTGGGAGACATACTCCGCTTTTGCCAATACTTTCGGCGGTTATATTCTGCTTGGCGTTGTAGAAAATGCAGACAAGAGTTTTTCCAGTGTGCAACTCGCCTCTCCCGGAAAACTTGTTTCTGACTTTTGGAACAGCGTCAATAATCATTCCATCGTCAATGTAAATATTCTTTCTGACCGAAATGTACAAATTGTAGAAAGCGGCGGCAACCAGATTGTTGTTATCGAAGTGCCCCGCGCTGACCGCCACGATAAGCCGGTCTACACAGGCGTTGATCCTTTTTCGGGAACGTATCGTCGAAATGGCGAGGGTGATTACCGCTGCACCAAGGATGAAGTGCGCGCCATGATGCGGGATCAGGCGGATATTTCGCAGGACGCCCGCGTCATGGATACTATGACGATAGACTGCCTTGATATGGACACCATTCGCCGCTATCGCCAGCGCATGGATAATCTCCGACCCGGCCATGTATGGTCAGAGTTAGCTGTGGAGGATTTTCTGCACCGCATCGGCGCTATGGCACGAGACGCAGATGGCAAGCTGCGCCCTACTGCTGCGGGATTATTGATGTTCGGACATGAATACGAAATCGTGCGGGAATTTCCGCATTATTTTCTGGACTATCAGGAACATGATCGCAGTGCCACAGAAGATGAGCGCTGGACGGACAGAATCGTGTCCAGTTCAGGCGATTGGAGTGGTAATATCTGTGACTTTTATTTCCGCGTTTATAACCGCATTGCGCAGGACATAAAAGTTCCGTTCAAACTGAATGGTGCTGACCGCATTGATGACACCCCTCTGCATAAGGCTTTGCGCGAGGCTTTGGCAAACGCCTTGATTCATGCCGATTACTATGACCGTCGTGGTCTGGTGATTCAAAAATGGCCGGATAAAATTCGTATTGCAAATCCGGGTGCTTTCCGTATCAATGTGCAGGAGGCTCTTGTGGGCGGTGTATCGGATCCACGCAACGAATCGCTGATTAAAATGTTCAATCTGATAAATGTTGGCGAGCGTGCAGGAAGTGGATTGCCAAGTATTCGCTCCGTTTGGCAAAAACAGGGGTGGCAGGTGCCAGAGATTGTAGAAGCATTTAATCCAGATCGGACAACGCTGACACTACCGCTTTCCGCCGCAAAAATGGCGGTAAAAAGTGGCGGAAAAAAAGTGGCGGAAAAAAATGGCGATAAAGAAGGCGGCATTGCTGAACGTCGCAAAGCGGACATTTTACAGTACCTGACAGACACTCCTAAAGCGGCAAGCAAAGAAATTGCCGAGGCGGTCGGACTTCAGGTTTCCCGCACGAAAATGTATTTGGCAGAATTGATTGAACAAGAGGCTGTTGTTGCAGAAGGCGCCGGACGTGCGCGTAAATATCGGCTGAAAACATGAGTACAGTGATTGCATTTTGGAACATACAGTAATGAAATACCAGCCAATGCCTATCCACTTCACAAAACTGCTCAGATACAATTTGGTGCATAATAAGCACTGCAGGATTCGTTAATTTGTAACACAATCTATAAAAAGGGGAGTGAATGTGATGACTCTCAGAGAATACGCGAAGCTGATGAATGATACCGCGCTTCAAGGCAGCCTTTCGAACGAGGAATATAATCGTCTGTATAAACCCCTATTGGACGGCATTCAATCGATGATTCCGCCAATGCTATTTCGCTATCGTTCCTGTAATGAACTTTCTCTTCAAGCCCTTTGGGATGATAAAATCTGGCTTTCCAAGGGAAATGTCATGAATGATGATTATGTTCCGATATTGAATTTTATAGCTCTGATGATTCCATTTTGCACAAAAATGCAGATGGTTCATTTATTGCAGCTTCTACCAGAGTTGTCAAATTATATGCCAAGACTTGTTCCGAGCAATTAATTGAAACCTATCAAACCATTTATGTGACCAGTCACAACGGCATTTAAGTTGTCATCATATTAGCTTGCATCCTTATTTATATGCTGACCTACTTTCTTGCACCCGTAGGCGTGTCTTGCTTCACGGAGCAAGACAGCCCTGTATTTTCCATTGCCATATCCGGAATGCGGATTTACGGACTTGGCTTTCTGTTTTCCGGAATCAGCATTTTCGCTGCTGTCCGTATGATGGCATACGGAAAAGGCTATTGCTCGGGTCTGATTACATTTCTGCGTTCATTTGCACTTCTGCTTTTATTTCTGGCTTTACTGCCGATGAAATTTGGCCTGACAGGCGTGTGGCTTGCTGTCCCTGCAGCAGAATTACTGACACTTCCTGCAGCTGTATGCTTTCTGCGCCCAGTCCGGAAATAACTGCTGTCAAGCAGCAATGACAAGTCAATAATAGGTAGTCTATGGACGCCATGTTGCCAAGCCGCTGGATATTGCCACATTGGAACGCACGCTGCGCAGTCTGATCCCCCCGGAAAATCAGGGCAACACCGCAACCAAGAGCGGGACGAATTTTGTCGTGTATTTTATAAGACCTGCCGCCAGTTCAAAGTTCGTTTGTTGGAGAAGCTGCCGGATGTTGTTCGTGCTGCTTTCAAAACGATTTCTTCACATGACTGTTCTGGCTGGTTTTGCTTTTGTGGCTATTCGCGCCAATTTATTGGGTTGCTATAAATACCAAAACACCTTTCTATCGTGAAAGCGGATACTTTTCTCATCCAAAGATTTTTTCCTTTTCTATGATGAAACTTTTTTCATGATGCGAAACTCCTACCAAAACATTGTCAATTTGTTGAATATTTTTTGTGCGTTTGGTATAATCCAAGTAGTCAATACAACCGGTTGTATTCACATTATCTCATTTGGCATTTGTCTCAACCATATGTTTTTTACAGAAAAGGGGGATCATGTAATGATTCAAAAAATCCAGAAATTCGGTGCGGCAATGCTGGCTCCTGTCCTGCTATTTGCCTTTTCCGGCATGATAGTCGGCATTTCCGTCCTGTTCACCAACCAGCAGATTTTTGGCAGCCTGGCCGCCGAAGGAACGCTCTGGCTCCAATTTTGGACTATCGTGAATAAAGGTGCCTGGACAGTTTTCAACCAGATGCCCCTGCTGTTCGTCGTTGGTCTTCCGATCGGTCTGGCAAAAAAAGAACAGGCTCGGTGCTGCATGGAGGCGTTGGTTCTCTACCTGACCTTCAACTATTTTGTCAATCAGATACTGACCTACTGGGGCAGTTATGTTGGCATCGCCATGGACTCTACCGCAAAAACCAGCGGTCTGACCTCTGTTGCAGGCATTCGCACATTGGATACCGGCATGCTCGGCGCCATCGTCATTGCTGGCGTTGTTGTCTGGTTGCATAACCGGTTCTATGAAACCGAACTGCCGGAATGCCTTGCGATCTTCCGCGGTTCCTGCTTTATCTGCATGATCGGGTTCGTTGCCATGCTGGTTCTAGCCGGTGCCTTCGTAATTATCTGGCCCATGATCCAGCACGGTATCAGCATGGTGCAGCAGTTCCTGATTTCCACGGGCAATTTTGGTTTGTGGATCTACGGTCTCCTGCTGAAGCTGCTGCTGCCCTTCGGCATGCATCACTTTGTTTATGCCCCCATTGAATTCGACAGCGTGCTGGTGGATGGCGGCACCGTGGCCTACTGGGCACAACATCTGGGCGAGTTTGCTCAGACCACGGAACCCTTGAAGGAGCTCTTCCCCGCCGGAGGGTTTGGTCTGAAAGGTCTAGTCAAGGTATTCGGCGTCCCCGGTGCCGCCCTGGCACTATATAGTACCGCCAAACCGGAAAAGAAAAAGATCGTTGCCGGTCTTTTGATTCCCGCCACGCTGACTTCCATTGTCGCTGGCGTCACCGAACCTCTGGAATATACCTTCCTGTTTGTAGCTCCCGTCCTGTTTGTGATTCACGCCGTTCTTTCCGCCACTTTGATGGTTGTGTCTTACAGCTTAGGGGTGGTGGGCAGCTTTGGCGGTGGCCTGATTGACTGGGCCGCCCAGAACTATATTCCTCTGGGAGCCAACCACTGGCAGATGTATCTGATTCATATTCTTGTCGGTCTTGTTTTTGTTGGAATCTGGTTTGTTGTGTTCCGAACCGTAATCCTGAAATTCAATTTGAAAACGCCCGGGCGCGAGGATGACGATGCCACTGAGGTCAGCCTGAAGACAAAAGCGGATTACCAGGCAAAAACCAACCATAAAAAAGCGGAGAAAACCGCCTATGCCAAGCAGATTATCGAGGCTCTCGGCGGTCCGGAAAACATTCTGGAGGTAACCAACTGCATGACACGGTTGCGTGTGTCTGTCAAGGATGCCGCGCAGGTGCAGGGGAATGATTATTTCCGTTCTATCGGAGCCCATGGTGTTGTGAAAGTGGGCAACGCCGTACAGGTAATCGTAGGCGTGAATGCCCCTTTCATCCGCGGGACCGTCAATGAGCTTTTAGACAGTGAGCGCAGCGTATCATGAAAAATATTCTCTATATTCATACTCACGACACCGGGTGTTTCACCAGCGTATATGGAAAAAATGTTCCTACCCCCCATGTGAAGGCTTTTGCTGAAGATGCGTTGTCGTTCCGTCATGCGTTCTGTGCTTCTCCCACCTGTTCTCCCAGTCGGGGCGCATTGCTTACCGGCAGGTATCCCCACGAAAACGGATTGATCGGGCTGGCACACCGGGGATTTTCCATTCAGAACCCGGAAACGCATATGGCATCCTTTTTCCGCAGCCAGGGATTTGAAACCGTTCTGTGCGGTGTACAGCATGAGGAAAAATCCTACGACTATACCTCCCGCAGCATGGTATATTCCCAAACTCTGGGTTACGAAAAGAATCTTTCCTTTCTGCAGGAGGAAGGTTGTCAGGTAGACGGATGTCAGGCAGATCACATCAATGCCGAACGGACTGCCGAATATCTGCTGCATCGCTGTTCTGACCGCCCGTTCTTCCTTTCTTACGGGATGTTCCAAACGCATCGTCCCTACCCCGAGAGCGAGACCTTTGATCCGGAAAGCGTGGAACTTCCCGAAGGCGTTTTTGACACGGAGGAGGCCCGTCTGGACACTTCTGCCTTGTACGAATCCCTGGCACAGTTTGACAGAAACTTTCAGATCGTAATGGACGCCTTGAAAGCCGCCGGCCTATATGAAAATACCATTATCATTTCCACTACCGATCATGGGCTGGCCAATCCGTTTTCCAAATGCACCTTGTTTGACCGCGGCATCGGTGTGTCCCTGATTGTCAGGATTCCTCAGTATCCGCTGACCCATGGGACATGGTATAATGGTATGGTGTCCCATGTAGACCTGTTCCCCACCTTGTGCGATGCAGAAGGTCTGCCGAAGCCGGCCTGGCTGTCCGGTGTATCCCTCCTGCCCGTTTTTGAGAATCCACAACATCAAATACGGGATCATGTATTTGCCGAAATCAACTTTCACACGTCATATGAGCCGGCGCGCTGCATCAGAACACAGCGATATAAGTATATCCGTTACTATGACGAGGCATGGGACAAATACAATATGACCAATTGCGACGATTCCGCTCTGAAAGGATTTCTGGTACAAGCCGGGTGGCGTGAACAGAGCAAGCCTCGGGAACTCTTGTTTGACCTGTACTTTGACCCCATGGAAAATAACAATCTGGTTTGCGATTCGGAATATGAGGAGGTATTGCAACACCTGCGTCTTGCTCTGCATGACTGGCAGATTCGCACACATGACCGTATTCCGGCATGGCAGGACTATAAAGGTCTTTGCAAGCTGAACCGCCGGGATGACCTGAGTCCTACCGTTACTGACCCCAGTCAGTTGGATTCTGCGATTGAAGCGGCAGTCACTCATTAGGTCCACCGTTCAGGCCGTTGCATAACAGAAAGAGTGTACTATGAATCTGAAAGATCAACTTCAAACCATGGCGAACGGCAAAAATGCCTCCTACTCCGCCATTGCCGATTACCTTCTGGCCCGAAAAAGCTATGCGGGCCTGAAGCTCAAAGAAGTGGCTCATGCCTGCCACGTGTCGGATGCGACGGTTGTGCGTTTTTGCCAGAACCTTGGTTTCGATGGTTTTTCCGATCTGAAGTACAATCTGACCAATGTCTTGCAGCAGAAATGGCGTCAGTTTGAAACCGATCTTCATCTTTGCCGGGAAAATCCTGTATATTTTCAGCGAGTGGAAGAATCCTGCCATGTTACCGAGCAGCTTTTCACCCGAGAAAAACAAGAACAATTTCTTTCCATGCTGGATGAGGTAAAGGAGATCATCCTGATTGGACTGGGCACCAGCTATCTGGTAGCCAAGGACTTTGAGATCCGTTTTGGCCGCATCGGCCTGCGCTGCCGTGCCATCGAAGACATTATATTACAGGAATTTGCCATCAAAAACACCAACGCGGATTCTCTGGTCATCGCGTTCTGCTATTCTGGTTCCACGCAGGCCGTTATGGAAAACCTGCGGCTAGCCCGGGAAAAGAAGGCAAAAACCATTCTTTGGACCTGCGACAGCAACACTCATCTGGAGCAGGACTGTGACCTGACTGTCTATATCCACTCCAGTGAACCCAACCATCTGCGGATTTCCACCACTTCCCGCATTGCGACTCTATATCTGATCGATCTGATCTATTTTACCTATGTGAACAACAAAAACCTAAAGCTGGAAAATTATACCGACATTTAAAAAGAGGTGTAACTGTTATGAAAGCCTATTCCATCGTAATTGCCGGCGGAGGCAGCACCTTTACCCCCGGCATCGTCCTGATGCTGCTGGAACATATGGACCGCTTTCCCATTCGCCAGATCAAGATGTATGACAACGACGCGCAGCGGCAGCAGACCGTCGCGGAAGCCTGCGGCATCTACCTGAAAGAGCATGCGCCTCAAATCGCTTTTTGCTACACCACCGATCCCGAAACCGCCTTCGCCGATGTAGATTTTGTTATGGCACACATCCGTGTAGGAAAATACGCCATGCGGGAAAAAGATGAAAAAATTCCGCTGAAGTACGGAGTGCTTGGACAGGAGACCTGCGGTCCCGGCGGTATGGCCTACGGAATGCGTTCCATTGGCGGAGTGCTGGAAATCCTGGACTACATGGAGAAATACAGCCCCGAAGCCTGGATGCTCAACTACTCCAATCCTGCCGCCATTGTGGCGGAAGCGACCCGCCGGTTACGCCCCCACTCCCGCATTCTGAATATCTGCGACATGCCGGTGGATCTTGAGGAAAAAATGGCGCGCATGTGCGGCCTTGATTCCCGCAAAGAGATGGTGGTGCGATACTTCGGGCTGAACCATTTTGGATGGTGGACCAGTATCCGCCGCAAAAGCGACGGATCCGACCTGATGCCGCAGATCCGTGAGCACATGAAAAAGAACGGTTATATGGACGGTATTCCTCCGCAGGAACACGCCGAAACAAGCTGGGCGGAAACCTTTGAGATGGCCCGCGATGTCTATGCGCTCGACCCGGACACCATCCCCAACACCTACCTGAAATATTATCTGTACCCCGACCGTGCGGTCAGGCACAGCAATCCCGACTATACCCGCGCCAATGAAGTGATGGACGGCCGGGAAAAGACCGTTTTTTCCGAGTGCCGCCGTATCATCGAGGCCGGCAGTTCGGCCAACTGCAATTTTCAGGCAGATGCGCACGCCAGTTATATTGTGGATCTGGCGGAAGCCCTAGCCCACAATACCCAGCAGCGAATGCTTCTGATCGTACCCAACGGCGGCGCTATTGAAAATTTTGATCCGGACGCCATGGTGGAAATTCCCTGCCTTGTGGGCTCCAACGGATATGAAAAAATCTGTCAGGGCAGAATCCCCACTTTCCAAAAAGGCCTGATGGAACAGCAGGTCGCAGTAGAAAAACTGGTCGTGGATGCCTGGTGCGAGCACAGTTACCAGAAGCTCTGGCAGGCCATGACCCTTTCCAAAACCGTGTGGAGTGCCGATGTCGCCAAACAGATTCTGGACGACATGATCGTTGCCAACAAGGATTACTGGCCTGAACTTTACTGAATCTGCCCCGAGACGATCCTCTTCCAAAGAAACAGATCCGCATTCCATTCATGGAATGCGCAAAGCCGAGGCCGACTTCATACAGCTGTATCCCCACAGTCCCCCAATCGAGTAGGAAACCCTCAAGATAAGAGGGCCGACCTCTCATACCACCGTGCGTATCGACCGGTACACGGCGGTTCAACCGCATAAGTGCAAGGACTCGTAGTAGTTGAGGATACTGAAATATCCCGCTGCTGCGAGTTTTTCATTTGTAATGGAACGCGTCAAAACCGGACTTCCGGCCATACGCCAATAGCCAAGTCTGGAATCCCCCCACTGGTAGGCTTTGTCAGTTGGGATTCCCAGCTTCTTGCCAACCATGCCGGACGGTATCGTTTGTGCCAGTGACTATATTGCTCATTTCATTCAGCGTTATCTTGAAGAAAAAGAGATAGACCCTGAAGGCCGTATCGTACTGACGGGCTCTGACAACAACAGCAAATATTTGAACTTTGCCGACCGTATTACGACGATAGATGTAAAGCCGAAACCCATCGGATCTTGCTTGGCCGCCAAGATTCTTTTTGTGATAGAGCACCCGAAAGCGGTGCCCGAAGTCAGTTATGTTTCTTCCGAAGTGCTTTACCGTGGCGTGCTGGCATCCGCTCCAGAATCTTCAAAGCCTGACGAGCCTTTTTTATAAAGCAATCAGCTGCATGGTTTTTTCACCAAATAAATAGCAGGACATCCGCGGCTTACGGAATGTCCTGCTATTCATTTGATCATCGATAAGCATTTTGCCGCATATGCAGCTCTGCGGAGGCAATTTCCTGTATGCGCGGCATAGCATGGGCAAACAGCTTCTGGAAGGAAGCACAGTAGTAATTATGGGGTTGACCTTCCATCCATGTCCAGTCACGCTTGCAGCCTCCGGAACAAAGCGTTTTCCAAGTACACTCCTTGCACTCTGCGGGTCGGTTCCCGCTATCCTGCAGGAAACGCTGTAAACAGGCCCCTTCTCTCAGTTTTTCAAAAGAGTCATCCCGCAGATTTCCTAATTTCCAATTATCCAGCACATAAAAATCACAGGGATAAACGCTTCCGTCTGCTTCGACTGCAAAATACCCGCCGCACATGCCGCTTGTTGCACAGGTTCCCCCAGGTTGCCCCATGGCAAGATGTACGTAATCATCAAAGAGCCGCACGCTGGTGTAATTTCCGCTTTTCCAGTCACGATACCATTCATCAAACAAAGCGCAAAGGAATTCACCATAATCTTTCGGGGTCAAAGACCATTTTCTCCGGCCGCGTTCTTCCCCCAACGGATCCAGACAAGGAATAAACTGCAAAAATTGTACTCCGGTTTTCTTCATCGCATGATAACACCGCACCGCGCTTTTAGCACAGCGGCGTGTCACAACGCATAGCAGGTTACACTCCACCCCCATCTGCTGCAACAGTCGAATGTTTTTCTGTATCCTCGTCCACGTTCCTTTCCCGGCAGTATCTACACGAAATTCATCGTGAAGTGTCTTATCTCCATCCACCGATATTCCAACAAGGAAATCGTTTTTTGCAAAGAAGGAAACCCACTCCTCATCAATAGTCAATCCATTCGTTTGAATTCTATAATTTACCGAAACATTGCCTGTATTCAGGCGTTTGACGATTTCTATGAATGCTCGAAAAAACTGTTTTCCTGCTATTGTTGGTTCGCCACCTTGGAAAGTAAATCCAACACCGCCCTGCATTCCTGCCGTCGCAAGAGCTCTGGTAACAAGAAGTTCTGCCGTTGTTTCTGACATAACGCCCATGCTGGGGATCTCCCGGTTAGCTGCTTCATCTGCGTAAAAGCAATAGTGACAGCGCATATTGCACAGACTGGAGGCGGGTTTTATAAGCAGATTGATATATGGCATAAGGCACCTCATCCTATAAAATTCGAGCATTCACAACATAATGCTCCCACTGCATATCTTTGATATGATAATAGCATTTTACAATTCTGTTTGCAAGCTGTATGCTTGATAGTATCAAATCACAGAAAAGAGGTCACTTTATTTTCATGCATAAATCAGTTGTATCCCGCACCGCCCGGCTGGGCAAGCTGTTCTTCAGTATGCTGTATATCAGCAGCTTTACTTTTGGTGGCGGCTTTGTCATTGCAACCTTCATGAAGAAAAAATTCGTGGACGAGCTCCATTGGATTGACGAAAAAGAAATGTTGGACATAACCGCTCTGGCGCAGTCCTCGCCGGGTGCTATCGCAGTAAATGTTGCCATTCTTGTCGGCTGGCAGGTTGACGGACTACTGGGAATGCTTCTTGCTGTATTAGGCACAATCATTCCTCCCATGGTAACTTTATCTGTCATTTCATTATTTTACGCGGCATTTGCCTCCAATGTCTATGTTGCATTTGCATTAAAAGGTATGCAAGCAGGCGTTGCAGCCGTTATTCTGGATGTTGTCTGCGGTTTAGGCCGAAACGTTCTGGAAACTCATTCTCCCATATACATCGGTCTTATGCTATTAGCTTTTATTGCCAGCTTTGTGTATGATATCAATGTTATATTTATCATTCTCGCCGCAACACTTTTTGGAATTGTGCGTGCACTATTACTTGACAGAAAGGGCGGTAGATTATGATTTACTGGCAACTTTTTTTAAGCTTTGTGCAAGTTGGTATGTTCAGCATAGGCGGTGGCTATGCCGCCATGCCATTGATACAAAGTCAAGTTGTTGAACAACACGCTTGGCTAACCATGCAGGAATTTACCGACCTTATTACGATCGCAGAAATGACGCCCGGCCCCATCGCCGTGAATTCTGCCACTTTTGTCGGCCTTCGGATAGCTTCTCTTCCCGGTGCAATCATTGCAACTCTGGGCTGCATCACACCCGCGCTTATTTTTGTATCACTCTTGTCATACCTCTACCGCAAATACAAAAATATTTCCTTGCTCCAAAACATTCTGGCCTGTCTGCGCCCAGTCGTTGTCGCACTGATTCTTGGCGCCGGCTTGTCCATTCTATCAACTGTTCTTTTTAACGGTAACAATGAAACCTTGGCTAATATAGATTGGATTGGTGTGGGCAGTTTTGCCATTGCATTTTATGTTCTGCGGCGTTACAAGTGGAATCCAATTCTGACCATGTGCTTATGTGGTGTAGCCGGGCTAGTGTTGCGCCTTGCTTTTTGACCTTATTAGGCGTACCTGAACCGTATGGACGCCCACAGCAGCCATCAGGGGTATTTTTCCATCGACAAGAAAAAGGGCAAGAAAGCCCGCTTTGTGGAGGGCAAGGTTGACCGCAAGACCCAAACCAGCGACGACACCGACGCCTACGACCTGATTATGCGCGACAAGGAACGCCTGCTGAGTTTGGACGAGCCGGTGCGGTTTATCTTCTCGCACTCGGCCCTGCGCGAGGGCTGGGATAACCCGAATGTGTTCCAGATCTGCACGCTGAAAACGCAGGGGGAATCGGAAATCCGCAGCCGTCAGGAAATCGGGCGCGGTCTGCGCCTGTGTGTCAACCAGAACGGCGAGCGCATGGACGAAAGCGTGTTGGGCAGCGAGGTGCAGGAGCTGAACAAGCTGACGCTGATCACCGATATGGCGTTCGGCAAATTTGCCACCGCCCTGCAGGAGGGGCTGGCAGAGTCGATGTCCACACGCCCGCGCGCCGTGGATGCAGGGTTGTTTGCGGGGCAGATCCTGACCGATGCCAACGGCGCACAGATAACAATCACGCCGACACTTGCCACGGCGATTTATGAGGATTTGCTGCAGCAGGGCTATGTACACCGCGGCGCACTGACTGATAAATACTACGCCGCCAAGGACGCCGGCACCGTACAGGTGGCAGAGGAAGTACAGGGCTGCGAGGGTGCTGTGATGCAGGTTTTGAGCAGCATCTACGACCCCCGCGCCCTGCGCCCGGAGAACGCTCACGACAACAATGTGCAAGCCAAAGTGGACGAGCAGAAGCTACATGACCGCGAATTTGCCAAGCTGTGGCAGCGCATCAACCGCAAAACCTTTTACACCGTTTCCTTTGACACGCAGGAGCTGATCGACCGTTCGGTGCGGGAACTGGACGCCCACCTGAATATTTCCAAGGTGTATGTCAAAACCGAATACGGCGAGCAGACCGCCAGGCTGACCTCCCGCGAGCAGCTGGAGCAGGGGCAGGCGTTTGTCAAAAGACACAACGATCAGGACGCTGCTGACCGCGTGGCACTGGGCAATGTGCGCTACGACCTTGTGGGCAAGCTGGTGGAGGAAACCGGCTTGACCCGCGCCACGATTGCCGCCATTTTGCAGGGCATCGCCCCGCTTGTGTTTGCCCAATATAAGCTGAACCCGGAGGACTTTATCATCAAGGCGGGGAAAATCATCAACAACCAAAAGGCGGATATGATCATTGAGCATATCACCTACAACAGGCTGGAGGAATCGTACAGCGCCGACATCTTTATGCTGGCAAACCTGCACGGCAGACAGGGCGTAAACGCCATGCCCGCCGACCGCAGTCTGTACAATTATGTGATTTACGATTCCGACAACGAGCGCCGCTTTGCCCACGAGCTGGATGTTTGCGACAAAATTGCCGTGTATGTCAAGCTGCCCGGCAGTTTTTCATCAGCACGCCGGTAGGCAAGTACAGCCCGGACTGGGCGATTGCCTTCCACGAGAGAACGGTCAAGCATATCTATTTTATTGCCGAAACCAAAGGCACGACCCTGCTTGACCGCAATGAGCTACGCGGCGTTGAGGGCCTAAAGATCCAATGCGCCAAAGCCCACTTTGCTGCCATCAGCAACGACAGCGTCGTCTACGATGTGGTGGACAGCTACGATAAGCTGATGCAGGTGGTTATGGAATAAGCGGTAAGAAGTTTTGCAAGAAAAATTGCATTTGGTTGCCTTATCGTATATAATTGATGAAAAAGCGAAAGGCGGTTTTGTATATGGCACCAATTACTCGTGAACAGGCATTGGAAAATGCTTTGGCTTCTTCGCGCATCGAGGGGTATGAAGTCACTGAACAGACCCGTGCCGACTGCCGCCGCCTGATGGACGGCAAAGTAGATGCCCGCACCTTGGCTGCTGAAATTCTGGCACGGCGCAGGGCGCAGCGAGGGTAAAATGCTATGGCAAACTATGCAGTGGATTCTTTGCAGGATGGGTGCTATCCGGGCACTGTGGTGTTAATAAATATACTTGGCATTCAAAATCAGCCCGACTTGGATGCCGTGGAAGGTACGATCGTTCCGGCCAAGGCTGCTTTATGGGAAGAAAAACCTTTAGCCGGAAGTTTTGATTTTGCGCATTACTGTGCGATTCATCGCTTTTTGTTTGAAGATTTATACGAATGGGCGGGCAAGCCGCGAACGGTGGATATTTCAAAGAAAGGCACACAGTTTTGCCCCGCTGCGCAAATTGAAAGCACCGCGAAAGCCATCTTTGCCAGATTAGAGAAGCAACGCTTTCTTGTGGGTTTAGACAGAGCGCACTTCATTTCTGCCATAGTAGACTTTTATGAACGAACGAATGAGCTTCACCCATTCCGAGAGGGCAACGGCAGAACCCAGCGTGTTTTTCTTTCGCAGCTTGCCCACCATGCGGGATATGTCATTGATTTTGCCTGTGTTGACCCGGATGATTTAATGATTGCCACAATTCAGGCTGCAGGCGGCGTGGATGATTTTTTGAAGGTTCTGTTTGATGAGATGCTTTTTTCAAAAGGTTTGAACCCTGTCTGACATGTATGCAGAATAAAGGGCGATAAAAGCTATCATTCGTGTTTCTGGTTATTGAGAAACGTACTGGTTCATATTGTTTGATTATCGCACAAAAAGCGATTTCAGCGCTCGATAAATATAATGAACATTAAAAAATTCAGAGTTGCTATGCGCTATTGCTTAACAACTGATGGGTTACAGCAGGGAGCTTGCAAATGGATGAATGTACACATCTTATGCGGGATTATCTATGCAAAAATTCCACTGCCATAAATTGGGGCTATTATGCAATGTCAGAAGATGATTTGTCGCAAGCATTACATCAGTTGAAATCCTTTGACCGCCCGGATATGTATGCAATCCTAAAAGACAAAATTATTATCATCGAACATTTTGAATTTGATGCATCCGTGTGCTCCCGTAAAGGTATGAAGGGTATAAAAGAGGAGCGGTTGCTCGACCATCGCATTTTTTCCATACCAATCGGCAACGAATTTCATGTAGGTACAGGAGACTATCCTATATCACTGGCAAATTGGCAGGCAAATTTTGACATGACATTCGATTCTCACTATAACAAAATTCCTGCCTATAAAGAAGCTATTCGAAACAAAGGGAGAGACTTTTTCGACAAACCAATTGTTGTGGGTTTCTTTATTGAGAATCAGTATTCTCCGATTGTGTATAATCATGGAATGTCAAAAGAGCATGAAGAATTGTACTATTTTGAAACAGTTCAATTTGCAAGTAAAGTTTCTGCATCTCCTGATTTGGATTTTATCCTTTTTGGTAGTTACTGTAATGGGAGGCCACAAATATTTTATATCGATCGTGAAATCTATAAGCATATCGGTGAATCTACTGATTTAGAAAATGCCGATTTACATTTGTCGCCGCTAAATAAAAACGAAATCACCGTATACGGAAAATTTTAACTGTCCAAATTCAACGCAATCACCTAAATCACCAATCATTTTTGTGGTGGATAATAAAGGCGCGCCATGCGAAAAGCTGTTTTAATTGGAAATGGAGTTATATCCCAGCTAATACCCGCGCATCGCAATTCAGAGATGATAACTCGTTTTAAGTCTTATAACAATGGGATTATACGAGCAGGTGGATTATGACTTTAGCGGCCCACTTCAGCCACAAGACCTTTTTGGCATAGAATATGTGACTATGGGTGGGGTTATTGACCACCATTTGACCACTACTGTGCAATCACATATCAAAATGCCGAAAAAGCCTGTTGTGACAAGGCTTAACAGTCGTAAGGAACTATAAGTCTTGCGGTTGGGGCAGAGAACGGTGTGACCGTGAAGGTCACGCCGTTTTTTTGCGTCCAAGGGTAGATTCTGCGATCATGGGTTCTGCCAGCACGGGGATCTCCACCTCGTCAACAAAATTAAAGATGATCTCCACCTTCTGTCGGCGCTTGCCGCCAGACTTATCCGGTGCGTGAATGATGACCTTCTTGATATACTCGTTGACAATCGTCTGCGTCAGCTCCGTGACATCCACATACTTTTTCGTCAGCGCAATGAAAGCGTCCAGATCGTCGCCCATTGCCTGCCGCTGCTCGACCCATTCTTCCGTCGTTTCAATTTCGAGCTTTAACCGTTCCTGCTCCGCCTCATAATCAGCAGTCATCTTCTTGTACTTTTCCTTGCTGATCTCACCGAGGGCGTAGTCTTCATAGAGCCGGGACATGACCACATCGAGGGTGGATAGGCGTTTTCTTGCCTGCTCCACGCGCTTCTGATCTTCCCGGATGTCACGTTCCTGGTCGGCGCGGCGGTAATGCAGCCACTCCTCCTGAAACCCCTCCACATCGCTGCGGATATACGCATTGACCGCCTGAATCCGTTCCAGCACCAGCTCCCGCAGCACATCCTCCCAGATATAATGTGCGCTGCATTCACCCCGTCCGCTCTTGTACTTGGAGCAGCGGTAGTGATCCTGCTTGCTCTCAAAGCCCTTGCAGGTGGCGAAATGGAGCTTGCTGCCGCAGTCCGCGCAATAAACAAGTCCTGCGAACAATCCCTGCCGTTCCGCTTTCACAGGACGGCGTTTGTTTTTGCGCAGCTCCTGCACTCTGTCCCATTGTGCCTGAGAAACAATGGCTTCCTGCGTGTCCGGCACGATGAACATATCCTCCGGATTGTTGGGAATCCGCTTTTTCAGCTTGTAGGACTTGGAGTAGGTCTTGAAATTACAGGTGCAGCCGGTGTATTCCTGTCGTTCCAGAATCCCGACGATGGATTGATCGCTCCAGCCATACGGATTCTTGGGCAGTGGCTTTCCCTTACGGCTGGCATACAGCGCCTTGGTCGTGAGAACCTGATCCTTTTCAAGAATCCGTGAAATCCGCTCCGGGCCTTTGCCGTCAATGCAGAGATCAAAGATGCGCTTGACAACCGGCGCGGCTTCCTCGTCCAGAATCCACTTGTCCTTGTCGTTTGGGTCGCAGCGGTAGCCGTAGGGCGGCTTGCCGAGGTGTTTGCCGCTGGTGCCGCGCTGATGCAGGCTGATACGGACTTTCTTGGAGGTATCGCGCGGATACCACTCGTTGAACAGGTTGCGGATCGCGGCAAAGCCCTCTCCGTCCCCGCGCTGGCTGTCCACGCCGTCGTTGACGGCAATGAACCGCACATCGTAGCTGGGGAAGATGATGTCGGTGTACTGGCCTACGGTCAGATAGTCACGACCGAAGCGGCTGAGGTCTTTGCAGAGCCAGCAGCCCACCAATCCCTGCTTTACCAGTTCAAAGCCCTCCTGTACGCCAGGGCGCTGAAAGTTCGTGCCGGTATAGCCGTCGTCAACCAGCACTTTCAAGTTTGTGTAGCCATGATCCTGTGCGTATCTGGTTAAAAGCTCGCGTTGATTCTGTATCGAATTCGACTCGCCATCCTGCTAATCCTCATTACTGAGGCGGCAGTAGAGTATCGTAATTTTTTGCTGATCCGTCATAACGTCCTTCTTCACGTTCGGGTCAGCCGACAGAATCGGTGTGCTTGGAGTTATATTATCATAGTTTTGTGTCACTGTCATTAACAAGCCACCTCCCGGTCAGAAAAAATGAGCCGTTTTACCTTGGCGGTAAGTGGCTCGGTTCCGTCACAGACGGTTTCAATGGTGTACCACGTGCTTCCAATCTTGCGCTCCACGGTTTTGCAGAAGGGGCTTCGTCTGTTCCAATAGGCCTCGCACTCCTGCAAAAAGGACTCCGGCGGGTCAAAGATCGGATCAAAGTAGCTCTCATGGTCAAAGACCTTGCAAAGCTCAAAGACCAAATCGTCTTTCCCCTCCATCACGGAACGGTTGATTTCGTCAATGCTGATAATTTTTTCCATATATGATTCCTTTCTCATAATTCTATTTCGGTTTTGCGGCTGTGCAGTTGTGTCTGTTGCCGCTCCTGCTCATGCTGCACTTCATAAATGTTGTAGTGAATGGCCCAGAGCTTTTTAACGTCGGCGTAAAGCGGCGAAAGCTCTGTCTGAATGTCCTTGTACTCCTGCTCCAACCGCTCACGCTCTCTGCGCCATACGGTGATGGGTATCTTGCCATCCTTGAAATACGGTTTCAGCTTGCGCTCCGCCATGTAGAACGTCCGCAGCGTATCGTCATGCTCCGACTTGTATTTCTGTCTGGATTTTTCAAAACGGATACATCCCAGCTTATCCGCAACCGGTTTTCCATCGACATAATACTGTGCCATGCGCAGCAGCTCGTCCAGTTCCTTGATGCGGGATTGTTTTTCCCCGGTAGACGCTTTCATTGCGCTGATGCTGTTCTGCATGGAATGGAGCGCGGTATCCAGATCATCGGTGGTAAAAAGCTGCTTCGCCTGCAAAAAGCGGAACGCATCCCCCGCCTCCTAATAAGAAAACATGAGATAGTCCAGTAAAATCAATGTTTTCAGAGGCAAGGAACACGATGTGAAGTCAAAAATTTTAATACTGGCAGGATAAAGGGTGCTGATGTGAAATATCAGCACCCTTTTCCTGTCCCAAACGCCATAGGAAATCCTATGGCGTTTTTTACTTTCCATCAAGTACACGGAAACTGTATTGAAAGGGGTGAGAAATCGAAGGTATTTCTTCATGTAGGAAATGCAAATCAAGTGTCCATAGGTTTTCCCACATGGAAAAGCAAATGGGCACAGAATTGAATTTTTTCCGAAAACGAACACTTTTCCAGACCGCCGGAGGGAGGTGAGATTATGGCGGTATTTCGCATTGAGAAAACCCGCGACTACACGGTGATGGCAAACCATCATCTGCGGAACACGGCACTGTCGCTGAAAGCGAAGGGGCTGCTGTCCCTCATGCTATCCTTGCCGGAGGATTGGGACTACACCACCAAAGGCCTTGCCCGGATATGCCGGGATGGAGTGGACAGCATTTGTGCTACGGTTCGGGAGCTGGAAGATGCGGGGTATATTATCCGTGAAAGAGTCCGTAACGCCAACGGGCGGCTCGGCAGCATCGAGTACACGATCCTGGAGCAGCCCAGGCCACCGGAACCTAAACCGGGAAAACCTGAACGGGAAAATCCAGTTCAGGTAAAACCAGTCTTGGATTCTCCTGTCTTGGGAAAACCTGAACAGGAAAACCCCGCACAATTAAATACTAAAGGATCAAGTAACCAAATATCAAATACTGATTCATCAAGTACGGAAGGATCAAATCTTATCCAATCAAGCCCCCAAACCCCCGCAGGGGCCAAACGGACCGGACGGGACTGGATGCGGGAGCGAGAGAACTATCGGGAATTGATTTTGGAGAATATCGAGTATGACTATCTATGCCGGGATGACCGGCTGGATCGGGATATGCTGAATGAGTTGGTGGAGCTCATGGTGGATACCGTCTGTTCCCGCAGGGAAACAATCCGCATTGCCGGGGACGACTATCCGGCGGAGGTGGTCAAATCCCGCTTCCTGAAGCTGAACAGTTCCCACATCGAGTATGTGCTGGACCGGATGCGGGACAACACCACCTATGTCCGCAATATCAAGAAATATCTGCTGGCTGCCCTGTATAACGCCCCGGCCACTATCGACAGCTACTATGCGTCCCTGGTGAACCACGACCTGTACGGCGGCGGAGAAAGGAGATGATGACTTATGCAGGAAGAAGTCACCCAGCGCACCGTTGCCCTCTGTGTGGAGGCTACAAAGCTCTCCGCTGGGATGCTGCAACAGGCCATGAAAAAAGTGTTGGACGAGATGCAGAAAGGCGTGACCGGCCACAAGACCAAACTGCACCACGGCAAGCAGACCCTCCGGCAGCTTATGAAGCACAACACCGGTGTTTCCAACATCGAGATCACCGACCAGAACATCCGGGCTTTTTCCGCCACCGCCAAGAAGTACGGCATTGACTTCGCGCTGAAAAAGGACACCAGCGGCGAGATACCCCGCTACCTGGTGTTCTTCAAGGGCCGGGATGCCGACGTCATCACGGCGGCCTTCCGGGAGTTTTCCGCAAAAAACCTGGAGAAAGAGAAAAAGCCCTCCATCCGCAAGGAGCTGGACCAGGCCAAGCAGCAGGCCAAAGCCCAACACCGCCAGCGGGAGAAGGTCAAGACCAAAGACCGGGGTGTGGAATTATGAGCGACACCTGGAAAAAAGCTCTTATCCTCAACCTCCCGTATCTGCTGTTCGTATATCTCTTTGACAAGCTCTGCCAGGCGGTGCGCCTTGCACCCGGCCTTGACGCCTCTGAAAAGTTCCTACATTTGAGCCAGGGCTTTACGGAGGCGTTTTCTTCTGGGCTGCCCAGCCTGCATCCCCTGGACCTGCTGGTGGGCATCGCCGGGGCGGTCATCGTCCGGCTGGCGGTGTACGCCAAAGGCAAGAACGCCCGCAAATACCGTAAGGGCATTGAGTACGGCAGCGCCCGGTGGGGCACGGCGGCGGATATTGCCCCCTATGTCGATCCGGTCCCCGACTGGAACATTCCTCTGACTCAGACGGAAAAGCTCACCATGTCCAGCCGCCCGAAAAATCCCAAGTATGCCCGAAACAAAAATATCTTGGTCATTGGCGGCAGCGGCAGCGGCAAGACCCGTTTCTTCGTCAAACCCTCCCTCATGCAGATGCACAGTTCCTATGTGGTCACCGATCCCAAAGGGTTAATCTGTTAAGGACAGAAGAAATAAAGCCGCAGAAAGTGAGGTGCAGAGCATGAGGACAGCAACACAGACTATGAAATTCACAGCCTTGTATGAGCGTTTAAGCCGAGATGATGAACTCATAGGCGAGAGCAACAGTATCAAAAATCATGATGTAATGTATAGAGGGTGGATTACGCCAAAAAACATTACATCATGACTGGCGGCTCATTTGTGGCGAATGAAAAGACAGTTATGATAAAGGAGGGATGCCCTCAAACCTACCGTAACTGTCAACCACATTCCCACGAAAGGAGCCTTGTATGGAACTGACTTACAGCAAATGCGGCGACTATCTCATTCTCGATCTTGTGTTATCGGACACCAAAGAGTACCATATCGGGAAATATGGCCGGTTGCGCCGTGCCTACTTAAAAGAACACCGGCCCATTCTGTATACTGATCTCATTGTCACTGAAAAGCTGTTTCCCCACTTGGAGGAAAGCGACACCGCCTGCCGGGAGCGGCTGGAAATTATTGAAAAAGCCATGATGCAGCAAGAGGGCGTCACAGAAGCCCTAAAAGCTGCCGACCAGATGGCATGGGTGCGCTCCATGAACTCCATCCACAACAGGGCCGAGGAAATTGTCCTGGCTGAGCTGTTCTACTGTAGAGGGAGGGAACGCAATGATTTTGGAAGCCATGTATAACGGGGAGTTTTATCCCTGTGAAACGGTAGTGCCCACGTCCCCGGAATACCGCAAGGCGATCCAAACCTGTGCGGCGTTGATGGAGCAGTTATCCCAGCGGCTCAGCAAAGAGGACTATGCGCTGGTGGAAGAACTCCGCGCACAAAACGCTATCGCTCAATGTGAGGAAAGCGAGAGTCATTTCAAGTATGAATTTTCGGCGGGGCTGATTACCCAACAGGAAGCCTATAATCAGCTGAAAGATAAACAGAAATAATAGCAAAAACCACCTGAGCCTCAAACAGTGAAGTGGCTCAGGTGGTTTTCTTAGTCGGTGCTATCGTTTTGAATATGGCTTTTTCGATGCTTCCTTATTCTGAGCGGCTTATCTTGTGAAGATAGCCAAGCGCCAACGATCATCAGACCGAGCGCCGTGAAATAGGTGATGTCTGGAAACTCTCTGAATACTATAAGCGATAATATTGCTGCTATAAATGGTGCAACCGCATAATATGCACTTGTTTGTGCGGCACCCAATAAACGCTGTGCATAAACGTAGAAATAAATGCTCAGTCCATAGGCGACGAACCCAAGAAGCATGACCAACATAATGCTCCCCCAAGATGTGGTTCGCTCTCCAATCGATAAACCGATAATAACAGATCCAATACCTGAAAAAATACCTTTCAGCAAGACGATTTGCAAAGGATCCCTGGAAGAGATTTTCCGAGTACAGTTATTTTCAAATCCCCAACAGACAGCGGCAAGAAGCACAAATAATGAACCATAAGAGAAGCGCAGACTGGACACATCCTCAAAGGATAATATCCCACAGGATAACGTGACAAATAATATTCCGAGCCACAGTCTTGCGCTGATGTGTTCTTTGAATACCATCAAAGCAATTATAGCTGTTGCCACAATTTCAAAATTATTAAGCAGGGAAACATTGGCCGCAGTTGTAGCGTTCAACCCCAATAATAGAAAGATTGGAGCAGTAATGTCCAAAAGTATCATGGCTATGGTGTATGGTAATTCGGATTTTGTTAATGGCTGTTCTTTTGCTTCCGACTTTCGCACTTTTTTGATAAAAGCAATGACCATCATTCCCACACCCGCACCAATGTAAAGGAATCCGGCCATCAAAGTGGGTGGTACAAATTCAAGCAATAATTTTGAAAACGGAGCATTTATCGCATACAACGCCGCCGCAAGGACTGCAAATGCAATACCTTTCTTCGTATTTTGTTCCATAGTTGCCTCCTTGACATAAGCTATGCAAAAACATATAATTTATATGTTATCATACAATATGTTCGATTATAGCATAACTAACTTTATGGAAACAATAAATAGAACGGCAGAAATGTATGTTATCGAACTTTTTGCTGGATTTGTACAGGGGAAACACCATGGATAGACGCCAACAAAAAACTAAAGCAGCAATTTTTAACGCCTTTCGCAACTTACTTGAAAAGAAAAGTTTTAGCCACATTACTGTTCAGGAAATCCTTGATCTTGCGAATATTGGAAGAAGCACATTTTATGCTCATTTCCAGACGAAGGATGAACTCCTGAAATATGTTTGTGAAGAATTATTTGGACATATTGTCAGTAGTGCCAAAGAAAAGAGCCATTTACACGGTTTATATTCGGAAAAAGAAACGTCACAATCAATTTTCTGCCATCTCTTATATCACCTTCGAGAGAACGACAGCAACATTTTGGGGCTGCTTTCCTGTGAAAATAGCGACATCTTTCTGCGTTATTTCAAAAACAGCCTCAAAGAGCTGATCCAAATAGAAATCGTTGATCAGAACCAAAGTCAGCTGCATGATATACCCTCGGATTTTCTGGTCAATCATATTTCAGGAAGTTTTGTTGAAATGGTTCTCTGGTGGATTCAAAATAAGCAGAAACAGACTCCAGAAGAATTAGATGGATACTTCCGCGCTGTAATTGAACCAATCTTGAATTCTCCCCATCTATAAAGCCGATGCAAATATTATATGATAGCCCAGAAAGCCCACGCAGCCGGCAAGATAACCGGAGGCATGGGCTTTCTGTGTATATGGTTATTCTGTCAGATCATCCGACGTTTCCGCAACCAGCCGGTCAAAGTCGCTCTGATAGGTCCGATCCTGCAAAACTCGGAACTTTTCAAACTCTTTTTCAGCAAAGGCTTTGGCAATGGCGGCGGTCACCTTGCCTTTATCATGCAGAATATCTTCCTCGTTGAACTGTAAAAATGCGTCAAGCCGCTTGACCCAATCGGCCATATACATGACATTTCCCCGGCGGGCCTGCCGTTCCGCATAGTCCAGGTACATGGTGACAATCTCGTTCAGGTTACGCATTTCCGTTTCGTTCAGATAGTTTTTAGCGACGGTGACATCCGATTTGCGGATGCGGCCTTTGGGGGCGTTTTTCCATGTGGTCAGCCCCATGTTGGGCTTGGTACTGTCGGCACGGCCATATACGATCTCGGCGGCGGTATGATGGGTGACCGCATAGTGGAGCTTATTCTGCACCGTGGCGAAAAACTCCTTTGTGATGGGGCTTTCCACATCGTAGTCGGCGCTGCACTGGGAATAGATGTCCGTGATTTTCTGGTAGAATCTTCTCTCGCTGGCCCGGATGTCCCGGATACGCTCCAGTTGTTCCTCGAAATAATCCTTGCCGAAAAAGTTCTCCGGCTCCCGCAGCCGTGCGTCATCCATCACATAACCTTTGATGATGAACTCTTTCAACACCCGGTTCGCCCAAATGCGGAACATGGTCGCCTTTTTGGAGTTCACACGATACCCCACAGCGATAATGGCGTCCAGATTGTAATAGTTGGTCTGATACCGTTTCCCGTCCGCCGCAGTTGTTGCCATTTTGGAAACAACTGAATCCTCGTTCAGTTCGCCGGATTCAAAAATGTTTTTCAGATGCTTGGAAATGGCTGCTTTCTGTACCTCGAACAGCTCTGCCATTTTTGCCTGTGTCAGCCAGAGGTTTTCCTGAAAGAGCAGGATTTCCACCCGCACTTCTCCGTTTTCGGTCTTGTAAAAGAGGATTTCTCTGGTTTCATACGGGGTCAGCCCCTGTTCCTCGCTCATTCCTGGTCACCTCCATCCGTCCGGTTCTTTCCCCGGCTCTTGTAGACATTGTACTGGTTCTTGCACCGTGGACTGCAAAAGGCAGCGTTGGACCGGCTGCCCAGGAACACCTTCTGGCAGTGCTTGCACAGGCGCAGGGGCTGGTCACCGTCCACCAGCATGAAGCTGAACATCATCTGGATACCCAGCAGCAGGGAGTGAAAATCCCAATAAATAGTGGGCTTATCCAGCAGTTCGATGTGGTAGCTGGGGGCAATCCCACCAAACGCAGCCATGGCCTTGCGATACAGCCCCCGTGCGTCCTCGTCGATAGAATCATAGTCATTGTAGTACAAAATGGCGGTGGTCAGCGTAAAGGCCCAATCTTTGAACTGCTGGGCAACCCAGTCGTAGGGTTCCGCATATTCCCGCTGGAAGCTCATGTTCTTTGCCATCGGCTCATCCATGAAGGTCATGGTCAGGGCAATCATCATATTATCCCCGGAAACATTCCAACTGGATTCCACGCCTTTTTTCACTACATCCAATTTGTCGAAGGGATAGAACAGAGCAAGGTAGTCCTCTGTCTCCATACTTTCTTCCTTGATGAAGTGATTCTTCGGCAGATAAACTGCTTCATAATCCATGAAGGACGGTGTGGTGGGCAGCGCCGTCATCAGCCCCAACAGACCGTAGTGGGTCACAAAAGTCAAAATTGCCTTTTCCACCGCATCCTCCGGGCTGCGGTTCATCATCAGCATCCCTACGTTCAGCGCCTCCAACACCATCTCGGAGGATTCTTTCAGCGGGTTATAGATGTCGGGCTTTGCCGTTTTCTCCGGCGTAATATAGCGTTTTCCGGTCTTGCCGGTCTTGATCTCATAGCGGTCATACCGCACCCAATGGGAACGGGACTGCGCAAACAGATTGTTCATGACGCTGTTCCTCTCAATTCGTAATCTATCTATATATTAACCATATTACCATTGTATCAACCGTCCTTGGCATCGTCAAGGGCGGCTTTCTTTTTTCTCGGCTTCGTTTTGTTCTCCCGGCGGATCACGGCATCTTTGCCCATGGTTTGCAGCAGCGCTTCATATTCCTCTACGAACTCGCGCTCCCGCAGGGTAAGGCCATGATCGTTTTCCAGCTTTTCGCTCAGACGCTCATACATCCGCTTTTGCAGCTTTTTCTGAATGGTCATCCGCAGCTTTCGGATGTTCCGGTCGGACTGCCCACGGATGGCGGCAAGCCGTGCGGTGCTGTATTGCTTGACGAACAGGTAATACAGCACTTCTTTCTGTTCATCACTGAGGGTGAAAAAGAGCTTGGAGAGAAAGCGGTTAGCTGTCAGCTCGTGCAGCTCGTAGGGGCAGGAGAAGAGGATGTCGAGAAAGTTTCCCTGACAGAGCTGACGGAACCTTGGCAGATTCATCCAGAGGGGAGCAATCTTCGGATCAGGTACAGCCTGAAACTCCAACGGCACGTCTCCACGCAGATTTTCGTGGTCACGCTCCCGGCGCTCCCGGTTCCTGTCCAGCTTGTTCCATTCGTCTACCACAGTCAGAAAATCCGATTCTGTCCGGGCTGCTTCCTCTAAACGCTTCAACGCCTCTGCACGAATCTCCCGCTTGAGTCGTTTTTCACTGGTGGGCGCGGCTTCTTCCTCCTCGTCCTCCAGCTCGGCATGATAGTCTCTGGGATGCTCGTCCTGCTCCAGCTCGCTTTCCAGCTCCAGCGTGTGTTCCTCTGCAAGCGCTTCCTCCAGCGTCTCATCCACCGGCGCAGTGTCAGACGAATCCTCCCAATCGGCAAAGCCGTCCGCATCTATTTCAAGACCAGTTTCCTCTATTTGCTCCTCGGCATCTTCTTCCTCATCGGAAAAATCATCATCCAGCAGCAGCTCATCCTCCCAAAGTTCCACGACAGCTTCACCTCCCCGAAAAAATATTTTTCTTTTTTTCAAAAACAGTTCCGATTTACACCCTGTATTTCTCCTATTAGTAGAGGAAGTAATCTTAGCACAAGTTACACAGATTACTTATGAGGCGGTTTGCAGAGAAAAGGAGGATATGGAGCATGGAAAAGCAACCGAAAGACACGGTTGGCTTACAGCCAACGGAACCAAACACATTATATCAAGAACCAACCAATCACGCAAGGAGGATGCCTATGGAGCAGAACAAACGAGAACAGTTTATCATCCGCCGCATCGGCGGCACCACCTACAAGGTCAGAGTCGTGTTCAACGAAAGCGGCGGCGAGACCATGGAGGATAAAATTTTGCGGATTGTACGCAATGATATGGTTACAAGTGACGGAACCTATGGTATAATGGAGACACCGCAAATGAGCCGACAGTCTGAAAGGAGCGCATCATGAGCGTGAAACAGACTGAAAGCAAAATTACCGCTCTCTATGAGCGGCTGTCCCGCGACGATGACAACGCCGGGGATAGCAATTCCATCGTGAATCAGAAAAAATACCTCGAAAGCTATGCCCAGCAGAGGGGCTACACCAACTGCCGTCACTATACCGACGACGGCTGGAGCGGCGGCAATTTTGAACGCCCAGCTTGGAAACAGCTGGTTGCAGACATCGAGGCCGGGAAGGTAGCCCATGTCATTGTCAAGGATATGAGCCGGGCGGGGCGTGACTATCTGCAAACCGGATTTTACACGGAGGTATTCTTCCGGCAGCACGGCGTTCACTTTGTTGCCATCGCCAACAGCGTGGACAGCGATGACCAGAACAGCAATGAATTTGCCCCCTTCCTCAACATCATGAACGAGTGGTATCTGCGCGACCTGAGCCGCAAGCAGAAAACCGCCATCCGCGTCAAGGGAGAGTCCGGCAAGCCCACCACCAACTGTGCCATTTACGGTTACAAGAAAGACCCGGAGAACAAATACCATTGGCTGATCGACGAGGAAGCTGCCGCCGTGGTGCGGCGCATTTTCCGATTGACCATCGAGGGCAAAGGGCCCTACGATATTGCCCGTATTCTCTTTGAGGATAAGGTGGAAACGCCTGCTGTGTACTTCGGTAAGCAGGGCAAGGGTATCTGGAAAAGCAAAGAGGAATTTTCCAATCCCTATAACTGGAGCGGCTATGTCGTGGGACAGATCCTCTCCAAGCCGGAGTATATGGGGCATACGGTGAATTTTCGCTCCCACAAGCAGTCCTATAAAGATAAAAACGCCGTAATGAATCCCAAGGAGGATTGGCTGATCTTTGAAGATACCCACGAGGCCATTGTGGACAGAGAAACATGGGAGCTTGCCCAGAAGCTCCGCAAGACGCCCAAGCGCATCGACACGCTGGGTGAGGCGAATCCCCTGACAGGGCTTGTGTTCTGTGCTGACTGTGGAGCAAAGATGTATAACCACCGCTCCAAAGGCGGCACGGAGAATAATCCCTATCCCTCTGATTTCTTCGATTGTTCCTCCTATACCCTCGCCCGCCAGAAAAGAACTGCCGCCTGCTGCGGCCATTATATCACGACCAAGGCCCTGCGTACCCTGATTCTGGACACCATCCGCACGGTCAGCACCTTCGCAATTTCCAATCAGGCGGCGTTTATGGAAAAGGTGCGCTCTGCCTCCCAGTTCCGGCAGACGGAAGCGGCCAAAGATGCCAAGCGAAAGCTGAGCAAGGACAAAAAGCGCATTGCCGAGTTGGACACCATCATCAAAAAGCTCTATGAATCCTTTGCTGTCGGACGCATCACCGATGAACGCTTTGACAGTCTGCTGGCGGATTACGAAGCCGAGCAGAAAACGCTGCAAGTTTCTGTCACAGAAGCGGAAGAAAGGCTGTCCGCTTTCGCAGAGGACAGTGCCCGTGTGGAGCAGTTTCTGGAGCTGGCAAGGAAGTATACCGATTTTTCTGAGCTGACCACGCCCATGATCAACGAGTTTATTGAGAAAATCATCGTCCATGCCCCGGAGCGTATCGATGGCGACCGGGTGCAGGAGGTGGAAATTCACCTTCGCTTTATCGGGCAGTTTGAGTTACCCGCACCGGAGCTGACCGAGGAAGAAATCAAGCGGCAGGAGTTTTTGAAGAAAGAGCGCATTCGCAGCCGGGAGCGCTACCAGAAGTTGAAATCTGGGGAACGCACCGTGGGCGTTCCAGTTACGCTGACCTGCAAGTGCTGCGGGCAGGAATTTGAATCCAAGCGGACAAACACCCTGTTCTGCGGCCCCAACTGCCGTGCGAAATTCTACCGTCAGGAGGCGGCAGAGGGCCGCAGCCGGGCGTGTACCTGCGAAAACTGCGGCAAGGAGTTTATCACAACAAGGTCAGACGTGAAATATTGCAGTGACGATTGTCGGTATGCAGCACAGATCAAGCGGCAGGGCGCACGAAAGAAAGCCTTGCGAGAAGCTAAGAACGAGAAAGAAACGAAAACAACATAAGAAGAGACGCAGACGGCGGCTTGCCCCAGATCGGGCAGGCCGCCGTTTTTGCGCAGAAATGGAGGTATCATGCGTATTTTTGAAATCATAAAAGAAAACGTCAATCTGCGGGAAGCGGCAGAGCTGTACGGAATCGATGTAAACAGGTATGGCAAAGCGCTTTGTCCCTTTCACAACGACCGGCACCCCAGTCTGTATGTGGCGGACGATCATTATTATTGTTTTGCCTGCGGGGAACACGGGGATGTGATCGACTTTGTGGGCAAGCTGTTTCAGCTTTCGCCCTATGATGCGGCGCGGAAGCTGATGGCAGATTTTCATCTCAGCCCGGACAAACCGCCCAGCGCAGCGGCGCTACACGCAAAGCGCATCCGAACAGAAGCACAGCAGCTCATGGAAAACGAGCGGCTGTGCTTTTCTGTTCTGTCAGATTACGCCCGTGTCCTGCGGGACTGGAAGATGCGGTATACGCCGCAGTCGCCTGACGTGCCTGTTCACGCCTGGTTCGTGGAAGCCTGTCACAAGCTCGACCAGGCGGAATATTACTTGGATATTCTTTGTGCTGGCGATTCTTTTGAACGTGCCGAAGTGGTGCAGCAGCAGATGGCAGGGGGAAAGCTGGACAGGCTGCGGCAGCGCTTAGAAAAAATTCACAAGGAGGAAATCGAAGATGGATATGACACCGCAGGCGTGGCCTGACTGGTACGACGGCAAACACATCAATGAAGTGCTGTTCTGCCAGCAGTTTTTGGACAAGCACCCCATGAAATGTGTGCGTGGGCGGCTGTTCACGGTGGATGGGCTGATTGAGGACGAGGGACAAATCGGCAATCTCATTCTGGAGGAAATCTCCGGAGTTCTGACCTCCGGGCTGTCCAAAGTTGTGACAAATCTGCTTGCCAGCATCAAGCTGCAAGCGTATTCGCCGCCGCTGCCCATTGAGACCGACCGTATCCATGTTTCCAACGGAACGTACTTCATGGACGGCAGTTTCACCGCCGACAAGAGCTACTGCAACAACCGACTGACGGTTGCCTACAACCCTGACGCGCCCACTCCGAAAAAGTGGCTGCAATTCCTATCAGAGCTGCTGCAACCGGAGGACATTCCCACCTTGCAGGAGTTTTTAGGCTACTGTCTGCTGCCAACCACCAAGGGACAGAAGATGCTCATGCTCATCGGCAAGGGCGGCGAGGGTAAAAGCCGCATCGGTCTTGTCATGCGCTCGCTGCTGGGCGACAGCATGAATACCACCAGCATCCAGAAGGTGGAGAGCAACCGGTTCAGCCGCGCGGATTTGGAAAACAAGCTCCTGATGGTAGATGACGATATGGATATGAGCGCTCTGCCCAAGACCAACTATATCAAGTCCATCGTGACCTCCGAGTGCAAGATGGATATGGAGCGCAAGGGCGTTCAGAGCTACCAAAGCCAGCTCTATGTGCGTTTTCTTTGCTTCGGCAACGGTGCGCTGACCGCCTTACACGACAAGTCCGACGGTTTCTTTCGCCGCCAGATCGTGCTGACCACCAAAGACCGGCCCGCAGGCAGAGCAGACGATCCGTTTCTGGTGGACAAGCTGCTGCGGGAAAAGGAGGGCATCTTCCTCTGGTGTCTGGAGGGGCTGCACCGGCTGATCGGGGACAACTATCAGTTCACAGTCAGCTCAAAGGCCAAAGAAAATATGGAGACGGTCAAGCGCAGCAGCAACAATGTGATTGAGTTTCTGCAATCCGAGGGCTATATCCGCTTTCGGGCAGACAGCGAGGCCAGCTCCAAGGCGATCTATGAAGCCTACACAAGATGGTGCGACGATAATGCGCAGAAGCCCATGTCTGCCAACCGGGTCAGCTCTGAGCTTGCACAAAATGAGCGGCTTTACAACGTGGAGGCCACCAACAATGTCCACGTCGGCGGCAAGCGGGTGCGTGGCTTTATGGGCATTGAGGTAGTCAATCCGCTGCCGTATTGAAAACGAGAAACGGACTTCAAAATTGCCGTACACGCCGTACACTCTGTACGGCTGTTTTTGATTCCATCCTAAAAAACCCCTTTTGCTTGTGCGCACCGTGAAGCATTTCACGGCAGCGTGTAAAATCTGTCGCCAAATCGGCGGCCGGTACGCAAAACCGGCGTACAGAAGCGTACAGAAGGCGGGCTTGCCGTACCAAACCGTACACCGACGGCTCTATTTTGCTATTCCAAAATCAATGCTTGTGAAATCCGTGAAGATTTTTGCCGCAGGTCGAACGGACTGCACCATCCGGTGATTTACCGAAGCGCGAAGGCGCTGCACCTGACGGCGGCATATTCTGCCGTTCCGTATGCTCTCACACAGAACGATGAAGCCGATAGGGCGAAGTTGTGAACAGGGCATCACGGACGGAAATCTGAGCGGATTTGCGGCATGGCAGATTTTTCACTGCAAAGCGCACACAGTTCACTTACTCAAAAACCAATATCACGAAAAATGGAGGTAAAAAGTTGATGAAATCCAATCTGAGAAATGAGATCAAGTCGTACATCGTCCGTCAGGGCATGACCATGCAGGAGGTGGTCGATCTGCTGCGGGACGAACACGGCTGGTCTGACAGCGTTTCCAACCTTTCAAACAAGCTCCAGCGGGAGTCCCTACGCTACACGGAGGCTGTCCAGCTTGCCGACGCACTGGGGTACGAAATCGTCTGGCAACGGAGAAAGTGAGGAGGGATTTTTATGACAGAGGCAGAGAAGAAACTGTTGCAGGCGCAGCACCGATTGGAGGAAGCGCAGGCGCGGGATCGGGTCAAGGAGCGCAAAGCCAGAACACGCAGGCTCATTCAGGAGGGCGCAATTCTGGAAAAGGTGCTGCCAGAGGTTCAAACTATTGAGCTGTCTGAGCTGGAGGGGTATCTTTCACGGAAACTAGGAAAACAAATCTAAATTTCAGATAGGAGGTCTCCGGGAAATCGGGGGCCTCCTTCTTTTTTCTCCCGTAAGGGCGCACTTACTCACCACCTGCTAAAGCAGGCGGTGGTAGCCTTCCCATTGGTCGGGCACGTGCGCTCTCCGAGGGGGATTGTGACTCCTGCGGGAGCCGCTGGACAAGGCTGCATTTCTGCCAAACTGCCAGCCTTGCCCATGCAGTCGGCGCAGGGGTTTCCACTTTGGAAGCCCCTGTTCATGGGGTGGTATATTGCCACCCCATCCCGCCGCCTGCCTGCGTCAACCTGCCACCGGCAGCTTGGCACAGATACAGGGGTGGAACGATTTGTTCCACCCCTGCTGGCGGTACGTCGTATCTCACGACGTACCTGTTGCAATCGAGTACGGAAGAAGGGTTGCTGCGTTTCACAGTAGCCCTTCAGAAAGGACGGTAGACAATGGCGATTTATCATTTGGAGGCCAAGATGGTCAGCCGTGGAGCCGGACGCTCCGCCGTGGCTGCTGCGGCCTATCTGAGCTGTTCCCGAATGCTCAACGAGTATGACGGGGTGCAGCACGACTACACACGCAAACAGGGCCTTGGGTGGCAGCAGATTTTTCTGCCAGCCACCGCCCCCGCAGAGTGGCAGGATCGAGAAACCCTGTGGAACGCTGTGGAGGAAACCGAAACCGCAAAGGACAGTCGCCTTGCCCGTGAATTTGTGGCGGCGCTGCCCATAGAACTGAGCCGGGAGGAACAAATTCAGCTCCTGCAAGATTTCATCGAGGAGCAGTTTGTGGCAGACGGAATGTGCGCCGATGCTGCCATCCATGACCCGTATCCTCCCGGACACAACCCCCATGCTCATATCCTGCTGACGGTGTGCCCGCTGGATGAAAAGGGAAAATGGCAGTACAAGACCGAGAAAGAATATCTCTGTGTCAAAGACGGCGAGGAACGGGGCTTTACCGCCGCTGAGTTCAAACAGGCACAGGGCGATGGCTGGGAGAAACAGTACCAGTACAAGGTGGGCAAAAAGAAGGTGTATATGGCCCCTTCCGCAGCGCAGGCACAGGGCTATGAACGGGTGTCCAAATATCCTAAAAGCACCAAATATGGCAGGCAGAATCCCATCACGGAACGATGGAACAGCGACGAGCAGCTTGTCCTGTGGCGGGCTGCATGGGCGGATGTGGCAAACCGCTATCTGGAGCGCACCGGGCACGAAGAACGCATCGACCACCGCAGCCATGCCGAACGTGGCCTGCTGGAGCGGCCTACGGTCCATGAGGGTGTGGTTGCCAGAGCCATGGAGAAAAAGGGTATCATCTCTGAACGGTGCGAGCTGAACCGGCAGATCAAGGCGGACAATGCCCTACTCCGGGAGCTGAGAGGACAGGTCAAAAAGCTGGCACAGGCAGTCAAAAATACCCTCCCGGCGCTTGCCGAGGCCATGGAGAATCTGCGTAAAAATCTTCTGCTGTGCTGCTATCAGCTGGGGTATCTCCGCAAGGGCAAGGAACGCCTGAACACTTCGCTGAATACGCTGCGCCCTGCTCTCGCACAGTACAATCAGCTGGCAAAGGACATTCGGGATAAGACGAAAGAGCGCCGCAGCCTGCTTTCCGAGAAAAAGATGATCTCTGCGGTTCATGTATTTCGGCACCGGGAATTGGCAGCAAAGATTGCGGCACTGACAGAGGATTTGGAGGAACTGCGTTCGGAGAAAAATATGCTTCTGGTATCGCTGGCATATTCCGAGGAAGATGCTGCCGATAAATTTCCCAAAGACATCGCCGCCATGGAGCAGAGCCTGAAACGGCTGGAAGAACGGGAACAGAAATATTCTGCCGAACTGGACGCTGCCCTGAACGAGTATGCCGGGCTTCGGGAGCAGGCACAGGGCTTCGATCCGGTGCAACTGTATGAAGCAAGGCAGGCCATCCGCCCCGGCAAGGAGCAGGAAGCGGAGAGCCGGGCACAGCAGGTCTACGGCGAAAAGTACAGCCCGCTTTTGATGTTTGACAGCAAAAAGGCGGTTTCCCGTATACTGCATGAAGATATAGAGCGGCAGGCAGTACGGAGAATGATGCGACAGGCGCATAAGGAGCAGCAGACTTTTCAAAAGAAAAAGAGTGAACAGGAACGGTAACCCACCGTTCCTGTTCACCCAAGATGACCTTACAAAAGATCATTTAACAAATTCATACACTTTACCTTTTGCTGCAAGTTAGCACTGCCATATACATTGAGAGTAAAAGACACATTTTTATGTCCGAGAATTTCAGAGAGAGATTTCACATCAAACTCTGGTATTTCAATGGCTCTTACGGCAAATGTATGTCGTATCTCGTGGAACTTTACCTTTTGCAGCCCATTTCGTTTCAAAAAACGGGAAAAGAACTGCCTGTAAGTTCGAGGCTCTGTCGGCTTTGTTTTGCCAGTCAAGAAGTAATGATTGGGATTTTCCGTATAAAACTTCTTGATAATGTTCATGAGCAAAGACGGTACGGGAATTGTTCGAGCTGATGTCTTGGTCTTCGGCGGCCCTATGTGCAGATAGGACTCTCCCTTTTTCTTGTCATAGATGCGCTGAACGGTTTTGTTGATGCTGATGGTTTTATCTGTCAACGAAATGTCCTTCATCTGTAAGCCGCAGAGTTCACCAATCCGCACACCGGTAAACAGTGCAATGAGTATGCCAGCGGTCTTCCTGTTCAGGTTCATGTATATACACTGAATTAGGGCCTGCTCTTGATCCTTGGACAGAGAAACCACCTTTTTTATTCCCAACTCTTTGGGGTATTCTATCAAGTCCCAGTTGAGCAGTGGTATCGCTCTTTCCTTGTAGGCATATTCCATAGCAAGCCGCAGCACGAGAATCACATCTCGTATGGTCTTCACAGTGAGACCGCCGGACTTATCCAGCCGCCCGGATTCGTATAGATACGATATATAGCTCTGAATGTCCGGCTCGGTAATGCTGCCGATTTTCCGCTTACCGAAGTGAGGTATTAAGTGATTTTCGGCTATCAGCGTAAAACTGGCATGGGTTGACGGTGTGATCATCGGCTTCTTCTGATTTAGCCAAGTGTTCAACAGCGTCTTGAATTGTGTATTGTTAGTCATATTGACCACCTCCACGATTATTATCATGTGGAGGACGAAGATGTGCATTTCCATCCTCAAGTAACGGTCTCGAAAAGCGTCCGAAACTCCGCTTCCCTGGCTTTGATGAACCGTGGTGTAGCCACAAATTCAGCGCTGTATTTTCCTTCTTGCAAAACAACACTCTTTCACGAGCTGAGCTTGATGCAACCGGAGATGTGCTGGATATTCATTATGGTGATGTATTGATCAAATACGGAAGTATTCTCGATGCCACAGACAACACCATTCCCCACATTATTTCTGGGCATGAAAGCACAAATTACGACTACCTTCAAGACGGGGATATAATTGTTGCGGATACCGCCGAAGATAAAACGGTTGGAAAAACAATTGAACTATTGAATATTTCCGGCAGAAAGATCGAGGCTGGACTGCATACAGTTCCGTGTAGACCTCTTTTCCCGTTTGCATCCATGTATTTGGGGTATTACATGAACACCCCCCACTATCACAAGCAGTTCATTCCTTTAATGCAAGGTATTAAGGTTCTGTCTATCAGCAAGGGGAATATTTCTAAAACTGAAATCTCATCTCCACAAACGATTGCTGAACAGGAAAAGATAAGCCGTTTTCTATATCTGCTGGATCAAAGGGCAGCGGCTCAGAGTAAAATCATTGATGCCCTCAAGAAGTATAAAAGAGGATTGCTTAACAAGCTTTTTTCAAATATCAATAGCAATATATATCCGACAGTCTATTTATCCGAAGTTGCTGATTTTTTACAGGGGCTTACTTATAGTCCAAGTGATGTTTCAGTTTCGGGGTATCTTGTTTTAAGGTCATCCAACATTCAAAATGGTATGCTGTCTTTTGATGACTGTGTTTATGTAGACAAGAAAGTGGATGAGAGCTTACAAGTAAAATGTGATGATGTCATTATGTGTGTACGAAATGGCAGCAAAAATCTTGTTGGAAAAACTGCGCTAATTCCCCCAAATATGCCTATGACAACATGGGGCGCATTTATGATGATAATTCGTAGCAAGCTAAATGATACGTATATCTTTCATTACTTGAACAGCCAGATGTTTTTCTCTCAAGTTTTCAAGGACACGGGTACAGCAACGATCAATCAGATAACCAAAGGAATCCTTAATGAATGCAGGTTACCTCTTCCTCCCGAAACGGAAAGAATACAAATTTCAAAAATGCTTTCTTCATTCGATGCCAAAATTCAAAATGCAGAGAAGTGCTTGGCCACATTGGTGAATCTAAAAAAAGCTCTTTTGCAACAACTCTTTATATAAAAAGCTGCTGCAACAGAGAGTTGCGCATTTTAGTAAGATGATTTAGCTCCTTCTCACATGACTCTATACGGTTGCTAATTGCCTCAAGAACTTTTATTATGCGGATCTGTGTCTCAGGATCAGGATATGATATTTCAATCTTTGAGATTTCACTTGCCTGTACATGAACAACAGATTTACCCTGAGCGATACGGGCAATATTCCCGTTGACGATGTGGTTAAGTATGTAGCTCATTATTCTTCCGTCAATTTTAGTGCTTCGGAAAATATTAAGATCACCAGCAAGAATAACACCCGGAAGCATAACACACGAAGCTGTGGAAATTTCTTCTGATGTTTCCCCAGAAGTAGGTATAAGCACATCTCCCACCATACTATGATAAACTTGTTCAACTACTGCTTCCGTTTTTCTGACAACGGATGTAATTACTTCATGGTAGGTTGTATATAGCTCGCCGTACAGAATAAATGGAGTTCCTGTTTCGGAAATATCGGCTTTTGATAATGGCGCACCCTTGATAAAGGAACCAAGATTGCCTATGGTATCACACTGCCATTGAACTTCTTTTAGACCACAATGCTCTGGCGATAATAGGGAGCGAACGACACCTCTTTTATACTTCTTGAGGGTCTCAACCAAAGTACGTTGCGTCTCAATTCTTCGCTCTATGGCATCGAGAAATAAAGAGATCCTTTCCTGTTCCTTTGCAGAGGGAACATTTATTGGCATTGCGAAAAAGACGTCATCCTTGATACTCACTCTGTCATGTCTTGCACCGCTGTCACCAGACATATAGATGTACCGATGCCATGCCGACGAGCGAAAATACCACTCGAAGTAAAGCGGATTGATTTCTCGCTTGGCACGGAAGCACAAGTACAAAGGAGACACTATTCCCGCCTCCGAGTATTGATAGCTACTTATGGGGCCGTAAGGTGCATCGGCAGATTTTCTGGGGTTGTAAACAAAATCGTTGGACTCGATGATATAGTATCCATTTGTATTATCGCTGTTTGCAATGTCCTTATCAAAATACTCTCGCTGAGGAATCAGACCTTGCTTTGCTGAATTGCAGATAACATTACTAATCATTCCATCAGAGTTCTTCTTAGTGCTTTTAACAAAATAGTCTGAAAGAAGAGCTGTGTTCCACGGCTCATCAAAGCCTGGGAAGCGGAGTTTTGGACGCTTTTCAAGACCGTTACTTGAGGTCTATTTTTTAACTGAACAGTAGCAAGAACTTGAAGCAAAATCCCTTGCAGTAGCAGAGAATTTCCGCTATTGCAAGGGATTTTCGTCTTTCATATAGCTTTTCTGCGTACTTAGTCAGAAGTATAAAAGAGGTGCGTTAAAAGCAGTATTCACTCAACAAGTTTCTTTTTCGGCTAAGCCGCAAAAATGGGATAAATACAAAATGGGAGACCTCATCTCGCTACAATCAGGACAAGACTTTGCGCCTGCTGAATACAATGATCAAGAAATAGGTGTTCCTTATATGACAGGAGCCAGTTGTATTGAGAAAGGAGAAACAGTGGTCAGTAGATGGACGCAGACACCCCGGTGTTATGCGTATAAGGGTGACACCTTACTTGTCTGTAAAGGCTCTGGTTCAGGAGCAGTTGTGAGATTAACACAGGAAAAGGCACACATAGCGAGACAGTTTATGTCTTTGCGTGCAAATGAAAAAATGACAAGCGACTTCTGCTACTACCTGACGGGTTTCTTGTCGGATAGGATCAAGCGGAACGCCACAGGACTAATTGAAGGCATAGATCGTGGAACGGTTTTGAATCAAACTGTTTTTCTGCCGCCTTTACATGAACAAAAGAAAATCGCCCGTTTTTTCTCAAAACTTGACTTCACAATAACCGCTCACGAAAATATGCTGGACACGCTTATAAACGAAAGAACGGGGCTTATGCAGCGGCTCTTTATATAAAAAGCCGCTGCAATAAAGCTATTTTTACTTGTTCGATTTGTGATAGAAGATTTTCCTCTTTGCAGATTAGATTGTCGAGATTAGTAGCCAAGGTGGAGATTTTATTTTGTAGCTCTAAGGGCGGAAGCAGAAAGCGATATTGTTTATATTGCTCAGCGTTAATTCCCGGCTGGCCAGATCGAGCAGATTCAAGGAGAACCCAACGCCTATATGCCTCAGTTAATGTATTCTGAAAAACATAACCGCAATTCACATCTGAATTTACATGAATGCGAATAAGAAAGCCAGCATAATAAAGATCACCGTCACTACGCTGGTAGCAATAGCTTTTACCCACAGAAGCCCCTGTACGAGCAAATAAGATGTCGTTTTCTCGAACTCGATACTTTTCATCTACTTGCCCTTCTGGTGAAACCGGTACATCTTGGCTATAAAGATGAGAATTATCATCAATATCTGTAATCCTAATGTACTTATGAGAACCATCGTAGACCGTGGCAGCGGCATTCATGCCATACTCAAAGCCGCTTGCTACATCACATAAAGCTACTTCTTTCCATGTTTCGGATGAATAATAAGGATTAGTCTTTGAACTTAGAAGTGCAGATATGACACCTCTTTTATACTTCTTGAGGCTTTTGACAAGAGACTGCTGTGCATCTATGCGACGATCTAAAGTGATAATAAAGTTGGCTATTTTTCTCTGTTCACGAGTATCCTGCGGGAGATAGTGGATAGTCTGAAAAAAATCTTCAGTGGGCACATTCAGTAATCCGTGATTCCTTGCCCCTTCAGCAGAAATCATATATATTTCACGGTACCATTTCAGAGAGTCGAAATAAGCTCTGATAAAATCAGAATTATGCCTTTTTAGAGCAAAACAAATATATAGGGTGGACAAAGCCCCCATCGGATAACGATCAAGGCGTTTTATTGAGCCGAAATCATACCCAACAGAATAACTTTTATTGTAGGCATATTCTCCTTCTTTGAGAAGATAGTAGCTACTGATGTCTTTACTGGCAACCATCTTGTTGAAGTAGCTGATTTGATCGACAAGCCCATCTTTAGAAGAAATCGTCAGTGGAAGGTTCGTTTCATTCTTTGTGTTCTTTCGTGTCACACGCTCTGAAAAATCAGATAGCATTTCTGCCTTCCACGGTTCATCAAAGCCAGGGAAGCGGAGTTTCGGACGCTTTTCGAGACCGTTACTTGAGGATACATTTGCCATAATTATTCGCCCTCCACTTCGAACGGGAAATCAAGTCCCAGCTCGTCAAAAAACGGTTTCAATTCTGCATCAATGCCCTTAATTTCGTTCTGAAGCTGGCGGATTTCCGCAGCTACTTGGTTCAGATCAATCTCTTCCTCCGGCTCGAAGGTATCAACGTACCGGGGAATATTGAGGTTGAAGCCGTTCTCTGCAATTTCCTGCATCGTGGCAACATGGGCATACTTGTCCACATCCTCACGACGCTCGTAGGTCTCAACAATCTTGTCAATGTCGCACTCTCGGAGAATATTTTGGTTTTTACCGGCTTCAAAATCGCCAGAAGCATCAATGAACAGAATGTTGTCGGCATTGTCGTTTCGCTCTCTCTTGAGGACAAGGACACATACCGGAATGCCTGTGCCGAAGAAAAGGTTGGCAGGAAGACCGATCACAGCGTCCAGAACATTCAACTTCTGGATAAGGTGTTTGCGGATCACTTCTTCCGCAGCACCACGGAACAGAACACCGTGAGGCAACAGCACAACAGCTCGTCCGTCCTCATCCATGTGATGTACCATGTGCTGAACAAAAGCGAAGTCAGCCTTGCTCTTCGGGGCAAGCTTGCCGTACTCATTAAAACGGGGGTCTTCCATAAAGCTCAGATCGCCAGACCACTTAGCAGAATACGGGGGATTTGCAACCTGAACACGGAATTTCATGTCACCAAAGTAGTCATGCTCCAAGGTGTCTCCGTTGTAGATATTGAAATTCCGGTAAGGAATGCCACGGAGAATCATGTTCATTCGGGCGAGGTTGTAGGTCGTGGAAGTTAACTCCTGACCATAGTAGTTACGGACATTAGCATAGCTCTTGAGGCGAAGCAGAAGAGAGCCAGAGCCACAAGTGGGGTCGGCTGCATCCTTAACATCAGTCAGCCCAAGGCAAGCCAAACGGCACAGCAGTTCAGCAGGCCCTGAAGGAGTATAGAACTCGCCAGCCTTTTTACCGGCTGTTGCTGCGAACTGCCCAATCAGATACTCATAGGCATTGCCAAGGACATCAATCTTCGTGTCTTCCACGCTAAAGTTGATCTCATCCAAAGAGGCAATGATTTTTGCCATAACAGCACTTCTATCCTTAACTGTGTGCCCCAACTTAGTAGAATCGAGCTGCATATCGGAGAACAGTCCGTCAAAATCCTCCTGCGAATCGTTGCCAAGAGTAGATTCCATCAGGGAGTTAATCGCTTTCTGTAAAAATTCAATATCAAAAGAACGATTTTCAACCATTTTGACCATCTTGCGGAACAGAAATTGTGGCTCAATGATAAATCCTAAGTCACGAAGAGCTTCCTCTACAACTGCGGTCTTATATTCCTCATCAGTCCAAGCATCCTCATAGCTGATATTATCATCTTTCAGCAGATTGGTCATGTACTTCTCGGTGCGATCCGAAAGGTAGTAGTAGAAAATCATGCCTAAGATGTAGTTCTTAAACTCGTAGGCTTCCATATTGCCCCGGAGAGCGTTTGCCATTGCCCAAAGTTTGTTGCAAAGCTCCTTCTGGTGAGCCTGAATACTGTTGTCCATTTCACATTCTCCTTATTGATATTTTTCGGTATGCTGCCGGATAAAGTCTACAATCCTATTGACTAAGGAACGTTTTTTCAGCAGCGGCATCGGTTTTTCGATACGGTCACGGATGTTACCCGCATCCATTGTACCGGAGAACTCGTATTCCGAGATGAAGTCGGTAAGCATAGCGGGATCGATTTCCTCTGTTTGCGCAAAGGCAACGATTTCCTCACGCTTTGCCTCATTCTCAAAGTCGTTGTAAGCAGCGTCGATTTCGTCTGCACTCTCAAGGCCAACAACAACACGGTCTAAGAAGGCTTGCAGGATCTCAACCTTGCGAAGCAACTGCGGATTATCGGTTCGTCCCAGTTCTTCCTTGATGTGCTTAATATCATAGTCCTTCTGTTTAGCATCATCAAAGTGGATGTTACGGATGAGGTTCATGATATAGGCAACATTAATCCTGTCGCTCTCCATTAGCTCGATGCAGAAGTCCACATCGTTCAGAACAGAGACAACTTCTCGATCTTTCTTGTGCTTTGCATAGAGCATCAGGTATTTACTCTTATAGTCCTGATATTCCTGCTCTGTCATGATAAGTGAGTCCTGGTCAAAGCTGAACTCAATGAAAGTTTGCAGAGATTGAAGATACTTCGTAAGCTCACGGAAGGTCTCAACGAAAAGCTTCTGGTCATCCTCACTCTGCATAGTGTCGATGTCAGCCGGTGTCTGCGCAAGTTGCTTCAACCGAGTAACCATCTCATTGAATTTCTCTACAAAGTAGGGATATTCGGGAACGACAATGCCCGACGTGTCGTGGCTTTTTGAGAAGAGCGTAAGAGCATCATCCGTTCTCTTCTTCAAGTTTCGATAGCAGATGATAATACCGAAGGGCTTGGTTTCTTTTTCTACACGGTTTGTTCTGGAATAGGCTTGGAGCAAATCGTGGTATTTCAAGTCCTTGTCTACATAGAGAACGGACAACTGCTTACTGTCGAAGCCGGTCAGGAACATATTTACAACCAGAAGGATGTCAAGGGGCTTTGTTTTCTTGCCCTTCACACGGTCGGAAATATCTTTATGGTATGCAGCAAATGTATCTGTCGAGAAGTTTGTGCTGTACTTCTCGTTATAGTCCTTGATGATCCGTTCCAGGGCATCCCGACTATGTTCATCTTTGCCCTCAGCCTCTTCATTCTGCCCATAAGAGAAGATACCGCTAATATTCAGGTCATGTTTGATCTTCTTGAAGATGTCGTAGTATTTAATCAGAGCTTCAATCGAAGAGACAGCAAAGATGGCTGTGTACTGACCATTTCTCGTTTTTGCCTTGTGATTCTGAACGATATGGTTTGCGATCAGAGACATCCGTTCCTCGGACATATAGAGTTCACCTACATCAATCGCATCCGCCATTGTGGGATCGTCCCAGTCAAAATCACCTTCCATTGTTTTAATGTACTCAATATGGAAGCCGAGAACATTATTATCGAAGATAGCGTCCTTGATGAGATAATTATGTACGCATTCTCCGAACAGCATTTCCGTTGTCTGCGTAATTTTCCCCTCAGTCTTTCCGTTCACCTCAAAACGGGGTGTGCCGGTAAAACCAAAAAATTGCGCCTTTTGGAAGTGCCGAACGATGTCCTTATGCATATCCCCAAACTGACTACGGTGACACTCATCAATAATGAAGACAACCTTTTCATTTTTGTAGGTGTCCATGATCTTTGAATACTGAGGCCGCTTAACCGCATTTGCCATTTTCTGCATCGTAGTAACGATAAGCTGTCGGTTTTTATCCTGCATCTGTTTTACAAGGACATCGGTACGATCAGTTGCATCAACTGAGCCGTTCTCGAACTTGTTGAACTCTTCTGTTGTTTGAGAGTCTAAGTCCTTTCGGTCAACGAGGAAGATGACCTTTTTAATGTTGGGGTTGGCTGCGAGAATCTGTGCCGTCTTAAAGGAAGTTAGTGTCTTTCCTGCGCCGGTTGTATGCCATACGTAGGCATTGCGGTTAGTAAGTGTAGCTTGCCGGACAAGGGCTTCCACCGCATATACCTGATAAGGACGCATCACCATGAGCAGTTTATCCGTGTCGTTAAGGATGGTATATCTCGTCAGCATCTTTATGATGTGATCCCTTGCAAGGAAGGAGATGGAGAACTCTTTCAAGTTGGTAATACGCACATTATTGAAGTCCGTCCAGAAGAAGGCGAGGCTATGAAGCATATCTCTGTCAGAGTTGGCAAAATACTTTGTATCTACACCATTGGACACTACAAAAAGTTGGATAAAGTGGTACAATCCATTGTAGGAATGCTTTTTGTAGCGCATCACTTGATTGACAGCTTCTCGGATGTCAATGCCACGCCGTTTCAATTCCACTTGAATAAGCGGAAGACCATTGACGAGTATTGTCACATCATAGCGATTAACATACTTGCCGACAACAGTTGTCTGGTTTGTCACCTGAAAAATGTTCTTTGTGTGGTCGGCATCGAAGAAAGAGAGGTACACCTTCGTCCCGTCCTCACGCTCCAACACGAACTTGTCTCGAAGGATCTTTGCGCTCTGGAAAACAGATTTTCCGAGCATGATATTCATTACACGCTCCCATTCTTTGTCGGTCAAGGGGCGGTCAAGCTTCGCTGAATTAAAGGTTTCAAATTGAGTTTTGAAGTTTTCTACCAGTGCGTCATAGTCTGGTATAGAGACGCTGGTATAACCTTGCTTATTGAGCTGGTCTATGAACTGTTGCTCAAGGGCTGCTTCGCTTTGGTATGCCATATCTTCATCTCCTATACTTGAGGATATTTTTGAATAATCAGATATTGAAAATTTGAGATGCTTTTACAAAATAGGCTTTTACTGTGCAGAATCGTCATCAATAAATTCCATAATATCGTTCATTGTACACCCTAATGCCTTGCAAATCTTCCCAAGAATATCGGTTGTAACATTTTCACCATGATTTAATTTGTTGATGGTATAATGACTAATTCCAGCACATCTTTCTAAATCTCTTTTTTTCATATCTTTG
>ENA-ORUO01000586-ORUO01000586.1-human-gut-metagenome-genome-assembly--contig:-NODE-586-length-44028-cov-3.743502_pt1 | contig 44028 bp, 42 predicted proteins | sample MGYA00242082_ERZ509215 | MGnify/ENA primary metagenome ERZ509215 (study PRJEB26280, sample SAMEA2338829) | human gut metagenome | biome: human gut; feature: human-associated habitat; material: faeces... | reverse complement strand
TGCCGAAAATACTTGTCTGGAGACGGACCGGGAAGATAGGTAGTGCCAACACAAAAGGAAGGAACAATTTGTTCCTTCCTTTTTTCTTTATCTTGTTTGCCCCGGGAGGCGGACATGAAAGAGCAAGTCACCATGAAATTTCCTATTGTGTCGAATCTGCGGGTTTGCTATAATGGAGAAAATATTACTGTAAACCGAAAAGGAGAAAGAATTTGAGATGAAACATCAAATTAGGAGGCGTATCGTACCGTTTGCTCTGGCCGCCGTTCTGGGGATCCAACCTGTGATGGCCGCGCCCTACCGGCTGAGCGTGCCCAGCGGCTATACCAGCCCCTTCGTCGATGTGCAGAGCGGAGACTGGTATTATAAATATGTGGCTGTCCTGAATAGCCAGGGAATGATCGACGGCTATGGAGACGGACAATTTGGGCCCAATGACGCTCTGACCTCCGGTGCGGCCCTGGTCATGGTCCTGAAGGCCGCCGGGAGCGGCGCCATTACCCCCAGCGGGGCGCACTGGGCCAGCGGCTATGCGGACTACGCTGTGGAGAAGGGATACTTGACCCGGGAGGAGATCGGGGACTTAGACGCGCCCATTCGGCGGGAACTGATCGCTCAGCTGGCCGCCCGGGCGCTGAAGCTGGAGCCCTCGCAGGGGAAATCCCCATTTGCGGATGTGGATGACGGTGAACTGACTGCCCTGTACGAGCTGGGGATCATCACTGGCAGCCAGGAGGAGGGAAAGACGGTCTTTTTGCCGGACAAGCCTATCACCCGGGCTGAGATCAGCGTCATCGTCTGGCAGGTGGACCGGGTCCACCGCTACGGAAAGCAGATCCCCTTCCAGGGAGCCTACTACGACATCCTGCCGGATGTGCCGGTGAACTCCTATGATCCGGAGGGATTTGGGCGGAAAAACGGCGTGATGTACTATAAGGAAAACGGGGTGGATGTGGCCCGCGGCGTGGATGTGTCCGTCCACCAGGGGGAGATCGACTGGACCAAGGTGGCCGATGCCGGCATCGAGTTTGCCATGATCCGGGTGGGATACCGGGGCTACGGCAGTGAGGGCAAGATGATGGGGGACACCTATTTCCAGCGCAATATTCAGGGTGCGCTGGACGCGGGGCTCAAGGTGGGAGTGTACTACTTCTCCCAGGCGGTCACCGTGGAGGAGGCCCGGCAGGAGGCCGCCTATGTGCTGGAGCAGATCGCACCCTACCCCATCTCCTACCCGGTGGTCTTTGACTGGGAGCGGCAGAATTACTCCGGCTCCCGGACACAGAAGGTCCCGGACACAGAGACGATGTGCCGCATGGCGAACGCCTTCTGCGAGGAGATCCAGGCGGAGGGCTACCAGCCCATGGTCTACTTTTATCAGAATCTGGCCTATAACAACTATGACCTGAGCAAGATCATGGAGCACCCTTTCTGGCTGGCCCAGTACACCGACTACCCCTCCTTCTACTATGATTTTGAGATGTGGCAGTATACCTCCAGCGGCCGGGTGGCCGGGATCTCTGGAGATGTGGACCTGAACCTCCGCTTCTTCCGGGACGGGAGCAAGGACGACCTGACAGAGGTTTGGAAGGACCCGGATGGCCGGGAGGACCCCCAAGAGGAAATCCAGGAGGTGCCTCAGGAGGAACAGGAGGACTCCGGCAAGGACAGTCAGGAGGGACAGCAACCTTCCCAGGACATCCCCCAGTAAGGGCGAACAATCAGCGAATAAAATGCGGTCCCGTAGCTGCGGGACCGCATTTTTGCATAAAAAATGGGCTATTTTCTTGTGAGATTTGGAAAAAAAGAATGACGGCGTTGACTTTTGTGGAAACTCGTAGTATGATAGTAAACAAGAATTATTCCTATTATAGTGAAATTCTGTGATATGGAGGAAGGATTATGAACCGAAAGGCATTTGACCGGATCAACTACGGGCTGTTCCTGGTGGGGGCGGCTCTGGATGGGCGCTTTCAGGGGTGCGTGGTGAACTCCCTGCATCAGGTGACCTCCACCAATCCCATCAAGTTCTCCCTGACCCTGAGCAAGAGCAACGAGACCTTCAAGGCCGTGGAGGCGGCGGGGAGTTTTGCCGCCACGGTGCTGTCCAAGGACACGCCCAAGGAGCGGATCGACCTGTTCGGCTATAAGTCCGGCCGGGTGGTGGATAAGTTTGAGGGCCTGCCGGTGGAGACCGACGGGGCGGGCAACCCCTATCTCCGGGACTATGCCCTGTCCCGGATCAGCTGCCGGATCGTGGAGAAGCTGGATCTGGGGAACTATATGCTCTACATCGCGGAGGTGACCGAGGCAGAGGTCCTGGGGGACGGCCCGGCCCTGACGGTGGACGACTATAAGAACGGCGGCGGAGCCACCCCGGCGGCCGCCACGGTGTACCGCACCTTGGAGCCCAATGTGGGCTGGCGCTGCACCATCTGCGGCTATGTGGCGGAGCGGGAGACCCTGCCCGACGGCTATCAGTGCCCCATCTGCCGGGCCAATAAGGACAAGTTTGTCAAAGTGTAAGGGCACGGTATACGACATCACAGACATGAGACCTCTTGTGATGTCGTATACTTTCATATAATTTGAACCAGTTGGATTTTTTGGGGACATGGGTTGATTTTTGAAACAAACAAAATGAACAAATAAAATCGATATTATAAATTGAATATTTACAAATTATCCGAAAAATGTTATTATATAAATGAAAAATAAGAGTTTGGGTTGTATCATATTTTGGAAAGGGTGAGTCCAATGTATGTGTAACCATCTAGCCAGTTAATGAATGAAGACAACTATTATTGAATAGTGTAGGAGAACAGTTTAAGATAAAATGCGTATTATTTCACTTGCATAAACAATCCTTTCCGTTATATATAAGGAGGATCACTTATGATTAATAAAAAGTTTTACGCGTTTGCTATTGCATTTGTTCTGATGCTTCAATCTGCTTCTGTCTTTGCTACACCGGTCAAAGATTTGGATTCAATTGTTTACGATGCAAATGAAATCATTGGTATTGCTCTTGAAGAAGGTATTGTTCCTGGTCAGAAAAATGGTAGCATTGAGGAACTATATTTGGCAGAATGTATACCAATTTACGAGGTAACGAGTAACAACACATTGACTGAGATCGAATTGTTAAAGTATTACCCTGTTTTAAATCAGGATAATGTTGTTTGTGGGGTAATTATTGCAAGGGTTCAAACTCCAGATGATGACGCCGCTGTACTTGAGTATAGTCCTATGTTTAGTGATGAACTGTCTAGCTATGCCCAATCTTCCACGAGTATATGCTTTATCTTCGATCAGACCAATATTTTTATTTATGATGGCATTAAATGTTCTCCAATATTACAAAATAACATCCCAGACGTAGATAGAGGTTTTCTCGAACTTACCGATGTTGGAGGAGAAGAAGTTGTACGTTCTAAGATTAGGGCTAATAAAGCATTAAGTCCTATAGAAACTCTTGATCCTGCCATGTCTGGATTTTTGTCAGTTCCCATTATCAAACAGACTGGGTGGACTAATGGATGCTGGGCGGCTACGTCGATTTCTGTGGGCGAGTATTGTGGATCGTCTCAAGGGCTTACAGTGGATGATGTAATGAATGAATATGCAGGTGGTGAAGATGTAGCAAAAACTATGTTTACAATTCGAAAAGTTCTTTCGGATGAGTATGGTGTTGGAACATATATTCATCCTGGACTAACGCCTAAATTGTCATCAATTATTGAGAGCATTGGGTCCGGGACAGATAATGGGACGCCTATTCTTGCACGAGTTGCTTACAACTCTATTTTTAGTGGACATTTTATTGTAGTCTGTGGTTACACTGCGGCTCCGGACCCTCAAACTAGTTATGTGACTATCATGGACTCTCTTGTGGATTCTTACCGCATTCTTGAGATGGAACGGGTTGGTAATGATTGTGAGATCAAATATAACAATGTCGGTGATCACCAGTATTATGACATTGATGATTACTTGACTATGGCGTGAATGATGGATTATGACAAATACAAACATAGGTTGATTTTGTTCGGAGAGATCTCTATTCTATGGGTTGTCCTTGGTATGTGGCTCTTTGGCTGGGGGGGCGGCAATATCAATGTAATAGACGTTGAAGCGAAAGATGTGAGTCAGATCGAACTCCTTCGGACTACGTTTGGCAGCAAAAAAATCACGATCACAGAAGGGGAGGATATCCAAACTGTGATTGACAATGTCAATTCATTTCGTTACTCGGGGAATGAATTGAAATATTTGCTCCAGGGAAAAGCATTTGGATCGACTTTCCTGTATTATATCACAGTCTATCCCAAAGAAGGCGATGTGATCGAACTGGTTCTTTCTGCTTTGGGTGGTTATGGATTGTCAGAGACAGAAATGAGCTATTGGTTCCCAGCTGATCCCAATTTTTTTATTTCAAACACGTGTGAAGGCCCTATGACCTGGTACGATGACCTGTATGCAAAGTATAGCATTTCATAGCGGCTGATATTTGTCCTGGAAAAACAGGATGCAGTTTTTATAAAAAGAAAATACGGCGGGTCATTACAAGAGCAGTAATGACCCACCGTATTTACATATTCGGGAAGTTCAGCAGCTTTTGGGCGTTCCCGCCCAGGATGCCGTCCTGTTCCTCCTGTCTGAGGGGCAGGGCGCGGATGGCGGCCACGGCGTCCGTCTGGCTCTGCCAAGGGCTGTCGGTGCCGAACAGGATGCGGTGGGGGCCGAAGGTGCGGACCATGCGGAGGAACTGCTCCCGGGGCATCATGGGGAGGTCCTCCGGGCGGTAGAAGCCGTCATCCAGGGGGGCCAGATCCCCCAGGGAGTAGGAGGTGTCCAGATAGACGGAGGTGTCGGGCAGCAGCTCCTCCACCTGGTCCCAGTTCCTCCAGCCGCCCATGTGGGCCAGGATGAGGGTCATGGGACCCACCTGGTCCAGGGCGCTGCGCACCATCTGGGGGGTGACGTGAACGACGCCGGGGAAGCCCACGTCCAGTCCGGAGTGACTGAGGACGATCAGGCCCAGCTCCGCCGCCCGGTCCAGGATGCGGAGGGTGCGGATGTCGTCAAAATCCACCCCCTGATAGACGGGGTGGAGCTTGATCCCCTTCAGGCCAAGTTCGGCTACCCGGGCCAGCTCGGCCCGGTAGTCGGAGAAATCGGGGTGGATGCAGCCGAAGGAGAAGATCCCCGTTTCAGGAAAGCGCTCGTTGATCTGGGCGGAGCAGTCGTTGACGTGGACCACCTGCTTGGGGGCGGTGGCCACCGGGAGGACCAGGGAGCAGTCCACCCCGGCCCGGGCCATGGAGGCGGCAAGTCCGGCGTTGGTACCGTCGGAGAAGGAGCGGGTATGGGCGGCCAGCTCCAGCTTGGGGATGGTGGTGGCGGCCAGCCGGTCGGGGAAGGTATGGGTATGGATGTCGATGACCATGGGGATCAGAATGTTCCTTTCGTTTGTGGAGTAGGTCCGGAAATACCGAAACCGTGTGGTATGGATAGCGTACCACACGGTTTCGTCTTTGAAAAGGAAGTTTCTTGCGGACTTTCTGGCGTTTTTGGACTTATCCCGCCTTTTCTCCGTCGCCCAGGGCCTCCCGCTGGCGGACCAGAACCTTCCGGTCATAGCAGGAGAAGGCGTCTTCCACCAGGGCGGCGTCCGGCTGGGGCGTGAGCAGCGAGACCACTGGTACGAGGACCAGCCCGGCCAGCATACAGAAGGCCCCGGCGTTGATGGGGGAGCGGAGCAGGGCGGGGAAGCTGGCCTGGAAGAAAATATTGGCTGTCATCACGACGGTGGAGAACAGGAAGCTGGTCCAGCAGGCCGCCCGGGTGGCCTTTTTCCAGTACAGGCCGTACAGGAAGGGGGCCAGGAAGGCGCCGGCCAGCGCGCCCCAAGACACCCCCATGAGCTGGGCGATGAAGGTGACGTTGGACTTGTACTGGATGATGGCCAGCACCACCGAGATGGCGATGAACACCACAATGAGGCACCGCATTACAAGGACCTGCTTCTTCTGGCTCATGCCCTTCACAAGGTGGTCCCGGATCAGGTCCAGGGTGAGGGTGGAGCTGGAGGTGAGCACCAGGGAGGACAGGGTGGACATGGAGGCGGACAGCACCAGGATCACCACCACCGCCATCAGCAGGTCGGGCAGGCCGGACAGCATGGTGGGGATCACTGCGTCATAGCCCCCAACAGGGGCCCCGTTCACCACCTCCATCCGGTCGGCGAACAGGCGGCCGAAGCCCCCCAGGAAGTAGCACCCCCCGGCCACCACCAGGGCGAACAGGGTGGAGATGACGGTGCCCGCGTCGATGGACTTATCACTTTTGATGGCATAGAACTTCTGGACCATCTGGGGCAGGCCCCAGGTGCCCAGGGAGGTGAGCAGCACCACGCCCAGCAGGTTCACCGGGTCGGGACCGAAGAAGGAGGCGAACACGCCGGGGGCGGAGGAGACGGCGGGGTCGCTCACCTGGGCCAGCCCCTCCAGGGCGGCCAGGAAGCCCCCCTGGCTGTTGAGGACGGCCAGGATCACGGCGCAGATGCCGAAGAGCATGATGATGCCCTGGATGAAGTCGTTGATGGCGGTGGCCATATAGCCGCCGGCGATGACATAGACCCCGGTGAGCACCGCCATCACGATGACGCACACCGTGTAGTCGATGTCAAAGGCCATGCCGAACAGCCGGGACAGCCCGTTGTACAGGCTGGCGGTATAGGGGATGAGGAAGATAAAGATGATGACCGAGGCGGCCACCTTCAGGGAGGGGCTGCCAAACCGCTTGCCGAAAAACTCCGGCATGGTGGCGCTGTCCAGGTGCTGGGACATGATGCGGGTGCGGCGGCCCAGCACCACCCAGGCCAGCAGCGAGCCCAGAAGGGCGTTTCCGATCCCCGCCCAGGTGGCGGCGATGCCGTACTTCCAGCCGAACTGTCCGGCGTAGCCCACAAAGACCACGGCGGAAAAATAGGAGGTGCCGTAGGCGAAGGCGGTGAGCCAGGGCCCCACCGAGCGGCCGCCCAGCACGAAGCCGTTGACATCGGAGGCGGTTTTCCGGCAGTACAGGCCGATGGCCACCATCACCGCGAAAAATATCAGGAGCATAGTCAGTTTGATGAGCATAGGGGATCCGTCCTCTCAGGTTGGAGTGTCCCGGGTCTGCCGCGCGCCTCCATCCTGGGGAGCAGGGGGGCGCGGAAGGGGACCAAGAGCGGTTTTTTGATTTGCTGTGTTGAAGTTTAACGCAGAAAAGCATTAAAGTCAAGAGAGAAAATAAATTTTTTCGGGAGAGGGAGCGGGCAGAGCAGCACTTTACTCTATACTTCCGCGCCCGGGGGTGATAGAATAGACACAAGAAGCACAGAGGAGGAAGGACAGAATGGAGATCTCCGGATTTCAGGCCCTGCGGAGCGGGCTGCGGGACGTTCCGCCCAGAACGGCGGTGGTTGCCGCCGCATACGACCCTCATACCTTGGACGCGGTGTTCCAGGCCAGGCGGGACGGACTGATCCGTCCCCTGCTGGTGGGGGAGCGGGAGAAGATCCTGCGGATGTCAGAGGAGCTGGGTGCCCCCATGCCCGAGGAGGATGTGGTGGACGCCCGGGACGACGGAGAATGTGCCCGCCGGTCGGTAGAGCTGATCCGGCAGGGGCGGGGCCAGCTGCTCATCAAGGGGTTGCTGCCCACCGGGACGCTGCTGGGGGCGGTGGTCCGGCGGGAGAGCGGGATCCGGGCGGCGGAGCTGCTGTCCCATGTGGCCATTCTGGACGTCCCGGCCTATCACAAGCTCATGTTCATCACCGACGGGGGGATGGTGGTCGCCCCCGACCTGGCCCAGAAGCGGGCCATTTTGAAAAATGCCCTGGACCTGTGCCGCTTCCTGGGGTATGAGGAGCCCAAGGCGGCGGTGCTGTGCGCCGTGGAGACCGTCAGCCCCCACATGGCGGAGACCGGGGACGGGGCCGCCCTGAAGGCGGAAGCGGAGCGGGGAGACTTTGGCCCCTGTCAGGTGGAGGGGCCCATCTCCTTCGACCTGGCCACCGACCGCCAGGCCGCCCAGGTGAAGGGCTACCACAGCCCGGTGGCCGGAGATGCGGACATCTTCCTGGTCCCCTCCATCACGGCGGGGAATCTGCTGGGCAAGGCCCTGTACGGCATGGCCGGGGGAAAGATGGCAGGGCTGGTGCTGGGGGCCTCGGTCCCCATCACGGTCAACTCCCGGGGGGCCGCTCCGGAGGAGAAGTACGACTCCATCGCCATCGCCGCGGCCACGGCCCGGTGAGGACTGGGCGAATACAAGATACAGGAGGAAGATCATGTCCCATCGACTGCTGATATTGAACCCCGGCTCCACCAGCACCAAGGCCGCCGTCTATGACGGGGAGCACCAGACGGCCATGAAGAGCATCGTCCACACCAACCAGGACCTGGCCCCCTACCCCAGCCTGTACGATCAGCTGGATTACCGGGTGGCCCTGGTGCGGGGCTGGCTGGCCCAGGAGGGGGTGGACCTGTCCACCCTGTCGGCGGTAGTGGGCCGGGGCGGCATCATCCCAAACATCGTGGCCGGCGGCTATCTGGTGGATGACAACCTGGCCGACTGCCTGCGGAACTACCCGGTGTTCGACCACGCCTCCAACCTGGGCGGGCTGATGGCACGGGCGTTTGCCCAGCCTCTGGGGATCCCCGCCTACATCTATGACGCGGTGACCAGTGATGAGATGGTGCCGGAGGCCCGGGTCACCGGCTTCAAGGAGGTCATGCGCACCAGCTTCTGCCATGTGCTCAACGCCCGGGCCACTTCCCACAAGTATGCAGAGACCCTGGGGCGGCGGTATGAGGATATGAACCTGGTGGTGGCCCACCTGGGGGGCGGGATCTCCATTTCGGCACACCGCCACGGGCGCATCATCGACTCGGTCTCCGACGACGCGGGGCCCTTCTCCCCGGACCGGTCCGGAAGCCTGAATATGCTCTATGTGGTGGATCTGTGCTACTCGGGGAAGTACACCAAGAAGGATATGCTCAAGAAGCTCCGGGGGGAGGGCGGGATGTCCGCCCTGCTGGGCACCCACGACTGCCGGGAGATCGAGCGCCGCATCCAGGAGGGGGACGAATGGGCCGCCCTGGTCTATCAGGCCCAGGCCCTTCAGATCGCCAAGGGGGTGGGGATCATGCTGGGCTGCTTCACCGAACTGATCGACGCGGTGATCCTCACCGGCGGCCTGGCCAACTCCAAAAAGCTGACCGGCATGGTCATCGACTATCTCCACAACCTGGTGAAGGTGGTGGTCATCCCGGGGGAGAACGAGATGGAGGCCCTGGCCCTGGGCGGGCTGCGGATCCTGGACGGCCAGGAGCAGGCCCACATCTTTCGCCCCGCCTGTTCCCTGATGTCCTGACAAAAGGCTGAAAAACGGTCCGTATCTGTGGGAGCAGGTACGGACCGTTTTGGTTTGGGTGGATGAGACAGGCTTACAGGGAGGCGGCGAGTGGGCGGCGCTCTGTGGCGGGGGAGAGGCCCAGCTCGGCCATCAGCTGGGGCTCCGGGTCCAGGTAGAGGCTGTGGCTGAAGCCGTCCAGCAGGGCGGCGTGGCCCTCATCCTGGCTGGAGATCTCCACCTCGGCCAGGCCGGGGATCTTCATCAGCCGCAGCAGCATGGCGGTGTGGCTGTCCACACTGCCGCGGCGGGTCACCAGGCCCAGCAGCTTCCGCCGGTCCAGGGCCAGTACCTCGCTGGGTAGCAGCTCGTCAGAGACCAGGATCCCGGAGCGGGCGGCCAGGGGATCCGGTGTTTTCAGCCCCAGAAGGCAGCGGATGACCCGGTGGGCGATGTCCCGGATGTCTGCCCCGCGGGCCCGCATATAGGGGCTGTCCATGCCGGCGAAGGCGCTGGAAAACTCCCGTTCCACCGCCTGGACGGCGTATTCCGCCGTGGCATGGCGGCTCCGGATGGTGGTGAGGACCTCCTCCACCAGGGAGGCGTCCTCCAGCAACATGGCGTGGATGGAGAAGATGGAGGCGGCCTGAGTGCCAAGCTCTGCACAGGCGGAGTCGTACAGGGCGGACAGCTGAAGGATGGCTTGACGCTGGGCTGTGTGGAAGCGGTGGGTCTCCTCCTCCGGGGTGAGCCGGGATTCCGGCTCCGGATGGAAGGACCTGCGCCGGTAGAAGCACAGGGGGCCAAATGCGAACTGGTCCAGGATAGATTTTCCGGTCAGGATCTGCACAGGATCACCGCCTTTGCGTGTCCGGGAGAATGTTTGGCTGGGTGCGGCTGGCTCCCGGATGTCCGGTCGACCCGCTTCATAGGGAATAAAATGGTATGCTTTGATTATAGTGTCAATTTGTTGTTTTGTAAACGGGGAATAGTGTACAACATAGACTGTAATTATTTGGTAATTATAATGCGTGGAAAATGGATTTTGTAATTTTTTGAAAAGAGGGGGAAAACAGAGGACCTCATGCTTGTGGTTTGGACTGCTGGGCCACGCCCTGCCAGGCTCACGGCGACCTGATTGGACCAGCAGGATCGGCAGGAATGGCGGCGCTGTGCATACCCCCCTCTGATGAGCACCTCCGCAGCGATGAGGCGGCCGGGCTTCCGGATCCCGGCCCGGTGAAACAGAGAATGGGCAAATCAACACTTTACAGCGTTAAATAGCCGTGCTATAATAAAAAGCAAATCGGCGCCACCCCGTCTGCACTGGGCGGCGCCGGACTGGAAAACGATTACCGAAGTACCGGGAGGTCATGTCCAATGGTTTCAAAACGTATGCTGGGGCTGGGCACTGCCCGCTCCGTGATCCGGGAGCTGTTTGAGTACGGCAATCAGCGGGCTGCTGTGGTGGGCCGGGAGAACGTGTACGACTTCTCTCTGGGCAATCCCAGCGTCCCCGCCCCCGACGCGGTCAATGAGGCGGCCATCCGCATCCTGCGGGAGCAGCCCGAGCTGATCCACTGCTACACCAGCGCCCAGGGGGATGCCGCGGCCCGCCAGCGCTTCGCGGATTCCCTCAACCGCCGCTTCGGCGGGGATTATACCGCCGATCAGTTTTACATCACGGTGGGGGCGGCGGCCTCCCTCTGCTGTGTGTTCCACGGGCTGACCTGCCCGGGGGACGAGTTCATCGTGTTTGCCCCCTATTTCCCTGAGTACAAGGTGTTTATCGAGGGAGCCGGGGCCAAAATGGTGCTGATCCCCCCGGAGACCGAGCACTTCCAGATCGATTTTGCCGCCTTTGAGCAGGCCCTCACCCCCCACACCAAGGGCGTGGTGGTCAACTCCCCCAACAACCCCTCCGGCGTGGTCTACTCCCGGGAGACCCTGGAGCGGCTGGCGGAGATTTTAGGGCAGGAGGAGTACGGCCACCCCATCTACCTCATCTCCGACGAGCCCTACCGGGAGATCGTGTTCTCCGGCTTCCAGGCCCCCTGGATCCCCCACCTGTACCGGGATACCATCGTGTGCTACTCCTTCAGCAAGTCCCTCTCCCTCCCCGGCGAGCGGCTGGGCTATGTGCTGGTCCCCGGACAGGCGGCAGATTCCGGCGAGGTGTACGCTGCGGTGGCCGGAGCGGGGCGGTCCCTGGGCTATGTGAACGCCCCCAGCCTGTTCCAGCAGGTCACCTCCCTGTGCTGCGACATGACGTCTGATCTGGCGGTGTACGAGCGCAACTGCAAGCTGCTGGTGCCCGCCCTGCGGGAGATGGGCTACCATGTGGCCGAGCCGGGCGGGGCCTTCTATCTGTTCCCCCGCAGCCTGGAGCCGGACGACCTGGCCTTCAGCGAGCGGGCCAAGCAGTTCGACTTGCTGCTGGTGCCCGGCTCCGGCTTCGGGGCCCCGGGCCACTTCCGCCTGGCCTACTGCGTCCAGACGGAGATGATCCAGCGGGCGCTGCCCAAGTTCCAGGCGCTGGCGGACTCCTACCACTGAGGCTGTTCGATAAACAAAACCGTCCCGACCGCATCGTGCGGTCGGGACGGTTTTGTTTAACCCTTTTTTCGGCCCTTCGTGCCCTTGGTTCCCTTTTTGGAGGCGGCGGGCTTGGCCCAGCCCGCCTTACGGACAGGCCGGCCGGTCTGCTCCTGCTTCTCCACGGAGTGGCGGCCGCTGTACCGCTCCTTCCGGGGATCCCCCGGCCCCTTTTTGCTGCGGCCCGGGGCGGGCTTCTTCCCCTGGGGCGCGCTGTGTTCCTCCCGGCGGGGGGCGCCGGGGGCCTGTCCCTTGTCGGGGCGGATGAGGCAGCGCTTGCCGTAGCCGATCAGGTCCTCCCGGCCCGTCTTGTGGAGGGCCTCCAGCACCAGCTTCCGGTTTTGAGGCTTCCGCCACTGCATCAGCGCCCGCTGGAGGGCCTTGTCGTGGGGCGTTTTGGGGACGAACACCGGCTGCATGGTCCGGGGATCCAGGCCGGTGTACCACATACAGGTGGCCAGGGTGCCGGGGGTGGGGTAGAAGTCCTGCACCTGCTCCGGCATATGTCCCTGCTTGTTCAGCCATTCAGCCAGCTGCACCGCGTCCTCCAGGGTACAGCCCGGGTGGGAGGAGATCAGGTAGGGCACCAGGTACTGGTCCTTGCCGTACCGGCGGTTGAGCTTAAAATACTTCTCCCGGAACTTCTCATAGACCTCGATGTGGGGCTTGCCCATATAGTCCAGGGTGTGGGCCACACAGTGCTCCGGGGCCACCTTCAGCTGTCCGGAGATGTGGTGCTGGACCAGGTCGGTGAAAAATTCGCCGCTGGGGTCCTTCATCAGGAAGTCGAAACGGATGCCCGAACGGATGAACACCTTTTTGATCCCGGGGATGGCCCGCAGCTTCCGCAGCAGCATCATATAGTCGGTGTGATCGGCGTCCAGGTTGGGACAGGGCTCGGGGGCCAGACAGGCCCGGTTTTTGCACATCCCGTGCTTGAGCTGCTTCTGGCAGGAGGGGCGGCGGAAGGTGGCGGCAGGGCCGCCCACGTCGTGGATATAGCCCTTGAAGCCCGGGTGATGGGTCAGGGCGGTCACCTCCCGGATGACGCTCTCGTGGCTGCGGCAGGAGATGGTCCGCCCCTGGTGGAAGGCCAGGGAGCAGAAGTTGCACGCCCCGAAGCAGCCCCGGTTATGGGTGACAGAGAAGCGCACCTCCTCGATGGCAGGGACGCCCCCCATCTCGTCGTACATAGGGTGGGGCTCCCGGACATAGGGCAGCTCGGCCACCCGGTCCATCTCCGGCGTGGTCAGGGGGGCGGCGGGGGGATTGACGATGAGGAACCGGTCCCCGTGCTTTTGGAGGATGGCCCTGCCCACCACTGCGTCATGCTCCAGATACTCCGTCATGTTGGCCCGGGCATAGGCGGCCTTGTCGGCGGCCACCTCCTCAAAGGAGGGGACTTCCACCTTGGGATAGGCGCACACGCCGGGATGGCGGGCGGCCACACAGGTGCCCCGCACGTCGGTGATCTCCTCCACCGGGGTGCCGGAGGCGAGGCGGGACAGGATCTCCACCGAGGCCCGCTCCCCCATGCCATAGGTCAGGATGTCCGCCTGGGCGTCAAAGAGGATGGAGCGGCGCACCTTGTCCTCCCAGTAGTCGTAGTGGGCGAAGCGGCGCAGGCTGGCCTCCAGGCCGCCGATGACGATGGGGATGTCCCCAAAGACCTCCCGCACCCGGTTGGAGTACACCACGGTGGCGTGGTCGGGGCGCAGCCCCGCCCGCCGTCCGGGGGAGTAGGCGTCGTCGTGGCGGCGCTTTTTGGCGGCGGTGTAGTGGGCCACCATGGAGTCCAGGTTGCCGGCGGAAATCATCACCGCCAGGCGGGGCCGCCCCAGGGCGGAGAAGGCCGCCGGGGTGCGCCAGTCGGGCTGGGCCAGGATGGCCACCCGATAGCCCTCGTCCTCCAGAAGACGGCCGATGATGGTGGGACCGAAGGAGGGGTGGTCCACGTATGCGTCCCCGGTGATGATGAGAACGTCATAATCGTCCCAGCCCCGGTGGGCCATGTCATCCCGGCTGACTGGGAGGAACAGATCGCGGTCAAAGCTCATGGTATGCCTCTTTCCTGTTTGGTTTGGATGTGGGCCTGGCCGGATGGGGGGCTCACAGCTGGAGCAGGATGCCCGCCACGGCGGAGGCCAGGATGAACACGATGGGGTGGAGCTTCTTCAGGGGCGTCCACTTCATGCCAACAAAGACCGCCACAGCCAACAGGAGGGACGGCCAGGAGATGGCCAGGAAGCTGTCGGGAGAGAGGTTGTCGGCCACGGTGAACACAGAGAAGGCCACACTCAGGCCGGCGGCGGCGATGAGGGCGGTGGAGGCGGGGCGGAGCCCGGAAAAGACAGCCTCCACGGTCCGGCTGTGGCGGAATTTCTGCAAAAATCCGGCAATGATCAGGATAACGATGATGGACGGGGTGATCAGGCCCAGGGTGGCCACCACAGCGCCTACAATGCCCCCCAGACCGCCCATCCCGGAGGTGCTCCCGATATGGAAGCCCACATAGGTGGCCATGTTGACCCCCATCGGGCCGGGGGTGGACTCAGAGACGGCGATCATGGTGGTGAGCTCCTGGTTGGTGAACCAGCCGGTGGCCTCACCCATGTGCTGGAGGAAGGGGATGGTGGCCATGCCGCCGCCCACGGAGAACAGGCCGGTCTTGAAAAATTCATAGAACAGTCTCAGCAGGATCACCGTGCCTCACCTCCTTCCTTCCCGGGGCGGAGCAGGGAGAGCAACCAGCCCGTTACTCCGGCCAGCACCACCAGGATGGCGGGGGAGGAGAGGAAGCCCAGCGCCGCGCCGACGGGGGAAGCGGGGTCCAGAGGCAGCAGGCTGCCCACCTCCGCCAGGGCCAGAACCGCCAGAAAAATGCACACGGCGGGGGCGTTTTTCAGGGTGCTCTTTCCCAGCTTCAGCACGCTGACGGCGATCAGAGCCACCACACAGGCGTTGATGCCGCCCAGGGCGTGCTGTACCAGGGGGGAGTCGGCGAAGCTGCTGAGAAATGCGGCGATGAGGGTGATGATGATGAGGGAAGGGAACACCAGGCCCAGGGTGGCGACGACGCCGCCGGAGACGCCCCGGTACTTGTGTCCCACAAAGGTGGCCGTGTTCACGGCAATGATGCCGGGGGTGCACTGGCCGATGGCAAAGTAGTCGGTGAGCTCCTCCTCGGTGGCCCAGCCCTTCTTCTCCACCACCTCGCGCTGGAGGATGGGGAGCATGGCGTAGCCGCCGCCGAAGGTGCAGACCCCGATCTTGGAGAAGGTCCAAAACAGATCGCAGTAGAGATTCATAGCTTTATTAAGATCCTTTATTCCAATTGATGTTGTTGGCCACCGGAGCGGCGTTCTGTGTTATTGCAGGCCCTCCAGTTCCTCCATCCACAGGGCGGCGACGGCATCGCTTGGCATTCTCCAGTCACCCCGGGGGGACAGGGTGACGGAGCCCACCTTGGGCCCGTCGGGGAGGCAGGAGCGCTTGAACTGCTGGGTGAAGAAGCGGCGGTAGAAGTTGTTCAGCCACTTCAGGATGGTGGCCCGGTCATAGGTCCGGCCCAGGGCGTGCTCCGCCAGGCGGAACACCTTCCGGGGCGGGAAGCCCCAGCGGACGGCGTAGTACAGGAAGATGTCGTGGAGCTCATAGGGGCCCACCAGGTCCTCTGTCCGCTGGCTGATCTTCCCCTCAATGGCGGGGAGCAGCTCCGGGGAGACGGGGGTGTCCAGGATGTCGTCCAGCACGGCGGACAGCTTGGGGTCCTCACTGCCCTTGTCGTCGGAGATGAAGGAGACCAGATGGCGCACCAGGGTCTTGGGGATGCCGGCGTTGACGGCGTACATGGACATATGATCCCCGTTGTAGGTGGCCCAGCCCAGGGCCAGCTCAGACAGGTCGCCGGTGCCGATGACCATGCCGCCGGTCTGGTTGGCGATGTCCATGAGCACCTGGGTGCGCTCCCGGGCCTGACCGTTTTCAAAGGTGACGGAGTGGTCCTCCATGGACTGTCCGATGTCCCGGAAGTGGACCTTCACCGCCTCGCCGATGTCGATGCGCTTCAGGGTGGCCCCCAGCCGCTGGGCCAGCTCCACGGCGTTGTCCCGGGTGCGGTCGGTGGTGCCGAAGCAGGGCATGGTGACCGCGATGATGTCGCTCTCCGGCCGGTCCAGCAGCTTCATGGCCACGGCGGTAATGAGGATGGCCAGGGTGGAGTCCAGGCCCCCGGACAGCCCCACCACAGCGGTGCGGGCCCGGGTGTGCTCCAGCCGCTTTTTCAGCCCCAGGGCGGCGATTTTCAAAATCTCGTTGCACCGCTCCGCCCGGTCCTCCGCGTCGGCGGGGACGAAGGGGTTGGGGGAGACGTACCGGGTGAGCTTGGTCTCACCCACCTTCAGATTGAAGGAGACCCGGCTCACCCCCAGGCAGTGGGCCTCCGCCATGGGGTCCCGGGCCGGGGGAGTGAAGGTGGTGTTGCGGCGGCGCTCATAGGCCAGGCGCTGTACGTCGATCTCGCTGATGGTGAGTCCGGCGGCAAAGCGCCGCTCCGCCAGCAGGGAGCCGTTCTCCGCGATGATGTTGTGGCCGCTGAACACCAGGTCGGTGGTGGACTCCCCCTCCCCGGCGTCGGCGTACACATAGCCGCACAGCAGGCGGCCCGACTGCCCCGCCACCAGATTGCGGCGGTAGTTCGCCTTGCCCACCGTCTCATTGGAGGCGGACAGGTTCAGGATCAGGGTGGCGCCCGACCGGGCCAGGGCCGCGGAGGGGGGCTCCGGCGCCCACAGGTCCTCGCAGATCTCCACCCCGATGACCAGATCGGGGATCTCCTCACAGGCCCAGATCAGACGGTCGGACAGGCACACCTCCTGACCGCACAGAGTGATCAAGTTGTCCATATCCTTGCCGGAAGCGAACCACCGCTTCTCATAAAACTCCCCATAGTTGGGCAGGTGGACCTTAGGGACCAGGCCCAAAATCTCGCCCTGTTGGATCAAGGCAGCACAGTTGTACAGCTTGCCGTCCCACTTGTCCCGCACCGGCAGCCCCACGGCGGTCACCAGATCCAGGTTCCGGGTGGCCTCCAGAATGGTGTTCAGGCCCTCCTCCGCCCCCCGGAGCAGGGTATCCTGTAAAAACAAATCGCCGCAGGTATAGCCGGTGAGGCAAAGCTCCGGCAGGCATAGCACCCGCACCCCCTGCTGGTCCGCCTCCCGCATCATGGTGAAGATCTGCTCCGCGTTATAATGGCAGTCCGCCACCCGGATCCTGGGGGTGCCGGCCGCTACTTTGATAAATCCGTCCCGCATAAGAAAATGACCTCCCTTGAGTCTTTCATTCAGCACAGTTATCATACTCTAAACGGGCCGGAAAAGCAAGACAGACCGGCGGAAAAACCCGGGGCGCGGGCCTGGGGCGGCGGGGAAAAAGCAGCAGGGAGCGGCCCCCGCACCGTGGGGGGCCGCTCCCGGGAGGAGACAGGAGGAATGTATCCGGATCCCTGGGTCAGTGGGCCCAGAGCCCGATGTTGAAGGTGATGAGCACCGCGTTGAAGAAGTCGATGAACATTCCGCCCACCATGGGGATGGCAAAGTAGGCCACGGGGGAGGGGCCGTACTTCTTGGTGACCACCTGCATATTGGCCATGGCGTTGGAGGTGGCGCCCATGGAGAAGCCGATGAAGCCGGCGGTCATCACCGCCGCGTCGTAATTGCGGCCCATGACCCGGAACACGATGAGGTAGGAGAATAGCACCATCACCACGCACTGGGCGACGAGGCAGAGGAGCATGGGCAGGGCCAGGTCCACCAGCTCCCACAGCTTCAGGCCGGCCAGGGCCATGGCCAGGAAGATGGACAGGAACATATTGCCCATGGTGTCGATCTCCTCGGCGGGATACTCCACCTTCATGCCGTCCATCACGTTGCGGACCACTACGGCCACCAGCATGGCGCCGATGTAGCCGGGGAAGGTCAGGCGGGTCAGGGCGGTGAGCCAGGCGCTCACCTGGCTGCCGATGCCCACAGCCAGCAGAAGGACCATGAAGCCCTTGACAAAGCGGGGGCTGCTGCTGGAGAAGGTCTCGTCCTCGCTGGCCACATCGGTGGCCAGGACCTCTGCGCTGGGCGCGCTGGCGCGCAGCGAGGCGCTGTCGGGGCGGAGCCCGTATTTGTTGATGAGCCGGCGGGCGGTGGGGCCGCCCATGAGGGAGCCGGCCACCAGGCCGAAGGTGGCGGCGGCGATGGAGACTACGCTTCCGCCCACTGCGCCGGCGGCCTCCAGCTCAGGACCGTAGGCCGCCGCCGTGCCGGGGCCGCCCACCAGGGCGATGGAGCCGCAGCCGATGCCCAGAAGGGGATCCTTCCCAAACAGGGCCATGACGCCGCCCCCCAGGAAATTCTGTACGGGGATCATGACCACGGCCACCAGCAGGCAGAGGAGTACCGCCTTGCCGCCCTTCAGCAGGGCGGGGATGCTGACGGTGAAGCCCACAGTGGTGAAGAACATGATCATAAAGACGCTCTGAAGGGTGTCGTCAAAGGTAATGGAGGCAGCTCCCGTGGAATAGAGGATGCAGTTCACGATGGAGAAGCACAGGCCGCCCACCAGGGGCGCGGGAATACAGTAGCGGTTCAGGAGGCTGATCTTGCTGGTGATCACGCCTCCCAGCCAGAACAGGAATGCGCCCAGCGCAACAGCGTGGTACATATTCAGACTGATCTCAAGCATAGTTGTACGGTCCTTTCTCTCTGTTATTTTGCTTTGCAAAGCTTCTCTGGACATCGGCCGCCCACACAGAGCAACGGCTTTTGCAAGTCAAAAAATACAGCATTTTGACGAAAAGGTCAAGGCATATTGCATAAAGAAAACGGATAAAGATGCTAAGAAATTGTTAATTACTCAAAAAAATACAAAAAACCTCAAAAAGATACAGGAGAAACGGACTGCCCGTTTGCGGCCAGTCCGGGAATGCAAAAAAACGGCGCGGACGAGATTCGTCCGCGCCGCTGAAAAAGAAGGGCATGAAGGGGGCTCAGCCCTGGTTCTGCGCCTCCACCAGGCGTACGCCGCAGTATTTCTCCCGCAGCTTGGGCTTTTCGATCTTGCCGGTGGGATTGCGGGGGATGTCGGCAAAGATGATCTTCCGGGGGCGCTTGTACCGGGGCAGATCCATACAGAACTGCTTGATCTCGCTCTCGGTGCAGGTCATGCCCTGCTTGACTTGGATGATGGCGGCGGCGATCTCGCCCAGCCGTGCGTCCGGCAGGCCGATGACCGCCACATCGTGGACCTTGGGATAGGCGGAGAGGAAGTCCTCGATCTGGACGGGGTACAGGTTTTCGCCGCCGGAGATGATCACGTCCTTCTTCCGGTCCACCAGGAAGATGAAGCCCTCCTCGTCCTGGCGGGCCATGTCGCCGGTGCGCAGCCACCCGTCCTTCAGCACCTCTGCGGTGGCCTCCGGATTGTGGTAGTAGCACACCATCACGCCGGGGCCCTTCACGCACAGCTCACCCACGCCCCCCTGGGGAACGGGCTGGAGCTGCTCGTCCACGATCTTGACCTCCCAGCCATAGCCGGGTACGCCGATGGCGCCCACCTTGTCGATATGGTCCATGCCCAGGTGGACGCAGCCCGGGCCGGTGGACTCGGACAGGCCGTAGTTGGTGTCGTACTTGTGGTGGGGGAAATAGCGCATCCAGTGCTTGATGAGGGAGGGGGGCACCGGCTGGGCGCCGATGTGCATCAGCCGCCACTGGGACAGCTGATAGTCCTCCAGCTTCAGATCCCCCCGGTCCAGGGCGGCCAGGATGTCCTGGCACCAGGGCACCAGCAGCCACACGATGGAGCACCGCTCGGAGGAGACGGCCTGGAAGATGGCCTGGGGGGAGTTCCCCTTCAGCAGAACCGCCTTGCTTCCGGTGAACAGAGAGCCGAACCAGTGCATTTTCGCGCCGGTGTGGTACAGGGGCGGGATGCAGAGAAACACATCGTCGTGGGTGGTGGCGTGGTGGATGGCCTCCATCCGGGCGGACTGGGCCAGGGCGTGGTGCTTGAGCAGGATGGCCTTGGGGAAGCCGGTGGTGCCGGAGGAGTAGTAGATGGCGGCCTCATCCTCGTCGTCGATGAGCACCTTTGGGGCCATGCTGGAGCAGTTGGCGGTGGCCCGGTGATAGTCCTCGGCGAAGGAAGGGCAGGTGTCCCCCACGAAGAAGAGGAGCATCTGCTGGGAGATCTTGGGCACGATGGCCTCCACACGGCCGATGAACTCCGGGCCGAAGAACAGCACGTCCACGTCGGCCAGCTTGAGGCAGTAGTCGATCTCGTCGGAGGTATAGCGGAAGTTCAGCGGCACCGCGATGGCCCCCGCCTTCAGGATGCCGAAGTAGATGGGCAGCCACTCCAGGCAGTTCATCAGCAGGATGGCCACCTTCTGCCCCTTCCGGATGCCCCGGCCCAGGAGCATATTGGCCACCCGGTTGGCCTTCTCATCAAAGACTGACCAGGTGATGGCCCGGCGGTAGGGGACGGAGGAGGTGGGCTGGATGAGCTCGTACTCCTTCCAGGTCACCCGCTGGGCCTCCTGGATCTCGGGGTTGATCTCCACCAGGGCGATCTCCTCGCCGTATAGCTTGCTGTTGCGCTCCAACAGATCCGTAATAGGCATGACAGTCAGATCCTTTCAAAACGGGGAGAGCCCCGAAACACTTCATTGATTTTACCTGTTGAAGTATCATAACCCGGAACCGGAGGATTGTCAAGGCCGTTTTCTCTGCCGGAGGGAAAATCAGCGGCAAAAAAATTTTACGGAAAATTCAGAATTCCCTGTTTGACCTTAACGCTTTAATGTGTTATAGTATATAGCAATACGGATCGGCCCGCTCCGTCTGCGGGCCGGAAGGGAGGAAATGTCATGGCAAAGGCAGAGCGCCGGGAGCGCAGCACCGCCCTGTACGAGACGATCCTGAAGCTGAGAGATCTGGAGGAGTGCCGCCGGTTCTTTGAGGACCTGTGTACCCCCACAGAGCTCCAGGCCATGGAGCAGCGTTTCGACGTGGCTGTCTATTTGCAGCAGGGCCTGGTCTATCTGGACATCCTGGAAAAGACCGGGGCCAGCAGCGCTACCATCAGCCGGGTGCGCCGGTCCATGCTGGAAAACGGCGCCGGCGGCGTGGTGCAGAGCATCATTATCCGGGAGGGCCTGGACAAGCCGGAGCCGCCGGAGGAATGACCCGGATCCGGGATATGGGATCAAGTTTTGCATTTTGCAGGAAAGCAGGGAAAAAGAATGAAGCAGCTGATGCTGGGCAACGCGGCCGTTGCCCGTGGACTTTATGAGGCGGGGTGCGGTGTGGTCTCCAGCTACCCCGGCACTCCCAGCACTGAGATCACCGAGGAGTGCGCCAAGTACGACGAGATCTACTGCGAGTGGGCCCCCAACGAGAAGGTGGCCATGGAGGTGGCCTTCGGGGCCAGCCTGGCGGGGAAGCGGTCCTTCTGCGGGATGAAGCACGTTGGTCTGAACGTGGCCGCCGACCCCCTGTTCACCATGAGCTACACCGGGGTGAACGGCGGCATGGTCATCGGTGTGGCCGACGACGCAGGGATGCACTCCTCTCAGAACGAGCAGGACTCCCGCCACTACGCCCGGGCGGCCAAGGTACCCATGCTGGAGCCCTCCGACTCCGCCGAGGCCCTGGCCTTCGCCAAGCTGGCCTATGAGCTGTCCGAGCAGTTCGACACCCCGGTGCTGCTGAAGATGTGCACCCGGGTGGCCCACTCCCAGTCCATCGTGGACACGACGGAGCGGGCGGAGCGGGAAATGATCCCCTATGAGAAGAACATCGCCAAGTATGTGATGATGCCAGGCAACGCCAAGCGCCGCCACCCGGTGGTGGAGGAGCGCACCCGGAAGCTGGCCCAGTGGGCGGAGACCGCCCCGGTCAACCGGGTGGAGGAGGGCGCTGACCACAAGATCGGCATCATCACCTCGTCCACCAGCTATCAGTATGTGAAGGAGGTCTGCGGCGACCGCTTCCCCGTTCTGAAGCTGGGCATGGCCTGGCCCCTGCCAGAGGGGCTGATCCGGGATTTTGCCGCCTCGGTGGATCTGCTCACCGTGGTGGAGGAGCTGGACGGCTTCATCGAGGCCCACTGCCGGGCGATGGGGCTGGCCCTGGCAGGCAAGGACGTGTTCCCCTGCATCGATGAGTTCTCCCAGAACCTGGTGGCGGAGAAGCTGGGCCTGCCGGTCCACGCGGGGAGAAAGCTGGACGACCAGATCCCGCCCCGGCCCCCGGTCATGTGCGCCGGCTGCCCCCACCGGGGACTGTTCTACACCCTGAATAAAAATAAGTGTACGGTGCTGGGCGACATCGGCTGCTACACCCTGGGCGCGGTGGCCCCCCTGTCCGCTATGGACATGACCCTGTGCATGGGCGGCTCCATCTCCGCCATCCACGGCTTCAACAAGGCCCGGGGCGGGGAGAGCGAGCACAAGACGGTGGCCGTCATCGGCGACTCCACCTTTATGCACTCCGGCATGACCGGTCTGGCCAACATCGCCTACAACCAGTCCAACTCCACTGTCATTATCCTGGACAACTCCATCACTGGCATGACCGGCCACCAGCAGAATCCCACCACCGGATTCAACATCAAGGGCGACCCCGCCGGAAAGATCGACCTGGAGGCCCTGTGCCGGGCCATGGGCTTCCGCCGTGTCCGGGTGGTGGACCCCTATGACCTGAAGGAGACCGACCGGGCGGTGAAGGAGGAGCTGGCCGCTGACGAGCCCTCTGTCATCATCAGCCGTCGGCCCTGCGCCCTGCTGAAATACGTCAAGCACAAGGCCCCGCTGAAGGTGAACACGGACAAGTGCATCGGCTGCAAGAGCTGCATGAAGATCGGCTGTCCCGCCATCTCCATGAAGGAGGGAAAGGCCCATGTGGACTTCACCCAGTGCGTGGGCTGCGGCGTGTGCCAGCAGCTGTGTCCGGTGGGCGCCTTTGAGAGCACCGGCAAGGAGGGCTGAGAGATGGAAACGAAAAATATTATGATCGTGGGCGTGGGCGGACAGGGCTCCCTGCTGGCCAGCAAGCTGCTGGGCCATCTGCTGATGGAGCAGGGCTATGACGTGAAGGTGTCCGAGGTCCACGGGATGTCCCAGCGGGGCGGCAGCGTGGTCACCTATGTCCGCTATGGGGATAAGGTGTGTTCCCCGGTCATCGACCAGGGAGAGGCGGACTTCATCGTCTCCTTCGAGGTGCTGGAGGCCGCCCGCTGGCTGAGCTACTTAAAGCCCGACGGGCAGATCGTCACCAACACCCAGCAGATCGACCCCATGCCGGTCATCACCGGGGCGGCTCAATATCCGGAAAACCTGGTGGAGAAGATGAAGGCCGCCGGGGCCAGGGTGGACGCCCTGGACTGCCTGAAGCTGGCCGAGGAGGCGGGCTCCTCCAAGGCGGTGAACCTGGTGCTGATGGGGCGGCTGTCCCATTACTTTGACCTGCCGGAGGAGGCGTGGATGAAGTCCCTGGAGGCCTGCGTCCCTGCAAAATTCCTGGAACTGAACAAGCGGGCCTTCCAGCTGGGCAAAAACGCTTGAGTCAATTAGGAATTAGGAGTTAGGAATTAGGAATTGGAGGGCGGAGATGGGAAGCGTACTGCTGGTGGGGACGGGCGGGGCCCTGGGGGCCATGGGCCGATATGGGCTGAGCCTGCTGCCCTGGCGGGGGGAGTTCCCGTTGCTGACCCTGCTGACCAATCTGCTGGGGGCGGTGCTCATCGGCTTCATCGCCGGACTGGCAGGCCGCGGGCGGCTGAACCCGTCCGCCGCCCTCTTTTGGAAAACCGGCGTGTGCGGCGGCTTCACCACCTTTTCCACCTTTTCCCTGGAGAGCCTGACCCTGCTGGAGCGGGGGAAGTGGCTGCTGGGCGGGAGCTATATGCTCCTGAGTATGGCGCTGTGCCTGCTGGGGGCGGCCCTGGGACAGAGGCTAAGCCGGCTGTGACGTTATGAGCCTTTCGGGCTTCCGGGTGTTCCGGGACCCGGCGGTAATTCCCCTGTGGACGAATGGAACTGAGTTCTTTTTGATCCTTTTTCTTGCAAGAAAAAGGATGGATTCTAAAATCGAAGAGAGATGATCCCCATGGAACGTTATTATCAGCCTGAGATTGAATGTGCCAGCCAGGAGCAGCTCCGCGCCTGGCAGGACGAGCGCCTGGTGAAGCAGGTGCGCAATGTGTGGGACAACGTGCCCTACTACCGCAAAAAGATGGAGGAGAAGGGGCTGACCCCTGATGATATCCAGGGCGTGGCCGACCTGCACAAGCTGCCCTTTGTCACCAAGGCCGACCTGCGGGAGGCCTATCCCTACGGCCTGCTGGCACGGCCGCTGAAGGACTGTGTGCGCATCCACTCGACTTCAGGCACCACCGGCAAGCGGGTGGTGGCCTTTTACACCCAGCACGACGTTGACCTGTGGGAGGACTGCTGCGCCCGGGCCCTGGTTGCGGCCGGCGCCACCAATGAGGATGTGTGCCAGGTGTCCTATGGCTACGGCCTGTTCACAGGCGGCGCCGGACTCCACGGTGGAAGCCATAAGGCGGGCTGCCTGACCATCCCGGCTTCCTCGGGCAATACAGAGCGGCAGATCATGTTCATCAAGGACCTGAACGCCACCATCCTGTGCTGCACCCCCTCCTATGCCGCCTACCTGGGCGAGTCCATGAAGGAGATGGGCATGACCCCGGATCAGATCCCCCTGAAGGCGGGCATTTTCGGGGCGGAGGCCTGGAGCGAGGAGATGCGCCAGGACATCCAGAATACGCTGGGGATCAAAGCCTACGATATATATGGCCTGACGGAGCTGTCCGGTCCCGGCGTGGCCTTCGAGTGCTCCGCCCAGTCCGGAATGCACATCAATGAGGACCATTTCATCGCCGAGATCATCGACCCGGACACCGGCGAGGTGCTGCCCGAGGGCAGCAAGGGTGAGCTGGTGTTCACCTCCATCACCAAGGAGGCATTCCCTCTGCTGCGCTACCGCACCCGGGACATCTGTATGCTCACCCGGGAGAAGTGCTCCTGCGGCCGCACCCATGTGAAGATGTGCAAGCCCATGGGCCGCTCCGACGATATGCTCATCATCCGGGGGGTCAACGTGTTCCCCTCTCAGATCGAGACGGTGCTGCTCAACCACGGCTATCCCGCCAACTATCAGATCATTGTGGACCGGGTGAAGTCCACCGACACCCTGGACGTCCAGGTGGAGATGACCCCCGAGATGTTCACCGACAACCTGGGCGAGATCGACCGCCGGCAGAAGGAGCTGGTGGCCGGCCTGCGTTCCATGCTGGGTCTGGCGGCAAAGGTCACTCTGGTGGCGCCCAAGTCCATTGTCCGCAGTGAGGGCAAGGCGGTGCGCGTCATCGACAAGCGCAAGATTTAAGGAGGGTAAACCATGAGCATCAAGCAGATCTCCGTTTTTGTGGAGAATAAGCCGGGGGCCCTGTACGGGCTGACCGGGGTGCTGGCCCAGAACGGGGTGGACCTGCGGGCCCTCTCCCTGGCCGAAACAAGTGAGTTCGGCATCGTGCGGATCATTGTGGACAACCTGTACCAGGCCGCCACGGTGCTGAAAGACGCAAGCTATGTCCACAGCCTGACCCCCGTGGTGGGGGTGGCCATCCCCGATGTGCCCGGCGGGCTGAACAAGGTCCTCCAGGTCCTCACCGACGCCCGGGTGAATGTGGAGTATATGTACGCCTTCCTAGGTGGGCACGATGTGGACCGGGCCTACATGATCTTCCGTGTGGCGGACGAGAGTGCGGCGGAGGCCGCCCTGGCCGCCCGGGGCATCCGCACCCTGGAGCAGGAGGAGGTCGAAGCCCTGTAAGGGGACTGCTGAGTTCCTCCGCAAGACCCGTAAACAGAAAGAAACCGCGGCATCTGCCGGCGCGGTTCGCTTTTATTTTTTAGAGAGTGAATGTTTCCACATCCGGGGCGGCGGCGGAGAAAAAACGGGGTATCCCGGAGCCGCATAGACTTCCACTCCAAATATGCCTCACCTAGGAGTCAGAGGCGAAACGCAGTTTCGCACAAAGTTCTTTTGCTTCCTTTTCTTTCAAGAAAAGGAAGAGAGTTTGTCGAGGCCCAGCTTCAGGCGGCGGACAGTCTCCTCACGGCCCAGGATGTGGCAGATCTCCACGGCTCCGCCGGGGGTGACCGACTTTCCGGCGGCGGCGATGCGTACCGGCCACATGAGCAGGGCGTTTTTCACGCCCAGGCCCTCAGCCAGCCCCACCAGGCTGTCGTGGATCATGGCCTCGCTCCAGCTGGGCAGATTGGCCAGCATCCCGATGGCGGCGGAGAGCATCTCCCGGGAGGAGTCCAGGGTGGACTTGGACTTCTTGTTGGCGAACAGGTTTACATCGTAGTCAGGCAGGGCGTCGAAAAAGTCCACCTTCTCTGGGATGTCGGTGAGCTTCTCGCACCGGGCCTGGAGCAGGCCGGCGATCTTGGCCGCGTCCAGCTTGGGGTCCTTCACCGTCTGACGGATATAGGGCTCAGCCACCTTTGCAAACTCCTCCGGAGCCATAGCGCGCAGGTAGAGGGCGTTGAAGTGGGTGAGCTTCTCAATGTCGAAGATAGCGGGGGACTTGGACACGCCGGAGAGCTCAAAGGCGTCCACCAGCTGGTCCAGGGTGAAGATCTCCTGCTCCGCCAGGTCGCCCTTGGGGGACCAGCCCAGCAGGGCCACATAGTTCAGGATGGCGTCGGTGAGGAAGCCTTGGGCCTTCAAGTCCTCATAGGAGGGGTCGCCGTGGCGCTTGGACATCTTGTGCTGGGCGTCCCGCATGACGGGGGAGCAGTGGACGTAGGTGGGCACCTCCCAGCCGAAGGCCTGGTACAGCAGGTCGTACTTGGGGGCGGAGGACAGGTACTCGCTGCCCCGGACCACATGGGTGATGCCCATGAGGTGGTCATCGATCACGTTGGCGAAATTGTAGGTGGGCAGGCCGTCCCGCTTGATGAGCACCTGGTCATCCAGGGTTTTGTTCTCCACGGTGATGTCGCCGAAAATGGCGTCGTGGAAGGTGGTGGAGCCCCCGGCGGGGATCTTTTGGCGGATGACATAGGGCTCGCCGGCGTCCACCCGGGCCTGGGCCTCAGCGGGGCTCAGGGCGCGGCAGGGGTCCTCCGCCCGGTCAAATTCACCGGAGTCCTCCTCCGACTCCGCCTTCTCGCAGAAGCAGTAGTAGGCGTGTCCCTTCTCCACCAGGAGCTGGGCGTACTTCCCATAGGTATCCCGCCGCTCCGTCTGGATGTAGGGGGCCACCGGGCCACCCACGTCGGGACCCTCGTCGTGGTCCAGATGGCACTCGGCCAGGGTGCGGTAAATTACCTCTGTGGCGCCCTCCACCTGGCGGGTCTGGTCGGTGTCCTCAATGCGCAGGATGAACGTGCCCTGGCTGTGCCGGGCGATGAGCCAGGTGTACAGGGCGGTGCGCAGGTTGCCCACGTGCATATAGCCGGTGGGAGAGGGGGCGAAGCGGGTGCGGACCTTCCCCTTGGGGATCTTGGCTTCCATCTCCTCAAAATATGTCATGTCCAGTGCCATACTGTTTCCCTCCATCCCGGCGCTGTGCGCCGGTTTTTCTTGGTATGATGCACTATTATAGTGGATTTCCCCCGGTTTGACAAGGGGTGGGAGTCCGTTCATGGCGGCTCCCTGGACGGATCCGAAGCATCAAACAGGGCGCGCTGCAAAATGAGCCGATCAAAGAGGTAACCGGCCAGCGGTCACTTCTGTCACACGGTAAGGAGCGAACCGTCTGCTTTGTTCGGCTCAAATCAACACCAAGGAAGGCGGAAGAGGATGGCGGTCGTGACGATCATATTCAAATGGGAATCGGCAACGATTTTTCTGGTGTGAATCTGTCGATTCTTCATTATTTTTTGAATTGTATTGACTTTTTTGTTTGTTGTGCCAATCTAAACATAGATAGATCAACAGATTCTGAGGTATCGTTTGCTGGATCCATATCAATTTGAAGGAGGTCTAAAATGGCATGAAAAAGTTTCTTTCGTCCCTGATCGCAGTTATGATGACGCTTTCCCTGTCTGTCCCAGTCCTTGCCGCTGAAATGGCCCCTATCTGCGAGATCGATTCTTCTTCCATCAAACCGCTTGAACTTACTCTTGTTGACCGGCAGATCACTACCCGCGGCCGTGTAGAGATCTACTCATTCTATATTCCTGACAGTGGTTATTACTATGAAGTTCCTGATTTCCGTGGTGAGTACACCGATGGATCTCACATTACGATTGAGGGGACATGGGATCCTACATACGCAAGGCTGAATGTTATGCTCAAGGATATGAACGCCGGAACATCGACGTACCGTTACATCGACTGTAATGAGCCGGCCACCTTTACCCTGTGGAACCATTCTGAATGGGGTTGTTTCCTCAAAGCAGAGGAAAAGAATATTTCTGGAACGATCAGCGTTGAAGTATCTTAAATTTTAATCTGCAAGCCAGCTCTTTTTCAAAGGGCTGGCTTCATTTTGCGTTTATAGCTCCTGGAAAACACCGCCTCCCGCCAAAAAATGACAGGTCTGTGACAAAACACAGAGAAAAAATGTGGTTATCCGGCAGAGTGCCCAAAATCACGGGTAAATTTTTACGAAAAAAAGAGCCGGGAAAGGTTTGACAACTGGTTACGAATATGTTACAATTCGGTTACAACATGAAAATTGCATGAAAAACTCAAGGAGGAATTCCATGGCATCCGAAAAGCTCCCTCTTTCCTATAAAGGACACCCCCTTCGCCGGAAGGACAACCTGATCTACTACGGCACGATGGCCGAGAAATATATCATCATGCTCCAGGTGCTGGCCACCCGGAAGGTGGACGATCTGGAGGTGGCCACCAAGGTGAGCGTCCAGCTTCAGCTCACCGACCCGGATCTGAAGAGCCGGGACCGTGTGGTCAAGAAAAGCGAGAAGGATAACCTCTACGCCGCAATGGACGTAGCTGCGGTCTGGCTGGACCGGGCGCTGAGCGGTAAGTAAGCCCCCTCATCCCTGTACAAACGATACTGTGTAAAGAGAGAATGGAGGAACCCCACCATGCACCTGTCCAGAGCCCTGACCGCGAAGCTGGCCGCCTGTATCCTGGCGGTCACCGCTGTGATCACCCCTTCCTTTGCCGCCTCTGTGGGCACTGTTGTGAGCGACTCCGGCCTGAATGTCCGGGCGGAGGCCAGCGCTGAGTCCCAGGTCTTCACCACCCTGTCCAGCGGGACCCAGGTGGATGTGCTGAGCACCACCGGAGACGGAAAGTGGCATAAAATTTCCAGCAACGGGATCACCGGCTTCGTGGCCGGCGACTACCTGAAGGTCACAGAGGAAAAGATCTACGGCCAGGTGGTGGCCGGGCCCCTGAATGTCCGCTCCGGCCCCAGCGCCGATGCGGAGAAGGTGGATTCCCTGTCTGTGGGGACCATCGTGGAGATCGAGGAGCTGATCGGCGGCGCTGGCGGCTGGTACCAGATCGAGGGCGGCTATGTCAGCAGCGACTATGTGGCCCAGGTGGATGCGGCGGCGGCCTCTGCTTCCGGCAAGGGCAGTGAGATCGCCCAGTATGCCCAGCAGTATGTGGGCTATCCCTATGTCTACGGCGGATCCAGCCCCAGCGGCTTTGACTGCTCCGGCTTTGTGACTTATGTGTGTAAGCACTTCGGCTATTCGGTCAACCGCACGGCCTCCGCCCAGATGGACAACGGAACCGCCGTCTCCAAGAGCCAGCTCCAGCCCGGCGACCTGGTGTTCTTCAACAATGGCAACAGCAGCAAGCGGGCCACCCATGTGGGCATCTACATCGGCGGGAACCAGTTTGTCCATGCCTCCACTCCCACGGTGGGCGTCATCGTCAGCGATATGGACTCCGCCTATTACGGCACCGGCTTCGTGGGTGCGCGCCGCCTGGCCTGAGTACAGGTTCGGTTCGGATATAACATATCACCAACATCAAAACAGCGGCAGAGCCTGAGGCTCTGCCGCTGTCTCGCTTTAGCGACTTTCGCGAAAGCGAAAGGAATCGCCACGCGCTCTGCGGGTGAGGTTGAGAATTTAAAAAGAGCCTCATCAGTGGTAGAATGATGGATGTTCAGACCACCAAAAACCAGGAAAGAAAATGAAGCTCTATGGCAAACAGTTTGGCACCTAGAAAGGGAAAAACTTGAGAAATGGAAAGGGCAGAGGGCAAGAGATCCAGAAAGGAGAAAAGGATCGTATAAGAAAAGCGACGGACACTCGTGATACCGTCGCTTTTGCTTTTCGCCTAAATAAAAACCCGAAGCCATCCCCGATTGGAACCGGGTTCGGATTATCATTATCTGCAAAGGGCGGTTAAAACCGATATTTCCGTCAGAAACAAAAAAGCCGTCCGCAGGGCGGCCCACCAACTGCGAGCCCAGCAAAGCGGGTCGCAGTTGGAAAGGAGGCGCAAGGAAGCGGGCGGATGACGTTCTTTTATTCCACAGGAATAAAAGAACGTCGGAGCAAAGCGGACTTTGCTCCGACGTGGTGCGCCTGAAGGGACTCGAACCCACACGCATCGCTGCACGAGAACCTAAAGGTGATGTCACCTTAGTGAAAGTTGGTCGCCGTCTATGTCAATGGTGTCTTCAAGAAGGCGCAGTGCGGAATCCAATATTTCATTGATTGTTTTGCCCACGCGGTTTATACCACATTGTGAGACGAGAGAGCGGTACAACCCATTTTTGTCAGCCGTTACATTTTGCTTCAGAATCTCCAGCATTCCTGCGGCCAATTCTTCCGGGGCGATTTGCTTGATGTCCCGTTCGATATCGCCCGGCCCTCGGAATTGAATTTCTTGGCCATTCTCCAAATACAAAAAGCCATTCCGTCGAATAATGCCACAGCGTTGACATCCATACATTTTTTGCTCGTAGTCTTGCCAAACAACCTTTGTGACTTTTTCCCGGCCGAATAACCATACGATACGCCGCAGAAACAGTTCCTCAGAAAGTGGGGCCTCCACTTCCAAAACGGCCTTCACCATTCCTTTGAAATCGCGCGGCAGATACTGCTGGCACAGGGATTGAATGTCGGCGGCTTTGTAAGGTGAACCCCCAGGGGCACTACCGGTACGGAGCAAATGAAATAGCCGCAAGTCATCGCTTTTGATGACTTGCGGCTATTTCAGCATCTCTTTTAATCTCCTAAATTTATTCTACCTTATCCAGCTTTGGCTTGTCAATGTTTTCGCCGGGCGCTAACATCTACTATGAAATTTACAATTAAAACTTGTCTGCCAATACAGCATTTGCGTTATTGATGGAAGCCTCTACAGTTGCTTTGTTGATTGTGTTAATATTAATTTCGTTTTTGCTCTTTATAACCAGCTCAACTTTGCACATATTATAGAGCAGTCCAACAAGAAGGACAGTATTTTCTGTCAACTTCTTTTCCTCTTGGGTAAAGGTATTCCAATCTGTATGTCCAAGCATGGTAACGATGTTCTTTAATCCGTTGAGGTGTCTCTCATAAATACTATTTACCTTAGAAAGCGTTTCATAATACTTATTAGAAGTCGAACGCAAATCAACAAGATAATTGCAAATAGTATTGATTTTCTCCTCAGCTTTTTTCATTTGCGCCCATGCTTCATCTGCCTTGTCTGATAGCTTTCCACCTGTGAAACTAAAAATGATACCACCAACCAGCAAGCCAACACCTAATGTTGCAGCGCCCAAAGCAGCGGCACCAGCCGCCATTCCACCACCACCTGCTGCAAGAGTGCCACCGCCCAAAAGGGCAAGTGTAGCATTAGTCGCAGCAACTCCACTCAGCGATGCAATGGCAGTTCCAGTAGACGCGGTACCCAAAGCCATAACAGCAGCCGTAGTCGCACCTGCTGCAGCAAAGCCGCCAGCAGCACCTAATCCTGCTCCACCAAGTCCGCCAAGGAGAACCCCTGCACCAACAGATACTTCCTTAATTTTTTCGCCATCATACTTTGGAAGGGATACACCATTTTTTGAATATGTTTCAAAAGTCGGTCTGTTTTTTATCTTCTCAAATACATCTGAGAATTCGCTGAAACTATGAAGGATTTCAAGCTCTAACTTTCCGAGCTTATCCATATCTTTAGTCGTTGTCTCGTTCTCTTTCTCGAATCTTGCCACATTTCTTTCGTGGCGACTTTGGGCAGCTTTCATAGTATCGTTCGCATCTTTCATTTTCTTTGCACCATGTGCCGCTGCACCTACTCCTGCCGCGCCTGCAACAACAGCCGCCCCTTTTAATGCTACTGGAATTAACCAAATCGGTAATGGCATAAACAATTCCTCCTACTCTTCTTTTAATATTTTACAGCACTCATAATTGCGCTGTATGTATTCTTCATAGCTCATCTGCTCTTTAAAAAATGCATCATAGCTCTCGTCTACCCTACATATAAGGGGCCTTGTCCTGTAAATTGAGCATAAATTTCCGTTTAGAAATTTGCAAATGCCATCTCCATTGTGTAATTCTTCGTATATTGGAGACTTGTGCAGATTTCTACAACACTGACCACATTTATCACACTTAAACATCACTTGAACTCCAATACTGACGAAGTATCATTCATAAAATCGTCAAAATCTCCACTATACGGGAGTTCGATACCAAGTGCCTTATATTCGCTCTTCAACAAAGTATTCAATTCATCGTCGTTGTTGGTTGCTTCCATCATGGTAAGCATCCGGTTGTACTGCTCTGTTTCTTTCTTGAAAAGCTCAAAATCGATTTTTTCAAGCTGAGTTAAATACAATGCCAGGGCTTCGTTGATTCTAATATAAGCATCCAATTGTTTTTGTAACGGGAAGCTGATGCCCAAACGAATACAAACTTCTCTAAATACCAGAAAGACCAACCGATACCATGCAACAATATTTAATCGCAGGAAAAAGTTTACCCAATTGCCTCCAGATCGAATTGCTGCATCAGCGCCATCCATCAGACACAATGTACCGTCTCCGATAATAAGCATGATTCTTAGATCATTATGTCTTTTGGTCGGGATGCATTCATGCAACGGTCTCTTATGATAAAAGTAGTGCTTGATTGCCCAAATCAGCTTTATTGACAAGTCACAAAGGACAACTGGAATAGCCATCGTAAGACCAAATCGTGCATCGTATCCCTCTTGAAACACTTTAGTAGCTACCGTTGCCAGGGTGTTTCTATCTTGACCAACCTGAAAGCTACCAAAATCACACAATTGGAATAGCTCATAGAACGGAATAACTACACCACTTCCTCTGCCAGATGCGCCAGAGCTACCAGCAACATCAGACATGATATGACCGAACCAGTTCGCTACTCCACAAAATAGTTTTGATATGAAGTTATGTCCTTGTAATTCGTATGTTTCCGTCTGAATTGTAATCAACTGACCATTGTGCAAGAAAGACGATGTTGAAGTAAACTGGTTTAGAATAGAGAAGAACAATCCAATAATATCCGGCGAATGCGCCAATGATTTCATGTGATGGTTCTTTGTAGACATAGTAAACAGTCCACCCACATCTCCAGAATGGCGCTGGTCATAATTCACAGGAAACTTTTTCTCCAAAAAACCAATTGCACTGGCAACACTATTTTCTTTTCCTTCTCTGGGTGACCAGCCACAAGTTTTGGCAAAAGCCATTACTGTTTTGTCTACCTGTGCATCTGTCCATCCTTGTAATTTGCTATCAGTAGGGGCACCAACTAAAAAAATATCAATTAATCCAGCAATTGCGCCACAGCCGACAGCAATTAAATAGTCATACTTATCACACTTATCGTTATAAAATACAGGCTTCAAATTTTGATCATTACGAATCATGTTAATATTTATATCGCCCAACGGAACTCCCCCGATACATAATTCTTTAATGGAAAATCCTCATGATGATTATATCATGTGGGAACTTACATCTTGATCTCCAAAATCATATAACCCAATACTATTAAAGAATGGATAATTTGTATATTACTCTTTTTTTCTTCTTTCCGCCAAATTTTGCATCAAAACAAAATCTCCCTGGCTCCTCAGCCACATCTCAATTCCCTTTCCAAATACCTCCGCGGTGACGATCCAGCCATCCTCGTCCTGGGAGATAATCTCCGCCGTGGGGAGTCGGTCCAGTACTGCCTCAATAGATGGCCCGGTGTATCTGAAACAAATCTTCTCCAATTTGCCGCCGTACATAAACTGAACACGCTTGCGGAACTCGCCCTCCTGGAACCGATCTTTATAGGGAACCTTGAAATGCGTCTCCAGTACCTTGAAGTCCCGAATCCGGTCAATTCGGTATATAGTGGGGAACATGTCATCCGGGTTGTCAAACTCCGTCTTGTCCTCCAGAAAAGCGGTCAGATAGAAGTAGTACTCCGAGAACATAATCCCCACCGGCAGTACCCGGCGGCGCACCAGCCTGGGTTCCTTCAATCGTTCATACTGAATCTCCATCATCTGATGATTCTGCACAGCCTGGCCGATTTTCCACAGTCCAGGCAAAAGGTTTTGCCCGTGATGGGGTTCCACATAGTGATACTTTTCATTGGCCAGTAGTTCCGTCACCGCTTGCTTGCTTCTCTCCGGGACACAGCAGGCGATCAGCTTGTCCAGAATCGGAAACATTTCGTCCCTCCGCATGGAGCGGCTCTCCAGCAGAATCTTGCAGACAGCCAGAATCTCGCTGTTGTTCAACAGAGCATGAGCAGGGCTCTCCAGCCGGTACCCCTTCGCCGTTTTATCATAGACGATATCTTGCTGCAACCCCTGCTCTGTGAAAAAACAGCGCAGCGACTCCATGTCACGCTGAACACTCCGTTCCGTGACATGAAATTGCTGCGCAAGCTCCTTTTTTCGCAGAGTATCGCCGTTGACCAGTCGGGAATAGATATTTAAGATGCGGTCAGTTTTCAGCGTCGTACTGTCCATAGGAAATCCTCCTGTAGATAGTTATGTACTAACAAACACATAAAACTATCTAAGAGATATAATAATATATTTATTGGCTCATGTCAATTTCTGTCACGATTCGCTACCATAGTTACATATGGAGGAATCGACTATGAAATCCATTTATGCTGAACAATACCGTCAGATTGGGCTGAAGATCGCCTACTACCGCAAGCTCCGAGGACTGACCCAGGAGGAACTCGCGGAGCAGGTTGGTCTGACCCCCGCTTATATCGGACACCTGGAGGCTCCCAACATCTCCAAAGCACTGTCCTTAGACACTTTGTTTGACATTGCCGCAGTACTGGATGTGTCGCCGCAAAAATTTTTGGCTTTTGAGGATTGATGCTGAGTTTATTATAGCATATCTGGTAGACAGTAGTTGTCACACTTTTCTATTTTTTGACTTTTTATCAGCAAATTAATCAACATACCCTATAGCTATTCCCCTCAGTATGTGGTATGGTGTGTTGCTACCGGGAGGTGCAACACATGAAAACACTACTCAAGAACCTGTATGACTGCTTCTATACCCCACCCGAGTTTTCAGAGCAGAAGCAGGAAGTGGAAGAATGTCACCAGGCACTGATCAAAGTGCTGGAGAAGCCGGAACGGCGGCTGGTACTGCGAATCATGGATGCCCAGAGTCTGATGGCAGAAGAACACTCCATGGACAGCTTTATCTCTGGATTTGAGCTGGCGTGGCAGCTCACTATGGAACTGAATCAATATGAAAACGAGCGCTCAGTCTCTCGCTGTACGGCGAAGAGATCGAGCGCTCTTTCCATGTCCGGAAGGGAGGAAGCAACATGAAGAAACGAATCATCACGGCTGCAGCGTTCGCCGCCTGTCTGGCCCTGTGTGCCGCTGTGTGGCCTCAGAATGAACCAGCCGGGGAAACACCCACACCGACCACGCCAGCTGCTGTAATCCCCACACAGCCCGAAGTTCCGGAGATAGCAGAGATGGAAGAAGTCATACCGCCAGAGGAAGAAAAGGCGGAAGCAACACTGCCGGAACTGGTCGAGGAAACTGACATTGTCACGGAGCCATCGCCCGTTCAAACACCCCCAGAGAGTGAAGTACAGGCTCCCTCTGAACAGGATGCCACACCACAGCAAGAACCGGAGCCTACCCCGGCACCTGACAGCACACCGGACAACATGGTCTATGTGCCGGGCTTCGGCTGGATAGAAAGCCAAGGACCCAACCATGCGGAATACGCCGAGGACATGTACGAGAACGGCAATAAAATCGGGATCATGGGATAAATGAAAAGCAGTGCGGTATCAGGTCAAAGCCTGGTGCCGCACTGCTTATTCTACTTCCTGTTCCAATGCGTCGCTGAAGATCTCATGGACGTGGATCAGCGAAACGACTTCACAGAGAAACCGCTCCGCCAGTTCCTTTTCGTCCAGCCAGGTGGTCTGCGGCGGCACATAGTAACCAGAATCAGCCTCTGCCTCCGCTCTGGCCCTGTGAATGGCTTTCTGGATGAAGAGCCACTGGCCGTAAGTGCCGCCGTTCAACTGCTTCCTCAGTTTCCGAATGGCACTCTTATACGCCTTCTCCGCACCACTGGGGCCGTTGTAGTTGAGCCGGATGGCCAGTTCCTGAAAAGTCATGCCCTGCTCATTAGGCTGGCCAATCCCCAGATAACAGCGCACCAGATTTAGCTCTCTGGGGCTCAGAACTTCCTCCATGCGCTGGAGGAGCAGCGTCTTGCGCATGAAGCGGTCATAGGCTTTGGCTGGGTCACCGCCACACCCAAGGTCAAAGACACGCTCGCCCAGAGACTCGATCTGAAACACGGTGCGGTATTCCTCCAGCAGACGCTTGGCTACTTTGGCGGAGACTACCAACTTCTCTTGAATGGCGGTCAGCAAATCTTCTTCGGCATCCTCCTGCTCATGCGTGGCATAGAGAAACGCCACCTGGCGCAGCTGGCGGTAACGGTCCAGCGGGAGCGACAGAGAAAAAGAACCTTGGGCGGCGCAGTCCCGCATGGCCGTCTCAATGGCGGGGGTTGCATAGGTCAGCAGCTTTGTTCCATAGGAGAAATCAAACCGCGTCGCCGCATCCAGCAGTGCCAGTGCCCCCTCCTGCTTGAGGTCGTCCACCAGAAAGTCCTGAGAAAACTGCTCGCAGTAGCTTGTGGCCAGCATGGTCAGATATCCCTCGTTTTGGGAAAGCAGTAGTGGGGCGGCCTGTGGATCGCCGTCCTGTATCCGCAGGGCCAGCTCCTCGTTACTCGGGCAGAGATCGTCGCAGCGGTACATACTCATGGCCCGTCCTCCCGGGCAAGGCGCGCTCTCGCCTGGGCATAGATTGCTTCCTGCTCCATGTCGTGTGCATAACCGTTGGTGGCATAGTCGTTGTCCATGAGCGCCTTATCCCGGAGACTCTCCGCCACATACAGCGCTTCATTGCGCAGCTCGTCGGAGATTTTTCCTCTCTGATGATGCTTGCGGATGGTGTTGGTGCGGGTGGTGAACAGGCGGTAGACCGGGTGTTGCTTGTTTTGCTCCTTCTGCCGCATCATGGCGCCGTACTGCCGGCAGGTCATGCGGGGATCCTGGGGCGCAATGCCATCGCAGTATTTCGGTATATGGCCGTTGGTGGTGAGAAAGTATGTTCCGCAGCCACAGCACCGGCTGGGCGCATGGCCGTGCTGCAATCCGTTCATCAAGTCAAAGATGTAGAAGCTCATGGCATGGTCAAAGAAATACCGGTTCACAAATACGGTTTCCTTTTCCTGTTTCGGATGTCTGGCAAAGACATAGGAGGATCTCAGGTCCGGTGTGATGGTGAATGGCTCAACATCCGGTACCGGCAAATCACGCATCATACTCCAGAACCATTCGCTGTTGAAGCAGTCGTGGGCGGCCATGGCAAAGAAAGTCTCTGTCCGTTTCTTCAACCGCCGCAGATAGCCCTCCTCAAAATATCGTGCCGCCACGGCGAAGTGCTGGATGCCCAGGGGGATACTGAAGGCGGCGACCAGATAGCGGAAGAAAAATTCCCGAGCAGGCGAAGCCGGCTTCAGCAGGTCGTTGTGGGATGCCGGGGAAAACAGTACCTCCAATGTGTGCTGCTCCTGCCCTTTGTCCATCAGGCTGTACGGCGGACAGTGCCACAGGGCATCCAGCAGCTTCTCCAGAGAGGCGCGGGTCCCGTCCAGCAGTTTGATAAATTCACCCCGCCCAGCCAAGGCCAGGGCCTCCACCTGATGGCTGATAGCGCCGCCGTGGGTGACCAGTTCCCGTATGGTCTCATCGGGAACATTCAACAGTTCGGCGGCAAAGTGGCCAGCCGGGTAGACGGCCTCTTGGAAAAAGATTTGATCCTGCCAGACATCCATTGTCAGGTGAAGGAAATTGTTGTTCTGCCTGATCCCCAGTGGCATAGGGCCACCTCCTCTGTCCTATATCTGTTTTCGGCCTGTCTTGTGATATTCTCATTTTATCAAAATCCCCCCAATAATCAAGTGAAAGGACAAGAGCCACGGTGGCCGTGTGGTCTCTGTCCTTATCTTTTTACAAGGGGATGATCCTATGAGTAAAACAAAACGACTGCAAACCATTGACGGCGAGAGCCTGATGAGCCTGCCGCTGACGCCGCTCAACTTTGTGGTGGACACGCTGCTGTCCCAGGGGCTGCACATCCTTGCCGGCTCTCCCAAGGTGGGCAAATCCTGGCTGGCTCTGTGGCTGTCCGTCATGGTGGCCAAGGGCGAACCGGTCTGGGGGATGTCCGTGAAGCAAGGCACCACTCTCTACCTCTGTCTGGAGGATTCCGTTCTCCGTATCCAGAACCGGCTCTTTGAGATCACCGAGGACGCACCAAGCAGCGTCCACTTCTGCACGGAGTGCGCCCTCATTGGACAGGGGCTGGAGGAGCAGGTGGAAACATTCCTCACCGCCCACCCGGACACGGTACTGGTCATCATCGACACGCTGCAGATGGTTCGTCCAGCTCGTGACGCAACCTACGCCAACGACTACCGCGACCTCTCTGCGCTGAAACGGATCGCAGATGCCCGCAGCATCGGCATCCTGCTGATCCATCATCTGCGCAAGGAAACAGCTGACGATGTGTTCAATCGCATCTCCGGTACGACTGCTATCAGCGGTGCGGTGGATTCCAGCTTCACGCTGGTGGAGGAACGGCGGGGCAGCGGCAGCGCAAAGCTCTCCTGTATTGGTCGTGACATTGAATACCGAGAGCTGACGCTGGAGCGCAACGGTGAAAATGTGTGGGAACTGGTGTCAGACAGCCGGACACAGCCGGAGCTGCTGGGCAATCGCATCGTCTATCTTCTCTCTGAACTGATGCGTGACCGAAGCGAATTTATCGGCACTCCCACAGAGCTGTCTGAACGAATCGACCCTGTGGGTGTGGAACGCATGTCACCCAAGAAAGTATCCCGGCAGATTCTGCAAAACGTTGACGCACTAAGGAAAATCGGTATTTCCGCTGTGGTGCGCCGCAGCAACGGAAGGCGGCTCATTGAGCTGCACCGTGCCGAAAGTGACGATACCCAGGGTGTCCCGGCGGTCGACCCTGTTGACCCTGCCGGGGCGCTGTGCGGCGATTTGTGGGCGGTTTCCAGGTGCGGCGAGTAAACCTCCCGCAAGGCAAAAGAAACGCCGTGTTGGGCCGCTTGTGACCGAAGGAGGAGTTCGGGTGTTCGGCGCGGGAAAATCACCTCAAAACAGGGTTCCCACCGAAGCCCAGCGTCAGCGGGTTCGGTGGGAGGAGGACAAGCGACAGAGAGAGCGAGCTTTGCCGCTGGCGGCGAAGCGAGGGATTCGTCGTCCGCTTGGACGACGGCCAGCATCGCGTTTGTCTGGTCACCGGCACAGCCGACGCCCGCCTTCCGCTTGTTTGCGGGGCGCTGCCCCACACCCCTCGTCGGCGCAAAGTCCGCACTGTTCGGAACACCTTACGGATCAGGTATTCCGAACTACGCTCCCTTGCGCCTCCTCTCCAAACGAAACCCGCTGACGCTGGGCTTTCGTTTGGTTTTTAGAACACGATTATTTTGGAGGAAACGACATGAAAAAAGATATCAAATTCAGCACCCGGATGGCATCCGCAGACCGGGAGGCCATCAAGGAATTGGCAAAACGCTCCGGGATGTCCATGAGCGATTATGTGACAGCCTGCTGTCTGGGAAAGCAGGTTGTGGTCGTCGATGGACTGAAAGAAGTGCTCAAGGAGCTGAAGTCCATCGGCAGAAATCTGAATCAGCTTGTCACCCTGGCGCACATGGGACGCGTCACGGTGTTCAACCTGGACAGCGTACGCCAGGCGTTCTCTGAACTCTGCGCAACTGTCCGGCTGATCCTGGAACGAAAGTGGTGGTGAGGGATGGCGATCATCAGCTTCACTAACTACAAACGAGGACAGACCACCGGATGCATGGGAGCCGTGATGCGGTACACCATGCAGAACAAGAAAACCGAGTGTGACGGGCAACAGTTGGTCACAGGCATCAACTGCCAGCCGGAATCTGTCTACGCGGACTTCATGACCACCAAGCGCCTGCATCACAAAGCCGACGGTGTACTGTTCTACCACATGGTGCAGAGCTTTCCAAAAGGCGAAGCGGTAGATCCGGTCACCGCTCATGCGGCGGCGCTGAAGCTGGCTGAGTACTATGAGGGCTATGAAGTTTTAATCTGCACTCACACAGACCGGGAACACATCCATTCCCACTTCCTCATTAACTCCGTCAACTTCGACACGGGAAAGAAACTGCACATCGCAAAGGAGCAGCTCCAGGAACTGCGACAGCGCAACGACCAGGTCTGCATGGAATTTTCTCTTCCTGTGTTCCAGCCTAAAGACAGGAGGCAGAAAACCAAGGCCATGACGGTCGGCGAGTACCATACCGCAGCCCGTGGTCAGAGTAAGAAGCTGCAGCTCATGAATATCATCAACGACTGCATGCGCGACGCCTCCAACCGTGAGGAGTTCATTGCACTGATGGAGAGCGAGGGCTACAAGGTTCGCTGGGAGGCGTCCCGACGGAACATCACCTACACCACGCCCAGCGGCTGGCAGTGCCGTGACCGCCTGCTGTTCGGGGAGAAATATCTGAAGGAGAATATGGAATATGAATTCAGGATCAGAGCAGAAATTATCCATGGACGAGCTGTTGGAGAAGAACCGACCCGCGCAGGTGGCACAGCCTACGCCGCAGTCTCCAGCACAGGAGCTGACACCGCCTCCCGAAGTGCATCCCACGAAAACGGAGTGGGAGGATCTGCTGAGCGACCTCTACACACTGGGGTACCACACCGAGAGACAGACCGGCTATCTGAAGAGGATCAGCGAACTGCTGGCGCAGCTTCCGACCCGGACGCAGATGGACGAGCTGCTGAAAGCGGTGAAGCATCTGGAGAAGATGAGCGAACAGGCTGGGAAGCGGAACGAGAAGCGTTTTTCTCTGCCCAGCATCAGACTGCCCAGACTGCGGCTGCCGCACCTGGATGGTCCCACATGGGCGGTCCTGCTGATGGGGACGGCAGCATTGCTTCTGCTGTGGTGGGGCTTGGATACCGTCTGGAGCAGTCTCAGTTTGCTGCTCCAGTGATGGACAGCACCACCATGCGTCCACACACAGACAGGAAAACGCTCCGCAAGGAACGGCGAAAGAAAATCGCCCAGGGCCATGCCGAGGACGATCACGAAGAAGAACAGACTTGGCAGCAGACCATGTTGTGACGGTCTGCTATTTTTGTTGCCCGAATTTGTTTCGGGGGAAAGGAACGCTATGGGTAGAAAGAAAAACGAATCCAACATTCACAGTGTCATGTATTCCTATGTGGGGACGGATGACCAGTTCGATCACTTCCTGAAAATGATCATCCACGACTATCTATCTGTGGATGATCCGTACACAAATCAGCCTGCTGATTCTGTTGGTAAGGTAGAAAATGAAGTGGCCTGATTGGTTTTGATAGCTATTCAAAAACTTGTGTGCTATGGTGTGTCGTGAATAATCGGCACACCATAGCGGAAAGGAACGATTATGAAAGTCTGGCTCTATTACCGCTTGTCCAGAGATGAGGATGAAGAACTCAATTCACTGAACAACCAGAGAAAAATCATATACAACTTTGCCGTCAGCAACGGACATCAAGTGGTTGGCGAATCCTTCGATGACAATGTCAGCGGTATGCACTTCAACCGTGAGGGCATCGACAAAATCTATGAAGTGGTCGAGGCAGGGAAAATTGAAGCCATCATCGTCAAAGACCTGTCCCGCCTGGGCCGGCACCGGACACAGACCGCACTCTTCATTGATTACCTCCGTGAACGCAATGTGCGGGTCCTGTCCGCAACAGAAAACATCGATACCTTTAACGAGAACGATGATCTCATCATTGGCTTCAAGGGACTGGTCAACGACTTCTACGCCCGTGATGGCAGCCGCCGTGTGCGGACCGGTTACCGGCAGAAGCAAAAGGAGGGCATCGTGACCATTCCGCCCTTCGGATATTTCAAGGACAAGAACACCAAGAAGGTCGTCGTTGTTGAGGAAGCCGCCGAAACTGTCCGCATGATTTTCTCCGCCTATATCGGCGGCAGCGGCATGAAAGCCATTGCCCGTACATTGAACGAGCAGAGAAGAAAAACGCCCGCGCTCATGCAGATGGAGCTGCTAAACAAGCGGCTGCCTAATACGCAGGATGGGATACTCAAGAAATATCTGTGGGACGCGACGATGGTTGGTCGTATCCTTAAGGATGAGAGCTACATCGGCACACTGATCTGCCACAAGAGCGAGCGCAATAAAATCAATAAGACCTTCCGCTTCACCGACCCGGAAGAACAGTTTCGCCATGAAAACTATCTGCCGATGATCGTGACCCGTGAGACATGGGAACTGGCGCAGACGCTTATGACAGAACGCAAGGCCAAAAATACCCGGGCGGGTACCAACAAGGGCATCCTTCGGTACGGAGGCCTGCTGCGCTGCCAGGACTGCGGCCGGACTTTCATCGGCAAGCGGATCAAACTGAAGGACGGCGAACGGGTGGTCTATGTCTGTGATACCTACCATCGGTATGGCAAGGAACATTGCTCCTCTCACATGGTGGATGAGGAAGCGTTGGATCGCCTGATCAGCGCGGAGCTCCTGCGGACAAAGGAACTGTACGAAGAAAACTGGTCAAGGCTGGAGTGGTTCATTGAAAAATGGACACCCAAAGCCTCCATGGCCAGTGCCAAAATAAGCAAACTGCAAGAACACATTCTCCTGCTGGAGGAGGAAGTGGAGGTGATCTTGATGGAACGCATCCGGGATAAGGCCAACGCGGAACGCTATGACCGAATGATCGCAAAGCGTGAGGAGAAGATTGCGGAGGCCAAAAAGCAGATCGAGGAACTGCAGAACATCTCAGAAATGCTTCGCAGCCGCCAGGCCAAGCTGAAGCGGGATATCAGCCTGATCGACGATATCCTCCGAGACGACAAGATGTCCGAGGCTCATCTGAAAATGCTGGTGGAAAAAATCCTTGTTCACGAGGAAGATGGCAAACTGGATTTAGAGATCCGGCTGAAAGCGCCCTTCCGGGATCACCTGGACATCTTCGAAAATGGGGAGCAAACGGATTCCATCCTCTCCGCGGAGTTCGATTATGACCGGCTGGGCGCAATCATTTATGGTGACTACTATGCGGGATAGGTGATAACAGATGCGGGTATGGATCTATGCGCGACTGTCAAACGATGATGACCAGGAAATGAACTCTCTCCTGAACCAGCAGGAGATCTGCCATGGCTTTGCCGAGCAGCATGGGTACACCATTGTGGGGCAGTCTTTCGATGACAATGTGAGCGGCATGAAGTTCAACCGCCGTGGGCTGGACGAGCTCACGGCGGCTGTGGACGCTGATAAAATCGATGCTGTCATCGTAAAGGATTATTGTGCGATAATAGGACTAAATCAGAAAGACCTTGAAAATCAAGGCATTC